>Ga0307986_10000043_pt1 | contig 77199 bp, 79 predicted proteins | sample EllFjometageno82_FD_203170 | JGI IMG/M metagenome (GOLD analysis project Ga0307986, IMG submission 203170) | Marine microbial communities from Ellis Fjord, Antarctic Ocean - #82 | ecosystem: Environmental > Aquatic > Marine > Unclassified | place: Southern Ocean | collected 2014-10-09 | reverse complement strand
CACTTACTCCCGGTCTTGCTTACAGAAGTGAAAAAAACACTGAAAATATTTTAAACAATTCAGAGCCAGCTGGACTAGATATGAACGAGCTGCCTTTACCGGCTTGGCACTTAATGGATATGAACATGTATTGGAATATTGGTATGCCACACAACCCATTTATGAAATCAAAAGAGTTTATGACAATTATGACAGAGAGAGGCTGTCCTGAAAAATGCTATTTTTGTTCTAGCGCAGATTTTTTTGGAAAATCTGGTAAGTTTAGGCCGTTAAATCCTGAAAAAGCTTATGAAATGATAAAATATGCAGTAGAAAAATTCAATGTTAAAGAAATTCAAATAGAGGACGATACATTTACCCTGAACAGCAAAAGAGTAATAGAGCTTTGTAAAAAAATTAAAAAATTTAACTTAAGAATTACTTTACCAAACTCTATACGAGCAGATGCACCTAAAAATAAAACAAGAAGACTAGAAATGTTTCAACACATGGCAGAAGCAGGTTTTGATAAATTAGGAATTTCAGCAGAACACGGAGATCAAGATTTCTTAGACAAAGTTATTGGAAAAAGGCTAGACCTAGAAGAGATCGTTGCTTCTATCGATTTGGCCCATCAAGCTGGAATTATGGTGCATACAAATTTTATGATGGGTTTTCCTTTTGAAACTAAAATAAACAGAGACAAAACAATTAAATTTGCCAGAAGCCTAAAGGCAGACAGTTATTCAGTTTCTTTCGCTTCACCTTTGCCAGGAACTAAATTATTTAATATTTGTGAAGAAAACAATCTATTTATGCCAAACTTTAAAGTCGACAGATTAGTTTACGATGTTGTTAATATTGTCCCGCATGACATTTCACCAGATAAATTGTACACACTAGTTAAGTCACTTAACAAAGAATTAAATTCCAAAGCCATTGCTAGTAATCCTGATCTTCAAAATCACTATGATTTGATTAAAAATAAAAATATTGATGACGGTAAATATACTTTAATAGTTAAAAAAGATCTGGGCGGATCAATAGTTCCTCAATAAAATCGATCCTAATAAAAAAAGACCATATATTTGTTATACAACGATGTAGTTTTAACAAACTTTTCTATAAGGCTTTACAAAAAAGGTTCTATATGTTCAAATATTGAACATATAGAAAAAAAATTTTGTTAAATTTGAGTTATGAATATATTTTTAAATTTCTAAAAACAGTTAATGAAAAATTTTTGTTTAGTAACAGGAGCATCTGGATTCTTAGGAAGTCACGTAGCTGATATATTAACAGCAAAAGGTTACAAAGTAGCATTATTTGATAAAAAATATTCTAAATTTAAAAAAAAAAATCAAAAAATGATTTTAGGTGATATTGGTAATTCGAAAGACCTTGAAAAGGGGTTGAAAAATATAGACACTTTATTTCATTTTGCTGCGTCAGCAGATCTTAAGGAATCAAACAAGAAACCATTCGAAACAATAGAAAACAATATTATGGGTACTGCAAAGATCCTGCAGGCATGCTTAAAAAATAAAGTAAAAAAAATTATTTTTGCTAGCTCTATTTACGCAAGAAGTGAACAAGGAGGTATTTATAGTACATCTAAATTGTCATCTGAAATGATCATTGAGAGAATATGTAAAAAATTTAAAATAAAATTTGTTATACTAAGATTTGGAACCGTTTATGGAGAAAGGGCAAATAAATTTAATACTGTTCAAAATTTTATAAATGAAGCAAAAAAAAAATCAAAAATCTATAGAAACACCAAGGGAAATGAAATTAGAAGTTATATTCACGTAAAAGATGTAGCTAAGATTGTCAATTTTTCTACTCTTAAAAAATATGAAAATGGATACTATAATATTTTTGGTGAAAAAAAAATTATGGTCAAAAAACTTTTAGATGTAATTAAAGAATATATTCCAAAATTAAAAATTTATTTTACAAAATCTGATAACAGAGAATATAACTACAAGACTAATCCTTTTACTTACAAGCTTAGAGAAGGAAAAAATATTAGATTAAAAAAATATATTAATATTAAAACTGCAATTAATAAACTAGTTAAGGAATAAATCTTTAACATGAAAAAAAAATTAGAAAAATTGTTTTTTATTTATGGATCTGGCGGATCGGGGACAGAAATATTATCGATGCTAAATGAGAGAAATAGTTCAGGTAAAAATATTAAATTATTCAATAATAATCAGTTAGTAGTTGTAGACGATTTAAATAATGAAAAAAATAAAAAAGTTATATCAATAAAAAAATTATTAAATATTAAAAATAAGATAAAAGAAGGAACAATTGGAATTCAAGATCCAAATATAAAAAAAAAAATATATGAAAAAATAAAAAAAAAAGTAAATTTTTTTAACTTTAAACACAGCACATCATTAATTTATAATAATGTAAAAATTGGAATTGGCCATGTTCTCTGGCCGTACGTAATTATTTTTCAAAATGTAAAAATTGGAAATTTTTTTCATGCAAGTATGTACGCTAATATCGGACATGATAGTAAAATTGGTAACTACGTATCTTTTGGACCGGGCGTTAGATGTGGAGGAAATGTTGAAATTGGAGATAATGTTTTTATAGGAACAAATGCAATAATTTACCCAGGTTCAAAGAAAAAAAAATTAAAGATTGGAAAAAATTCTATTATAGGAGCAGGTGCATTTATTATTGACGATGTACCACCAAATTCTACATTTGCAGGCAATCCAGCACGAATGATTTTTAAAAAATAAAATATAATGATTTTAAAAAAATTTCTATTATTGGAAAAAAATAAAAAAAAAATTTTTTTTTTCCCGTTACAAAAAATAAATTTATCTGGATTAGATTTTTTTTATGCTGTGTGTAATCTTTCAATGTATTTTAAAGGAATAGAGAGAAATAAGAAAATTGCTATTCTTTATGACAATTCTATTGAATATTTAATAATCAGTTTTTATGTCATGCTTAAGAATCTGACATTAGTACCCATTAATCCTGTACTTTCCAAAAGTGAAATTCTTCAGATTTACAAAAACTCAAACTCAGATATTATCATATCCGGGAAAGAAAATTTTTTTAAGTTAAAAAAAATAAAAAAAAAAATTAAATTTAATTTTGATGTTAGGATTACGAATAAAATTTTAAAAAATTATAAAAATATTTTTAAAATCGGAAAAAAAAAAAACCATCCACTTTTATTATTGTATACCTCAGGGTCAACAGGATCTCCCAAAGGAGCCTTGTTAAGTGAGAAAAATATTACCAGTAATTCTCTTGTTATATCAAATCACCATAAATTAAAAAAAAAGAGTAGTACTTTGGTTTTAATGCCAATGTTTCACAATAATGGCTTTATTATATCTTTTATGTCATCTTTTCTTGTGGGTACAAAAATAATTATAGCACCTGCTAATTTTATTATTTATAAATTTTGGGAAATAGTTAAAAAATATTCTATTAATTATACTTCTTTGATGCCCGCAGTCTTAAGCATGATTCTGAAATTTGGGGGCTCTCATAAAAATCAATCTTTAAAAATAATAGCTTGTGGTGGTCAAAAGCTATCAATAAATTTACAAAAAAGATTTGAAAAGAAATTTAAAACAAAAATTATTGAGCATTATGGTTTGACGGAAACTACATCAATATCTTCAATTAACTCACTAACTAACAGAAATTATAAATCTGTTGGACGGCCTATAAAAGGAACTTCAATAAAAGTTTATGATTATAAATTAAAGAAACTAAAAAAAACTGGCTACGGGGAAATATCAATTTCTGGAGATAATGTTTTTATTGGATATTACAAAAATGAAAAATTAAATAATGATAAATGGTTTAAAAAATATTTTAAAACTGGAGATTATGGATTTATTGATAAAGAAAAAAATTTATTTTTTTCCTCAAGAAAAGATTTTTTGATTATTAAAGGAGGTGAAAATGTGTATCCAGCAGAAATAGAAAATGTTATTTACAGATTTGACGAAGTTATAGAATGTGGTGTAGTTGGATATAAAGACAATATATACGGAGAAGAAGTTTATGCTTTTGTAAAATTGAAAAAATATACTAAAAAAAAAGAAGAATACTTAAAAAAATTATTATCAATAAATTTAGCCAGATTTAAAATCCCAAAAAAAATATTTTTTTTGCAGAAAGATATTAAACTAAAAGAACTTCCAAAAACTATCACAAAAAAAATCAAATATAAGGATTTACAAATAATTTTAAAAAATGAAATTTAAAAAAAAAGAATTAGAAAAAAAATTATTTATTATTTTTAAAAAAGTGCTAGGAACTAGCAACAACACTTCTATAGCTGAACTCAACTATCAAAAAATTTTATCTTGGGACTCACTAAAACATATAATGTTAATTATGGAAGTTGAAAAAGTTTTTAAAATTAAGGTAAATGAGTTTGAAATTTCAGAATTATTATCTTTTAAAAAAATTATTAAATATGTGGAAAAAAATGAAAGTTAAAAAAAAATTTACAATAAGCATTAAAAAAATTAAAATTATTTTTTTCTTTTCAAAAAAGTTAATTCCTAGTAATTTTGATTTAAAGAAATTTCAATATATTGTGAAGAATCTCAGCGTACACAAAAAAATTATTTGTATGCCTGACTTAAGTTTCAAATTAAAAAACTTTATTCCAACTGGCGTTAGTGTCCCGTCTCAAAACAAAATTCATCCTATATTACTAACATCAAATAATGATAGTATTGGCTCACTGCACGTTAAATCAAAACACGAACTTAAATCAAGGGATATTACAAATATATTTTTAAATATAAAAAAAGAAATTAAAATATTCAGACGCCAAAAAAATTTATTTACAAGCAATGAAATAAAAAATTTCTTAAAATATGGAGTTAAAAAAATATATAAGAAATGGTTATTTAAAAAATCTGAAATAGAAAGGATTGAAAAAAGCGGCTCAGAAAAAATTTCAAGTAACATAAATAAAATTATAAGTATATTTTCAAAGAGAAGACCCAAATCTCTCCCTAGCTACATTCCTAATTACAAAATATTAGAAAGAGGACAAAAAAACATAGGTGTATTAGATGGAACTAGTCATTTTATCGAACTTTTTAAAGTTAAAAAAATTATTAAAAAAAATTATTGTAAAAAACTAAATGTAGAAAAAAATGATTACTTTTTCCTCATTCATGCTGGTGCCGGAGATGTTGGCAGAATTTTTCATCACAACATTTTAGATAAAGGAGAAAACAATATAAACCCAAATAGTAAATCAGGAAGAATTATTAAAGATGCATATTCATCAGCAGCTAATTTCGCGTTTGTTAACAGGCTATATATTTATAAAAAAATTAAAGACGCTCTTTTTAAGATGGAAAAAAATATATCAGCAAGTATTTTTTCAGATTTGCCCCACGACTATTTAGACTATGACAGTAAAAGTAAAATTTTCTCACATAGAAAAGGCGTTATAAAATTGTATCCTGGTAATAAATTTAAAAAAACTAATATATGGGTAAATACGGGGTCACCCTATATTCTCCCTACTTTTGCGGGAGGCGATGCCTATTTAATGATCAATAAAAAAGGAAACAAAGAAGCAAATTTTACTATGAGCCATGGTATTGGAAGAATTTATACAAAACAAGAGGCATCGAAGGTGTTTAAAAACTCTAAATCAGAAAAACTTTTTAAAAAAAAAATTCAAATATTTAGATACAATAAAGACGATATTAATTCTCAAAATCCAAATGCATTCAAAAAAACAAAAGATATAACAGACTCTCTAGAAAAAAATAATTTGGGAGAAAAAATTGCGATATTTAAATCAGTTGGTTCTCTTAAAGCTTAAATAATGAAAAAATATATTGTATGTATTGGGAGCGGTATTTATCAAATAGGATTATTAAAAAAAATTAAAAAACTAAATTATTGTTCCATTTCAGTCGATCAAGAAAAGTATGCACCTGGATTTAAATTTAGTGATCGTAAAATAGTTTTAAGCACAAATAAAATCAAAGAAGTTATTCAAGAATTAAAAAAAAATAAATTAAATAAAAAAATTATAGCAGTAATGACTCAGTCTGGCACATTTAGTGCAATTACAGTTTCTTCAATTGCCACTAATTTACAGTTAAGAACCTTGAATCTTAAAGTGGCAAATTTTTTAGTTAAAAAAGAAAAATTGTGTAATAAATTTAATCATGGAATAAAAAGAAAAAAATATAAATTTTCAGAAATTAATAAAATTAATATCCCATATCCATATGTGTGCAAATTTTCTAGTTTAAGCGGCGGACAAGGTATGAAAAAAATTAAGTCAAAAAAAGATTTAATCAAAATTAAAAATTTTTCCTTTAAAGATAAATATTTTTATGTCGAACAATTTATAACAGGAGATTATTTAAGTGTACTAGGGGTAAAGAATGGAAATAAAATTAAACTTTATTCAATTTTAAAAAAAAAAATTAATGATAATTTTTCTAATAATGAGATAGTTTTTAAACCAGATCATTATCATAAGTATAAAAATGAGGTATTTGATTATTGTAAAAAAATTTTAAAAAAAACAAATTTTAATTTTGGTTCATTTCAAATAGAATTAATAGTGTCTTCAAACGGCAGTATATTTATATCTGAAATAGAACCATCTCTAGTAGGCTCCTATATATCAGATATTATGATACCTAGAATTACTAATTCTGATTTTATTGAGGATGCGATAAAATTATACACTGGAAAAAAAATTAATTATAAAAATAAAATTAATAAAAGATATGCTCTACTAAAATATTTTTACAATAAAAAAAAACTTAAAGTTATTTCTAGATTAGTAAAAAAATATGCCAATAGTAACAATATTAGAATAATTATAAAAAAAAATTTTGAAATAATAAACAAAAGAGGATTGGCAAAATATGTTATATATCTAGATTCTCAATCTAAGACTAAATTTGAATTAATTAAAAAAAAACTTTCTCAATGAAAAAAAATAAATATTCAATTAAAGACCTAATGCCTCATTTCAGAAGGTCGGATACAATTTATGTAAAATTTTTCCTTTTACCAATAGCTAGTCGCATAACCCTTTTTTTTCTTAATTATACAAAACTTAAACCAGTGCAAGTCTCTCTCGTTGGTCTATTATTTGGTTTAATTTCTGCATTCTTGTTTCTAAACAATGCTAATTTTTTAGCAGCAATTGTTTTCCAATTTTCCTTATTGTTCGACTTTGTTGATGGCTTAATTGCAAGAGTTAGAAAGATTCCTTCTATAATAGGCATTCTGGCAGACTGTTATATTGATATAGCCGTCACATTGATAAACTCATTTGCAATTATCATTGGAAATTTCGATAATTACAATCTTGTTATTTTTTTAAATGCATATTTAATAGTTCACTATATAGAGTCATGGATCGATTTTGGTATTTTTTCAATATTTAAGTTTTTAAAAAAAGAAAAGAAAATAGTTTTAAATAAACTTGATATTTTTTTAATGAAGGTAAAAAACCTATTAGAAAAACAGAAATTAAGAGTCATTTTTTTTTATTATCATGAGCGATATTTTCTGATCTTTGTTCTTGGTCCAATTTTTAATATGATTGAACAGTTTATACTTTTTACTTTAATAGCAACTATTGTGACAATAAATTTTAAAGTTATTTTTGACATATCAATGATCAAACATTCACTTAAATATAAAAAAAAAGAATCTTTTAAATTTAGGAGTGAAATTAATGAATAATAAATCCTTTTTTAACATTATTGGAACATCGAATTTAAACTTTAAAAGCACATCCTGGGAAAAACTTAAAAAATTTGGAAACTATAATTTTGGTGATTATGGAAATATCTATAAATATTTATTTAGTAAAAAAAATGAGAATTTAATATTAATTTTATGTTTAAGAGATATTTTAGATTTTAATAATACTAAAAAGAAAAATAATGAAATATTAAATTTTTTACTAAATACGCTAGAAAAAAGTCTTAATAAAAATTCAAAAACAACTTTTTTGTGCTTTGATACATCATTTAATTTGTCAATTTTAGAAAGAGCAAAAACTAATAATGATTTATTACTTTCAGTAGATAGATTTATAATAAAAATTAAAAAATTATCAAAAAAATATAACAATTTATTACTTGTAGATTTAGACTATGAAATCGCAAAATATGGAGTTTTAAACTGCACAGATCAAAGAAATTGGTACTTTGCTAAATGTCGGTACTCCTCTCTTGGTTTAGAAGTTATTTCTAAAAGCATAAGTTCAATTTTAGAAAGACATTTTAACATAGCAAACAAAGTGTTGATACTTGATTGTGATAACACTCTATGGGGAGGGATTATTGCAGAGGATAAAATTAATGGAATAAAAATTGGAGAAGATGGATTTGGACGAATGTTTTCTGATTTTCAAAAAGTAATTAAAAAAATTTCAGATGAAGGTATCATTATTGGATTAGCTAGTAAAAATATTGAAGAAGATGTCATGAGGGTTTTTAATACACATGAAGGAATGGTTTTAAAACAAAAAGATTTAATTATAACCAGGATTAACTGGAAAGAAAAAAGCGATAATTTAAGAAGCATATCTAAAGAACTATCTATTAGCCTAGAAAGTATGGCATTTTGGGACGATAATCCTATAGAAAGAGAGAAGGTAAAAAAAAACATACCAGAAATAAACGTTATAGACGTACCAGAAAATACACAAGATTGGGCTGAATATCTTTTTAGCTTAAATGATTTTTCTAAATTTTCAAAAACAAAAGAGGATTATAAAAAAAAAAAACACTATCAAATAAGAAAAAAATTTACAAACGATATAAAAAATAAAAAAGAAAATGAAAATAGTTTTTTAAAGTCGATAAAAATTAAGCCTAAAATCAAGATATTAACAAATTCATTAATTAAACGAGCTCACCAAATGTTGCATAAAACAAACCAACTAAACTTTACCAATAAAAAATATAGCGAAATTATATTAAAAAAAATGACTAAAAGTAAAAAAAATATTTTACTAATGATTAGTTTAAAAGATATCTACGGCGATCATGGAAATGTGGGATTAATAATAATGACAAAAATAAATAAAAAAGTAGTTGTACTTGATAATTTTTTGATGAGTTGCAGGGTTATAGGAAGACAACTTGAAGAATGGATGTTTTGTGAAACAATTAAATACCTTAAAAAATTAAATGTAAAAAAGCTTTTAGTAATCTTGAATATCACAAAAAGAAATATTATAGCTCAACAGATACTTAAAAAGCTTAATTTAAAAAATGTCAAAATAAAAAAATTTCCTAATGCGAAACTGCTTACAGAAGGTAAATTTTTTTTAAGACAACTTGATGTTGTAAAGTTTAAAAAAAAATTTAATTTATATGAATAAAATAGATTTAGAACTACAAAAAATCTTGTTCAATGTGCTTAAAAAAAAATTTAAAAAATTAACCGATTTAAAAGTATACTCAATTAAAGAGTGGGACTCATTAGCAAATTTTAATATTTTACTAGAAGTAGAAAAAAAATTTAAAATAAAATTTAGTTTTGATGAAATAACGGAAATAAATAGTATAAAAAGTATTAAAAAAGTTATTAAAAAAAATTTTAAGAAATGAACTTTAAGAATAGCTTATTTAAATTATTCAAAACTATAAAAGTCAACCACTCATCATTCGTCTGCATTCATCTAGACGCAAAAATATTTAACGATCATAATATTGAAAAAAAAAAAATAAAAGAAAATCTAAAAATATTATTAAGCTATTTTAATAAGAAAGGGACAATAGTAATTCCAACATTTTCCTATAGTTTCACGGATAAAAAAAATTACGATATTATTAAATCTAAAAGTAACGTTGGCTTTCTAACTAATGAAATATTAAAACTCAAAGGTGTAAAAAGAACCCTTCATCCTATATTTAGTTTTGCAATAAGTGGAAAAAAAGAAAAAGATCTTTTAATGTGTGATACAAAAAATTGTTTTGGAAAAAATACAGTTTTTGATTATTTAATTAAAAAAAGAGCTACTATTATATCTTTAGCTTGTTCATTCGATCGAATGACAATTTTACACCACATAGAACAAATCTCAAATGTACCCTACAGGTTCAATAAAATTTTTAAAGGAGATATTATTAAAAACAAAAAAATACTAATAAAAAATTTTAAAATTAACTACTTTGTTCAAAAAAAAAATAAATACCTATCATTTAATAGTGATAAACTAAAAAAAACTTTACTCAGATCTAAGATTATAAAAAAAAGTATTTTTGGTAGGTTTTATTGCTACTCTACAAACGCGACAAAGTTTTCTGATTTTTTGAGTAAAAAAATTAAGAGTAACCCTTATTATTTGGTAAAATAAAGTATTTTCTTCTTTGACATTAAATTTATTTATAGTTATGTTCAACTATTGAACAAGTATAAAATGAAAAATATAAGTAAGCAAATTTATCTAGATATAAAAAAAATATGTAAAAGAAAATCTCACGCTTTACACGAGCCTAACTTTGGACGTCTGGATAAAAAATACTTAATAAACTGTATAAATTCAACATATGTATCAACATTTGGGCCTTACACAAATAAGTTAGAAAATAGTTTATCTAAATTCACTAAATCAAAAAAAGCAGTTGCAACAATAAACGCAACATCTGGTTTATTTTTGTGCCTAAAATCATTAGGAGTAAATACCAGTCATGAAGTTCTAGTTCCTTCTCTTACTTTTGTTGGTAGCGTAAATGCGATAAGTTATTGTGGTGCTACTCCTCATTTTATTGATGTTTCAACAAAATTCAATGATATAGATTATGAAGAACTAGATATTTATTTAAAAAAAATAGCAATTTTTAAAAATAATAATTTAATAAATAAAAAAACAAAAAAAATTATAAAATGTATTATTCCTGTACATTTGTTTGGACATCCTTGCGATATGGATAAGTGTTTACAGATTTCAAAAAAATATAATATGTTTGTTGTAGAGGATTGCGCGGAAGCGTTAGGTAGTAAATATAAAGGTCGCCATGTAGGTAATTTTGGAAATTGTGGCGTTGTTAGTTTTAATGGTAACAAAATAATCACCACAGGTGGAGGTGGTATGGTAATCTCCAATTCAATAAAACTTTCTAATAAAATCAATCATCTAGCTTCTGTAGCAAAAAAATCAAAAAATTATGAGATTTCACATGATGATATAGGGTACAATTTTAAGTTACCTAATTTAAACTCTTCTTTAGGTCTAGCCCAAATGAAAAAACTCAAAGTATTTATCAATAAAAAAAGAAAACTTTTTTTAAAGTATTCAAAAGTAATACAAAATAATATTTATATGGATCTTATGAAGGAACCTAAAAACTGCAGAAGCAACTACTGGTTACAAACTATAATTCTCAAAAAAAAATATCAAAATAAAAAAAATCTAATTTTAAATTTTTTAAATAAAAAAAATATTTCTGTGAGACCTGTATGGCAGCTTATACATTCTTTGAAGCCATATAAATTATGTCCAAAAATGCTTTTAAAAAATTCGAATGAAGCGTATAAAAGAATAATTCACATTCCAAGTGGCTCACAATTATAGATATATGAAAGAAAGTTTAAAAGAAAAAAAAATGATAACATGGGCCAAAGATTTATTTCCTTATAATAGATCTTTATTAGGTTCTGGAAATCTGAAAACATTATCTTATTTAAAAAAAATAAATAAAAATCTTAAAATCTTAAAATTTTTATCTGGAAAAAAAGTTTTTGACTGGATTATTCCCAAAGAATGGATAGTAAAAGAAGCATATTTTAAATCAAAAAAAGGAAAAAAATATTGTGATTTTAAAAAAAATAACCTAAATCTTGTTCAATATTCTACGTCTATTGAGACATTATTAGATAAAAAAAACTTAATTAAAAAAATTCATTCAATACAAAGTCAACCTGACTCAATTCCTTATATTACATCTTATTATAAAAAAAATTGGGGTTTTTGCATGAAAGATAAAGAAAAAAAGAAACTACCAGAAGGAAAATATAAAGTTGTAATAAAAACAGAATTTAAAAAAAGCTCTCTGGTAATCGGTGAACTTTTTCTAAAAGGAAGAACAAAGAAAGAAATTTTTTTTTCAACAAATATTTGTCACCCATCTATGGCTAATAATGAGCTTTCCGGACCAGTATTATCAAGCTACTTGTATGCATATATTGCCAAAAATTATAAAAAGACTAAATATTCATACAGATTTGTTTTTATTCCAGAAACAATTGGTTCCATTGCCTATATACAAAAAAATTTAAAACTAATGAAAAGAAATATTTTATGTGGTTTTACCCTATCATGTGTAGGAGATGAGCGAGTTTATAGTCAAATTAAATCACCACATGGAAATAATTTGGCTGACCAAGCGTTAGCAGCCTCACTAAATGGAAAAAATAAAATTAAAACCTACAGCTATTTAAGCAGGGGTTCAGATGAAAGGCAGTACTGTTCTCCAAGAGTTAATTTGCCAATATGTGGATTTACAAGATCAAAATATGGGACATATCCAGAATATCATACAAGTAAAGATGATTTTAAAGTAGTAACTGAAAAGGGGTTAATCGGATCGTTCGAAGTACTTAAGGATGTAGTAGACAGTTTTGAATTGTGCCTTTACCCAAAAACTAAAATAATTTGTGAACCATTTTTATCTAAAAGAGATTTGATGCCCTCTGTTAGGGATAAAAAAATGTATAAAAATAAGCAACAATTAATAATAAGCAACTTAATAGCATACAGTGACGGTAAACGTTCTATATTTGAATTATCTAACATTTTAAATATTCCATTAAAAGAAACAGTAGAAAATTTAAGAATTTTAAAAATTAAAAATTTAATAACTTAGATGAAGATTGCATTACTTACTGTTTTTTTTCCAAAAATAAGTGAATTCATAAATGACTATTTAGATTCAGTAGCGCAACAAGATTTTAAAAATTTTAGTTTAGTTATTGTAACTGATGAGTTTAAAATAGACTTAAGTGCAATAAGAGAAAAAATTAAAATTCCTTGTTACGCTCTAAACTCTAGTTCGAAGCCAATTAATAATAGAATTAAAGGTTTAAATTTTTGTAAAAAACAAAACTTTGACTTAGTAATTTGCAATGATGCAGATGACATCTTGTATAAAAATACAGTTTTAAATATTTATAAATTTTTTAAAAAAAACACAAAAGAAAATTTAGCGTACTGTAGCTTATTTTATAAAGAAAATAAAAAAATAAGAAAATTTTTTATGAATAAAAAAAACATATTTCTAAATGATGTAATTAATCACAACTATCTTGGATATGGAGCCTTAGTTTTAAAAAAAAAATTAATTCCTTTTTTTACTGAATGTGAAAAGAATAAGCCACTTATTTTTGACTGGTTTTTTTTATTAAAATATTTGTTATTTTACAAAAGAGTAAAGCTTATAAAAGATGCTAAGATTTTTTACAGACAACATCTAAAAAATAATTTAGGGCCCAAAAGAGCTTTCAATAAGGTGATTGTAAAAAAATCTATAAAATATAAAGAAAATACTTACAGTAATTTAATAAATATTTGTATAAAAAATAATTTTAAAAATATAACAGTATTCAAAAAAAAAATAGCGGAGCAAAATAAATTATATGATATTATTAATGACAAACTAATAGGAAAAAAGTATTTATCATTAATAAAAAAAAAATTTTCAAAAAAGAAAAAAGTATTCTGGTTTGAAGAGGCTTTATACAGTAGAAATCTAATAAACAAAATTTATGAAAATAAAAAAACATCTTATAAAAAATTTTAACAAACCTTTTTTTATTGCTGAAATAGGAATTAACCACAATGGCAGCTTATCAATAGCAAAAAAACTTATTGATCACGCTAAAAGTGCTGGAGCTGACGCAGTGAAATTCCAATCATTCAAAAAAAAAAGTTTAATGATTGAAAAACTATACAAAAATAAGAAACCTGATTTTAAATTTGATAATAGAATAAAATCTCTAGAGGATATAATCGACAGAATTACACTCTCTTATAAAGACCAAGAAGAACTTTCCAACTATTGTAAAAAGAAAAAAATAATTTTTGCCTCAACGCCACTTGACTTAGAGTCAGTTGACTTTTTGCACAGTTTAAAAGTACCATTTTTTAAAGTTGCTTCAATGGATTTGAATCATCATCTTCTTCTTAAAAAAATTTCTTCAAAAGGGAAACCAATTGTTCTATCAACTGGATTTTCCAGTATTTCAGAAATAGGGGATGCTATAAAGATTATAAAAAAAGAAAACGCAAATACAAAAGTTTCTTTACTACACTGTATTTCAGCTTACCCCCCAGAGGATAAAAACATTAATTTACACAATATAATTTTTCTACATAATAAATTTAAAATTCCAATTGGATTTTCTGATCATACTATTGGCGTGAGTGCTAGCTTAGGTGCAATTTCAAATGGAGCTGCAATTATTGAAAAACATTTTACCTTAAACAAAAACTCTTTAGGTTGGGATCATAAAATATCTGCTAATCCAGAAGAATTAGAAATTATTATTAAAGAAGGATTAAGAATTAATATCATGTTGGGAAAAAAAGAAAGAGTAATCAGTAAAAGAGAGAATAAGTTTAAAATTAATATGAGGAGGAGCATAATTGTAAATAAGTTTATTAAAAAAGGTAGTTTAATTAAGATGGACGATATAAATTTTAAAAGACCAGGCACTGGTATCAGTCCATCTGAATACAATAAATTAGTTAACAAAAAAAGAGCTACTAAAGACTTGTTTACGGACAGTATTTTAAAAAAAACCGACTACAGGTAAATGAAAAAAAAAATTAAAATCTTAGCTATAATTTTAGCAAGATCAGGATCAAAACAATTAGCTAACAAAAATATAAAACTTTTTTTTGGAAAACCGCTAATTTGCCATACATTTGAAGTTTTGAAAAAATCTAAAATTTTTCATAGAATAATTCTTAGTACAAATTCAAAGAAATATATCAAATTAGCAAAAAAAAATAAGATAGAAGCACCGTTTGTACGTCCAAAACAATTATCAGCTAGCAAGTCAAATGCAGTCGACTCACTTAAACATGCAATGGAATACGTAAAAAAAACTGATGGGGAATATGATTACGTGCAGTACGTAATGCCAACCACTCCTTTAAAAGAAGTTAAAGATTTTAATAAAGCTCTCCAATTAATAATTAAAAAATCTGCAGATATGATCATCTCTGTAAGTAAATCAACCAAACCTAAAGAATGGTTTAATCCTATTGAAAAAAATAGATCACTCAAAAGCTGGGCAAAATATTCAATCTCAAAAAAAAATAGGCAGGAATTTAAAGATGTCTATAGCATTAATGGGTGTATATACCTGGCCAAATGGAATGTTTTTTTCAAAAAAAAGAACTGGTTCAAACAAAAAACCTTTGCCTATGTAATGCCCAAAAATAGATCAATAGATATTGATGATATAAATGATTTTAGAGAAGCTGAATATTATTATAAAAAAAAATGATAGTTGATATAAAAAAATACAGCGTTCGACCAGACACGACCATAAAAAAAGCCTATATCAAAATGTTAAAAAATAAAAAAAAAATTGTTTTTATTTGTGATAAAAAAAACTTTCTCTTTGGTCTTGTAACAGACGGGGATTTTCGACGCGCATTTTGGGCAAATATTGATCAGGAAAAAAAAGTTTCAACCATAGGGAAAAAAAAAAAATTTTTCTCAATTAATTCTGAAAAAGAAATTCTCCAGATAAAGAAAATAAAGCAAAATATTCAACATGTTCCAATTATTAAAAATGGTAAATTAACAAATATAATTTTTGATATTAAAAAAAATATCAATAAATCAAAATTTAACAACAAAGAAGGTTTGATAAAATTTTCGGTTTTTGTATTAGCGGGAGGATATGGAAAAAGATTACGCCCAATAACTAATAAGATACCTAAAGCATTAGTCCCAATTAACAAAGAGCCTATTATTTCCATAATATTAAATAACTTTGTTAAATTTAATTTAAATAAAATTTATCTAGCGTTATTTCATAAAAAAAAAATGATTAAGACATTTTTTCGAAAACAAGGAAAAGAATTAAGAAGTAAAATTAAATTTATAGAAGAGAATAAGCCGTATGGAACTGCGGGACCAATATCAAAAATAGATGATAACCTTGATTTACCTGTAATTGTAACTAACTGTGATGCAATTTTGAATTATAATTATAATGATATTTTAAAATACCATTTAGAAAAAAAAATGGACCTTACAATTGTTGGTTTTGCATTTGAAAATAATTTAAATTATGGAATTTGTAACGTAAACAATAAGGGTAATCTTTTGTCCATAGAAGAAAAACCAAAAATAAAACATTTGGCAAATTGTGGATTCTATATATTTAATCCCAATATACTTAAATTAATAAAAAAAAATAAATATTTAGATATGAATATTTTCTTAAAAAAATTAATAAAAAATAAAAAAAAAGTTGGTGTTTTCCCCGTTTCGCCTGACAACTGGATCGACATAGGAACTCTTGAAAAATATAATAGAAATAAAAATATTATGAGTAAAAATATTTATTGATATGTCTCAAAGATTTATTGTAGACAGATTAAAAAAAAAAATAATAGAAATAATAAATATCTGCAAAGAAGAAAAAACAGCCGAATTTATTAGTAAAAGTGCTCTCATCTTAAACTTGCCAAGAAGTGTTTTAGAAAATTATGTCAAAAATATTTTAGCTAAAGACACAAACCACAGAAAGCAAAATTTTAATCATTTTAGCTATAATTCCAGATTCAAAGATTTATTAAAAGCTTCTCTTTTATGTTTGTGGTTCTTGGTTTCATATTTTTTACTTTATTTGTTTCCAAAAAAAAAAAAAAATTATGATTTAGTTGTTGACGGTATTATCTCTGATATAGAAGCAAGTAGGTGGCAGGAAATATCAAAATATTTTAAAAAAGTTTGTCTAGTATCTAAACAAAAACTACATGGAGATTTTAGACACAATATTAAAATTTTTACTTATCCGAAATTTTTCTTTTTTGTCGGGCATAATCACACTCTTCTTTCTAGAATAAAAATTATATTTTTTTTTTTTAAAGTTCTTAAAATAAGCTTTAAATATAAAAAAAATTACTTTTTTCTCTTTAATTTAATTCTTTATAATTTTTTAAAATATAATTATATTTTTGAAAATGTTTCTTCTAATTTACTAATTGAAGAAAAATTTTATGCCACCTCGGCATTGAAAAATTGCATTTTCAAAAAAAATGGAGGTAAATTGACGTCTTGTATACAGAAAAATATTTTAGAAATCAAAATGTCTTCTTTTATTTATACAGATATTTTTTTCTCACTTGGAAAGTCAACAGCCCAAGCAATTAATCGTTTTGGTGGAAGAGTCAGAAAAACAATTCCTGTAGGTTCTTTGTATATGGAAAGAGATTGGTTTAATCAAAAACCGGATATAGATAAAATTAAAGAAATAGATATATTAATATTAGGTGGCAATCAGACTAAATTGTGGCTGAGTAGTAAAGACCATGTAGATGCATATTACGAATCTATCAAGTGGTTTACAAAATTTTCAAACAAATATAAAAATATTAAAGTTTGTTTGAAGCATCACGATAGTTATTTTAAAGTATCTCCAGATAAAAAAGAATTAAAATTATTAAAAAACTCTAATGTAGATTTCCTTCCAAGTTATGACAACAAGCATAAGTCATATGGATATGGGTTTAAAAGTAAAATTTGCTGTTCATTTGCGTCGACAATGATTGTTGAATTTCTAGGGCATGGAAAACCAAGTTTTTTTTTAGATCCTAATTTTTATAATCAACAATTTTTTGAGCATTTTTCTGAACTAAACAAATATAGATTTAAAACGTACAAAAATTTTGAAAAAAAAATGATTTATTTATTGAAGAATAAAAGATACAAAAATTATAAGGCAAATAATGATTTTTGCACTAATAGTAAATATGTTTCAAAAAAAATTGCGACTTATTTAAAAAAAGTATCATAGTTTAGTAAAAAATCTAAAAATTAAATTCAACTAAATTTAAAACAGAATTGTTGTATTTGATAAAACAATTTTATCTTGCAAATAATTAATTTGTAACTATATTGTTCAATAAGTGAACAAATTATGGAAAAAAATAATTCAGATAAATTTAACGTATTAAGAAAAATTGCCAATGAGCCAAAGGCCACGCAAAGAGATCTAGCAAAAAGCCTTAATATAAGTGTTGGAAAAGTAAATTATTGCTTAAAGGCCCTTAGAGATAAAGGTTTAATAAAAATTAATAATTTTAAAAAAAATCCTGATAAAGTTAGATATTTATACATCCTAACGCCAAAAGGCATATCCGAAAAAACAAAACTTACTATCAATTTTATGAAAAGAAAAATGGATGAGTATGAAGAACTTAAAAAAGAATTAAATTAAATTTATATTATTTTTTCGTTTTCAAAAAAGACGACCATATTTCAAGGGGATTTTCAGATTGAGACATATATTCACTTATAAATATATTTCTTGTTTTAATTACTTCTTTAGATTGCCACCAATCATCTAAATTGTTCCAAATTTTATTTATATGAATATAAGCTTCTTTAGAATTATCAAAAAAAATCTTAGATTTCTTCAAATTATTTAAAAAAAATTTATTCCTTTTTGTTTCATTATAAAATTTTTTATCGAAAATTAGTATAGTAGGGCCAGAAATAATAGATTGTAAAAAAGCAGTTTTAGGATATGCGCAAACAGTTAGTTTAGATTTCTTTATTAAATTAAAATATTCAGTATTATTTATAATTATTTTTTTTTCTCCAAAAAATTTAATTAATCTTTTTTTCAGCCACCAGTCATTGTTTAAAAATAAATAAGGTCTCAGAAAAAAAGCATTTTGAATATTTTTATTCAATCCTAAGTAAAATTTTTTTATCATATTGTACTGATCAATCCATTGTTCTGATAGTGGCCCAGTATTAAATAATTTTGGGTATTTTGGACCGTCATGAGAAATAAATAGAATTTTTTCTCTATTTTGAATTAGATTTCGTTTATTAAAAAAATTTCTAAAATGTAAAACTGGTAACTGTACTTGATTTGACTTTGTTGGTTTATGCCATTTAATTACAGTATCTGATATTTGATCTTCATAATGTAAAGATCTTTTGCCATTGCCATATAACCCACCATGATCAACGGGAATAAACTTAGATTCATTTTCTAATTTACTAGCTAGCCAAAATTTGAAAATTGAACTGCCAATATAAAAATTATCATTGACTATAATTTTAGGATTTAAAGGTATAGATTTTACATGAAGCATTATTTCTTTAAATTTTTCAATTAAAATTTGAGGAATATCATTGTTAAAATGCTCTAGTAAAAACTTTTCGAAATCATTCTTTAATTTATAGTCAATTTTAATTTGATTTCTTAAATTATTATCATTTTTAATTTTTTTTTTATAAAATTTAAAAAAAGCTTGATTTCTAAACCAAAAAATTCCCTTTAAAGGAAAAGTCTTGATTTTAAAACAAAGTTTAAAATAATCAATTTTACCGATGTTTAGACTTATAAAATATTTTTGTTTACCAAAAATAAAGGCAGAAAAAAAATCAATAATTTGAGCAAGACGTAATTTATTTTTTTTTTTAAAATTTAAATAATCATAATTATTGCGCAAGTATTCATTTTTAAAAAAAAAATTTATTTTTTTTTTTTGTTTATACTTAAAAAACTTCCAGACTCTTTGTAATATAAACTGATTATAGTAATCTGAATAAAAGAAATTATCTTTGGATTCTCTCAAATCAATAATTGGTAAAATATTTAAATTATTAAAATATATTAGATTTATTATCTTATTTTTTTTTATAATACTTTCAACTAGTTTCCATCTAAAATATGTTGACTCTAAATAAGAATTTAACCAAGGGTTTATTATGATATTCCAAGTTTTTTGTGAAAAATTAATACCATGCAAATGATTTAAGTTTTTACATAAAGATGGAAAAATTTTATTAGTTAAATATTTAATGTATGCTGAAAACTCTTCTGTGTTTTTTAATTTATTCCAAAAAAAACTATTTAATTTAATGTCATTATTTGAGTTATGTGAAAAGTACGAAGAACTGTCTACAGCAATTTTTTTTTTATTTTTAAGATATTTTTTTTCTAAACCTGAATTTACTATAAAAACCATGAAATTTGCAATTGTTCAATTATTGAACAATATGATATTTTTTGTTATAAGTCAAAATAAAACAAATTTTTAACATCTAAAAATGACTGAAAATAATATTTTAGATCAAAATTTTAAAGAGATAATAAAAATCTTAAACGACAATAGTATTTATTACTGGTTATGCCATGGAACTTTGCTTGGAATAATTAGAGATGGAAATTTAATAGATTGGGACCATGATATAGACATAGCCTTATGGGAAGGTCAAATAAGTAGAAAAACTATTATTAATATTATGGAAAAAAATAATTTTAAATTAAGAAAAGGGTTTAAAATTGACAATAGCATTATTTCTTTTGAAAAAGTAGGTGGAAGAATAATTGACATAAATTTCTACGAAATAGTAAAATCTAAAAAAACCGGTGAAGATATTGCTTATGTGAAGTGGTTTATCCCAAAAAATAATATTATGAAATTAATAGATGCTTTATCAGAGTCTAAAAAATATGACGGCAAGTTTAAAAAAATAATTAGACTAACTTTGCCATTTCAAAAAATTTTTAGCAAGATCAAATCTTTCTTAATTGAATCAAATTTTTTTTATAAGGAAATAGGTTATTCTGAACCTGCAAATTTATTAAAAAAAATAAAAAAAATAAACTTACATGGTATAGAGGTAAATGTACCTGTTGAGTCCGAAAAATATCTACAACACATATACGGTGAAGATTGGAGAAAACCAAAAAAAAATTATGTGTGGTATAAAGATAGCAATTCACTCTTTTCGAGAAATGATTAAAAATAAGTTAAAAAAACATAAAGAAGCTTTAGTAATTGGTGGAACTGGTTTTGTAGGCTGTCATCTTGTGGAGTTTTTAATTAAAAAAAAATTTCGTGTTTATAGTATTTCAAGATCTAAACCAAAAAAAAATAGAGAAATAAAAAATGTAAAATATTTAATTTGTGATATCGCAAAAAAAAATCTTTTAAAAAAAAAATTAAAAAAATTAATTAACTTAGACTATATAATTAATCTAGGTGGTGAGGTTGACCACAAGAGTTTTAAAAATACTTATTTAAGTCACTATATAGGTGCCAAAAATTTAGGAGAATTTTTCTTAAACAAAAAGATAAAAAAGTTTGTTCAAATCGGTAGCTCAATGGAGTACGGACATAGTAGCTCTCCACAGGACGAAAATAAAACTTGTAAACCCAAGTCTAAATATGGAAAAGCAAAATATTTAGCAACAAAACATCTTATTAAACTTTATTTAAAGTATCAATTTCCTGCGGTTATTCTAAGGCCCTATCAAATTTATGGCCCTCGGCAAAATTCTAATAGATTGATACCTTTTGTAATTAAGAATTGTATAAAAAATAATCAATTTCCATGTTCTAACGGAAAACAATCAAGAGATTTTTTATTTATTACTGATTTCATTAAGGCTGCATATAAAGCCTTAAAAAGTAAAAACAATACTAATGGGCAAATTATTAATATTGGATATGGAAAACCCTATAATTTAAAAAAATTGATTAATTTAATAAGAAATAAGCTAAAGTTTGGAAAACCAGATTTTGGTAAAATTAAGTTACGTAAAGAAGAGAATTTAGTGACTTATCCAACTATAAATAAAGCAAAAAAAATTTTAAGATGGGAACCCAATATAAAATTTAAAAATGGAATTGCAAAAACAATTAAAAGTTACAAAAAATAAAATTATGAAAGTAGTTATATTAGCAGGTGGTCTTGGTACTAGACTGTTTGAGATTACAAAAACAATACCTAAACCAATGGTTAGAATAGGCAAATATCCAATTCTTATTCATATTATCAATCATTATGCAAATTTCGGAGCTAAAGATTTTTTTATAGCAGCGGGATATAAAAGCAATATTATTAAAAAATATTTTAAAAATTATAAAAAAAATAGTTCACCTTTTGAAGCTAACATACTAGGCAAAAATTGTAATATTACTATAGTAGATACAGGAAAAAAATCTCTTACGGGAGGTAGATTAAAAAGAATAGAAAAATATCTAAAAAATGAAAAAAATTTTATGTTTACCTATGGAGATGGAATTTGTGATGTCAATATAGAGAAGTTAAAAAAATTTCATTTAAAAAATAACAAGCTTATAACCGTAACATCGGTAAGACCACCCGCAAGATTTGGTGAAATAATTTTAAAAAATAATATTGTAAAATCATTTAAAGAAAAACCGCAGGTAACCAATGGATGGATAAATGGAGGATTTTTTGTTGCCAAAACTGCTTTTTTTAAATTTATAAAAAATGATCTAGAAATTTTAGAAAAAAATCCTTTAGAAAAAGCTTGTAAAAAAAAACAATTAATAGCTTTTAAACATAAAGGATTTTGGAAATGTATGGACGTAAAAAGAGATAAGGATGAACTGGAAAAAATTTATAAATCTAATAACTTCAATTGGAAATACTAAGATATGAAAAATAATTTTTTAAACAAAAAAGTTTTAATAACTGGAAACACAGGATTTAAGGGATCATGGTTGTCTCTATGGATGTACCATCTTGGAGCAAAGGTTATGGGTTTATCTAACGGCATTACTTCAGCCCCTTCAAATTTTAAAATATTAAAGCTAGAAAATAAAATTATTTATAAAAAAGTAGATGTAAGAAACTTTAACAATATAAGTAAAGTTATTTTAAAATTCCAACCAGATTATATATTTCACTTAGCAGCAGAAGCTATAGTAAAAAAAGCTTATGTTAATCCTAAGTATGCATGGGAAACAAATACTTTTGGTACAATTAATATACTTGAAGCTCTAAAAAAAATTAAAAAAAATGTTATTGCAATAATTGTAACAAGCGACAAAGTTTATAAAAATTTAGAAATTTCTCGAGGATATAATGAAAATGATATACTTGGTGGAACCGACCCATATAGTGCTTCTAAAGCTGCAGCAGATATTGCAACACAATCTTATATAGATTGTGATTTAAAATATAAAAAAAATATAAAAATATGTATTGCTAGAGCTGGCAATGTAATAGGTGGAGGTGATTGGTCTGAAGGAAGAATAATACCTGACTGTATTAAACGTTGGTCTAAAGATAAAAAAGTAAAAATAAGAAATCCTAATTCAACTAGACCTTGGCAACATGTGCTTGATGTTTTAAATGGCTATATGAATCTAGCAACTACACTTAAAAAAAATAGAAAAATTAATGGTGAAGCATTTAATTTTGGACCAAAAATTGAAAAAAGAAGTGAAGTAATCAACATCGTAAAAAAAATGCAAAGTTTTTGGCCAAAAGGAAAATGGAATATCGAAAAAAATAAAAATTTAAAAGAATTTAAGTTATTAAAATTAAACTCGAAAAAATCTAAAATTTTTTTAAAATGGAGTTGTAAATTAAACCTATCAAAATCCATATTCTTGACAGTAGATTGGTATAAAAAATATTATGAGAAAAAAAGTGACATGTTAAAAGTTTCTATAGATCAAATTAAAAATTTTGAAAGTTTAAAGAATTAGTAATTTTATTTATATATTATGAATAAACTTCCGCTTATAAGCGTCATTATGAATTGCCATAATGGAAAAAGATTTTTGTCTAGTTCCATTGAAAGTGTTTTAAATCAATCATACAAGAATTGGGAAATAATTTTTTTTGACAACAATTCTAGCGACAATAGTAAAGAAATATTTAAAAGCTATAAAGATAAAAGATTAAAATATTTTAAATCTTCAAAACTAATCAATTTATATGCAGCAAGAAATTTAGCCTTAAAAAAAACAAAAGGTAAATTTATCACTTTTTTAGATACTGATGATTTGTGGAATAAAGAAAAATTAAAAAAACAAATAAAAAAAATACTCAAAGATAAAAATTTATTTCTTTATTCTAATTATTACATTCTTCACAAAAATAAAAAAAAATTACTTTCAAAGAAAGTTTTGCCATCTGGTTATATAACTACAAATTTACTTAAATATTATTTTATTGGAATCTTAACAGTTATGTTTGATAAAGATTTGATTAAAAAAAATAAATTAAGTTTTAACAAAAAATACAATATTATAGGCGATTTTGATCTTTTTATTAAACTCAGCACAAAAACAAAATTTTCTTATCTGCATGATCCTGTTGCTACATATAGAAAACATAGTCAAAATTATTCTAGAACAAATGTAGATTTATACATTAAAGAACTTAAATATTGGTATCAAAAAAATAAAAAAAATTATGGGAAACATGATTTAAAAAATTTGTTTTTTTTAATCAAATATTTAGAAGCCAAATATGATATCTTTAATTTTAAATACATAGATGCAATAAAAAAAATTATAAAATTTCCTATTTCAGTTAAAAAAATAAAATTATTTTTGTTATTATTTTTAAGAAAAAAAAACTTTAGTTTTTAAAAATTTCATGTAAAATTTCATAAAAATAACAATGAATTGGATAGAATATAATAAAAACAACTTATCAGTGTGTTATCAAAATTCTTAAGAAAACATGACGGGACGTTAGCTCAATAGTAGAGTACCTGCTTGACATGCAGGGGGCAGTAGGAGCGTAACCTACACGTCCCACCACATTTTTAAATTAAACCGTCAAATCAGTCTATTTACATTCTTATTTAAAAATACTATAACTTTCTGCCTGGTAATTATTGCGAAGGGGCCACACCCGATCCCATACCGAACTCGGAAGTAAAGTCCTTCAGCGCCGATGGTACTTTGTCTTAAGACATGGGAGAGTAGGACATTGCCAGGCTAAAATTAAAAAATTATGAAAATTGCTAGTTCACTAAAATCATTAAGAAAAAGAGACCTTAACTCTAAAATTGTTAAGCGTAGAGGTAAAATCTACGTAATAAATAAAAAAAACCCAAGATACAAAGCTCGTCAAGGTTAATTAAATGAGCGAACAAGAATACAAAAATACTTGGAATGGTTTTACTAAGTTTGTTTTATTCGGAACAATAGCAGTAATTTCACTGTTGGCAATTTTAGCCTTAATATTACTTTAAACTTATAATATTAAAATGATAGTTGGATCTATAAAAGAAAATATTAATCTAGAAAAAAGAGTTTCAATCACACCGGAAACAGCAAAAAATATTACAGCTTTAGGTTTAGATGTTAATTTAGAAAAAGATTATGCTACCCACTTAGGTATCGAAGATAAACAATATGAGAAAACTGGTGTAAAATTTTACAATAGTGCAAAAGAAGTAATCAAAAATTCTAATTTGATACTAAAAGTTAATTGCCCAACGGATGAGGAAACTATAGCTCTAAACGAAGAAACAATTCTTGTTGGAATTTTTAATCCAGCAAACAATAAAACTAAATTAAAGGAAGTATTAAAAAAAAATATTAGTGTTTTTTCACTTGAACTTTTACCACGTATCTCAAGAGCTCAATCAATGGATGTGCTTTCTTCCCAATCGAACTTAGCTGGTTATCGAGCTGTGATAGAATCTATTTATGAATTTGAGAAAGCAATTCCTATGATGATGACAGCCGCTGGAACAGTACCTGCAGCTAAAGTATTAGTTATTGGAGCTGGTGTTGCGGGACTCCAAGCTATTGCAACGGCTAAAAGACTTGGTGCGATAGTATCTGCAACAGATGTTAGAACCGCTTCTAAAGAACAAGTAGAAAGTTTAGGAGGAAAATTTCTAATGGTAGAAGAAGAAGAAAATTTAGAAACCGCAGGCGGTTATGCAAAAGAGGCAAGTGAAGAATTTAAAAAAAAACAAGCTAATTTATTAAAAGAAGCAATGATTAGAAATGATATTGCAATTTGCACAGCTCTAATTCCTGGCAGACCTGCACCAAGAATTTTAAATGAAGAACTTGTAAAACTAATGAAACCTGGTTCAATTATATATGATTTAGCGGCTGAACAAGGTGGTAACGCAGCTTATTCTGAGGTAGATAAAATTAATATCGTTAATGGAATTAAAGTAATTGGCATTAAAAACTTAATGAATAAATTGCCATCAACAGCATCGAGTTTATATGCAAAAAATCTGTTTAGTTTTGTAAGAAATCTTTATAGTAAAGAAGAAAATAAATTTAATATTAATTTAGAAGATGAAATTATTTCTAAAACATTAATTAAAGAATAAAATTATGGAAATTGATCCCTTTATATTTAGGCTTAGTATATTTATCCTTTCAATATTTATAGGATATTTTGTTGTATGGAGCGTTACACCATCTCTCCACACTCCTTTAATGTCTGTTACCAATGCAATTTCTTCAGTAATAATAGTTGGTGCTATCATTGCGTCTTTCAGTTCCTTAGATGGAAGTAATATATCTTTTTCAAATATATTAGGATTTGTTGCAGTTACCCTAGCAGCTATTAATATTTTTGGTGGTTTTTTAGTTACACAAAGAATGTTGAAGATGTACAAAAAAAAAAATAAAATAAATAAATAATGTCAGCTAATTTATCATCAGTGCTATTTTTAATAACTGGAATACTATTTATCCTAGCATTGAGAGGATTGTCTTCACCAGAAACCTCAAGAATGGGAAATTTTTTTGGTATATCGGGTATGATTCTCGCAATAGTAGTTTCAATTTTATCTGTAGATATTTTTTTTAGTAATTTAATTTACTTTATAATTGCTCTTACTATAGGTGGAATTATAGGCAGTATTATAGCATTCAAGATACCAATGACAGCCATGCCTCAACTTGTTGCTGGCTTCCATAGTTTAGTAGGACTTGCAGCTGTGCTAGTTGCTATTTCTGCCTATTATAGTCCAGACTCTTTCGGTCTTGGTACTTTTCAAAATATTAAAACAGCTAGCATTATTGAGATGGGGTTAGGAGTATCAATCGGTGCAATCACTTTTACAGGCTCAATAATTGCTTTCATGAAGCTACAAGGTTTAATGTCTGGATCACCAATTACTTTCACCGGACAACACTATTTGAATGCTTTATTAGGAATTTTAATAATATCATTGATTGGATACTTAATTGTAAATCAATCTTCACAAGTTTTCTGGATGCTAATTATAGCTTCGTTACTTATTGGATTTTTGATTATAGTTCCAATTGGTGGTGCAGATATGCCAGTTGTAATATCAATGCTTAATTCCTACTCGGGATGGGCGGCTGCAGGAATTGGGTTTACATTAGAAAACACTGCTTTGATAATTACTGGTGCATTGGTGGGATCATCTGGTGCAATTCTTTCTTACATAATGTGCAAAGGTATGAATAGGTCTTTTTTAAATGTTATTCTTGGGGGATTTGGCACTGACAGCACATCCAGTGGAACAAAAGAAAAAACAGAACAAAAACCAGTTAAAAGTGGAAACGCAGAAGATGCTGCTTTTTTAATGAAGAATGCCTCTTCCGTAATAATTGTTCCTGGTTATGGAATGGCTGTAGCGCAGGCACAACACGCACTTAGAGAAATGGTAGATAAATTAAAAAAAAATGATGTTAAGGTTAGTTATGCTATTCACCCTGTTGCTGGAAGAATGCCTGGGCATATGAATGTATTGTTAGCAGAAGCTAATGTTCCCTATGATGAAGTTTTTGAACTTGACGACATTAATAATGACTTTGCCAATACAGATGTAGCTTATGTGATTGGAGCTAATGACGTTACCAATCCTGTTGCAAAAACAGATCCTAAAAGTCCAATTTTTGGAATGCCAGTATTAGATGTAGAGAAATGTAAATCTGTTTTATTTGTGAAAAGAAGCATGTCTCCAGGTTACGCAGGAGTTGATAATGAACTATTTTATAGAGATAATACTTTAATGCTGTTTGCTGACGCAAAAAAAATGACAGAGGATATAATTAAACATTTAGATTAATGAAAACAAAAATATTCTGTGATAGCGCTGATTACGAAACAATAAAATTTTTCAACAATAAATCTATTGTTGATGGCTTTACAACAAACCCAAGTCTAATGAGGATCTCAGGTGCTAAAAATTACAAAGACTATTCTTTTAAAATATTAAATATTTGTAAAAAAAAACCAATATCATTTGAAGTATTTGCTGATGACCAGAAAGAAATGCTCAAACAAGCTTATAAAATAAGTACTTGGGGAAAAAATGTTTACGTAAAAATACCTGTTGTAAATTCAAAAGGGGAATTTATGGGACCAGTTATAAAAGAGCTAAGTAAAAAAAGAATAAAATTAAACATTACTGCAATTTATTCTTTTGAACAGGTTAAAAAAGTATTTAAATGTTTAGATAAAAAAACTAAATCTATCATATCAATTTTTGCTGGCAGGATGGCTGATAAGGGTAAAGATCCGCTACCAATATTTAAAAAAAGTATTACATTAGTAAGAAAAAAAAAAAATGTAGAAATTTTATGGGCTAGTACTAGAGAGGCTTATAATTTTATTCAAGCAAAACAATTGAATTGTAATATAATCACAATGCCACCAAAAGTAATTAATCAAATTAGTACTTTTGGAAAAAGTGCAAAAATAATGACTTTAGAGACTGTTAAAGGATTCTTGGAAGACAGCAAAAAATCTAAATTTAAACTTTAAGAGGCCTTAGATTTTCTTTTTCTATCGTGAGGATTTAACATAGATTTTCTTAGTCTAAGTGATTTAGGAGTAATTTCTAAGGCTTCATCTGTATTTAGCATACTTAGCTGTTCAGCGATTGACATTTTTCTTACAGGGGTCAAGACAACATTTTCATCTGTTCCTTGAGTTCTCATATTTGTTAATTGCTTTCCTTTCATAACATTTATTTCTAAATCACCACTTTTAGATGCCAACCCTACAATCATTCCCTCATAAACAGGATCATTGTGGGTAACAAACATTTCTCCTCTTGCTTGGAGATTAAAAATTGCAAATGCAACAGCTTTTCCGGAAGCCATTGAAATTAAAGCTCCATTTCTTCTACCTTCAAGATCGCCTGTATATTTTCCAAAAGAATGAAATATTCTGTTAATCACTCCATTACCTTTAGTGAGTGTTAAAAATCTGCTTGTATAACCCATTAAACCTCTTGTTGGTGCGTGAAAAATTAAGCGCTTTTTATCTTTTCCCGTATCCTTAAGATCAATTAATTTCCCTTTTCTTCTGTTCATTGAATCTATAACTTTTGAAGAATATTCCTCATCTAAGTCCATTGTAATTTCTTCGATTGGCTCTAATTTCTTACCCGATTCATCTTCTTGAAATAATACTTTTGGAGGACTTACAGTCATCTCAAATCCTTCTCTTCTCATTTGAGTTAATAAAATTTCCAACATTAGTTCACCTCTGCCACTAATAACAAAAGCATCTCTATTTTCATTTTCACCAAATGTAATACCCACATTATTTTGTGCTTCTAACATCAATCGGTCTCTAATTTGTGTGCTAGTTAATTTTTTCCCTTCCGTTCCTGCTAAAGGTGAGCTGTTTACTGTAACCGTAATTGACATTGTTGGCGGATCTATTGGTGTGGCGCTAATTGGTTCATTTACCTCTGGATCGCAAATGGTATCAGCAACATTAGCTTTTTCTAATCCAGCAATAATAACAATATCGCCAGCTTCACCAATCTCAATAGGCACTCTTTTTGTGCCCTCGTATCTAAAAATTTTTGTTAATCTTCCCTCGTCAACTTTTTTACCCTCTAGATTTATAGCTTTAATTTGTTGATTTGCTTTTGCAGTTCCTTGTGAAATTTTTCCAACTAAGCTTCTTCCTAAAAAACTATCAGCATACAAAAGAGTAGAAAGCATAGCAAAAGGTTTTTCTTTGTCTAATTTTGCTGGCTTAACATGATCTAAAATTAAATCTAAAATTGGATGAAGATTTTCTCTAGGGCCCTCTACTTCTTTGCTTGCCCACCCAGATCTTCCACTCGCATACAGAACTGGAAAATCTAATTGTTCTTCATTTGCATCTAAGCTTACAAATAGGTCAAAAGTTTCATCTAAAACCTCGCTTGCTCTTTGATCGGCTTTATCTAATTTGTTTATTATTACAATTGGCTTAAGTCCTTGTTTTAAAGCTTTAGATAACACAAACTTTGTTTGTGGCATTACACCTTCAGCTGAATCTACAAGTAATAAAGCTCCGTCAGCCATATTTAAAACCCTTTCTACTTCAGCAGCAAAATCTCTGTGACCAGGTGTGTCTATAATGTTGATTCTAGAATCTTTCCAATCTACAGAAGCCGGTTTTGCTAAAATTGTAATTCCTCTTTCTTTTTCAAGCTCACCAGAATCCATTACTCTTTCTTCAACAACTTCATTATCTCTAAATGAACCACTTTGTTTCATTAAATTATCAATCATAGTAGTTTTACCATGGTCAACGTGAGCAATAATTGTAATGTTTCTAATATCTTTAGTCATAATTTTTGGTACTAAGGTAGGATTTAGACCTACATCTTTCACGTTATGAGCCTGACGTATGTACCTTTCTGCTTAAATTCATGGGCTTTAATAACATACAACTGCTTAAAAGCTAGCAAAAATTTTAGTAGTGCTTGAAATTTTGGTTGCGGGGGTAGGATTTGAACCTACGACCTTCAGGTTATGAGCCTGACGAGCTACCAGACTGCTCCACCCCGCGATAAAAGCTTAAACTTTTTTTAAGTTTATAGCTTGAAGTTTATTATTTTCTTCTTTTATTTCAAATTCAAGTTTTTGATCTTCTTTTAAATTCTTTAACTTAGATTCCTCTAAAGCAGAAACATGTAAAAAAATATCTTTTTCTGTTCCTTCTTCTTTAATGAAACCATATCCTTTTTTTGAATTAAACCATTTAACCGTACCTGTCGGCATATAAAAACCCTTAAATTATTGAATTAAGCTAAAGTCTATTCTTAAGTTTTTGAAGTTTTTTTACTCTTTTGACGTTTTCGTCAGTAATTCTTTTTTTCTTCTCAGAGGGTTTTTCGTAAGTACTTTTCATTTTTACTACTTTAAAAAAACCTTCTTTTTGAAGTTTTCTTTTCAAAACTCGCAAAGCTTGTTCAACGTTATTATCTTTTACTTCTATTTTAATAAAATTCTCCTGTTAAATTGAGATTGGTAAATAGCATCTTAGATATTGATTGTCTAGTTTGAATTGGGTTGGTTTTTAAAGGTATTATTATGTTTATTCTTTAATTGGCTCTTGAGAAGCCTTTATTTTTTCTGCTTTAATTTTTGCTTTTTTCTCTCTCTCAACTCTTTTTTTTGCTTTTTCTAAAGATTGTTCAAATACGTCCTGTGAGCACAATCCTAAAATCACAGGATCCTTTGCTTTAAGACTGGAAAAATTCCAATAACTTCTTTTTCTAATAAGAGAGACGGTACCTTTGGTGCTACCTACAAGCTTTGAGACTTGACCGTCTGTAAATTCTGGGTAATTTTTTAAAAGCCATAAAGCTGCATCAGGTCTATCTTGTCTTTTAGAAAGAGGTGTATATTTAGGTTTTTTTCTCTCCTTAACCTGAACTTCCTCTGCACGTTCAATTAAATTTAAACCTCTACTTGAATCTTTTGAACAACTGTCAATTTCTTCTCTTGTTAATTGCCCAGCAAGAATGGGATTATAAGCTTTAATTCCTTTAGCCACATCTCCATCTGCTATCCCTTTAACCTCAAGTTCATGCAAATTACAAAAGTTGGCAATTTGATTAAATGTCAATGTTGTATTTTCTACAAGCCAAACAGCAGTAGCTTTTGGCATAAAAGGTGTTTCAGACATATGTTATTTTTTACTTCTAAGGTCGGCAAATTTTTTATTGTATTTACTTACTCTTCCTTTATCTAAAATTTTTTGTGTACCACCAGTCCACGCAGAGTGAGACTTTGGATCAATATCAAGTTTCAAGACATCATTTTCTTTACCCCAAGTTGACCTTGTTTCAAACTCGGTTCCATCAGTCATTACAACTTTAATTTTGTGGTATTTCGGATGAATTTCTTTTTTCATGAAAAGACTTCTATATTATATCCCTATTTTACTCAATAATTTTCTTTAAAAGATTGTTTTTCAGCTCATCATGTATTGCTGAATTTGTTGCTATAACATTCCTTTTAACAGACCCTTTGGCTTGTAGATCAAGGAAATCGACATAACCTCCTGCTTCTTTTACTATAATAATCGATGCTGCTATATCCCAATAACTTAGTTCCCACTGCCAGCTGCCATCAAACCTTCCACATGCAACATATGCTAAGTCAAGAGATGCACAACCAAATTTTCTGACAGGTGCATTTACAATATTAGAAACTTTTACATACTCGTCAAAAATTTTACTTTTATATTTTGAATTAAATTTTGGCCCACCTGTAGCTAGATAAGACTCAAATAATTTTCTTTTATTTGTGACTCTAATTCTAGAATTATTTAAAAAAGCACCATTTCCTTTCTCAGCAATAAAAAGTTCATCTTTAATGGGATCAAAAACAAGCCCGCAAACCACTTCTCCATTTTCTTCATATGCAATAGATATTGCAAAATGAGGAACTCCTTTTAAAAAATTCATAGTTCCGTCAATAGGGTCAATTATCCATCTTCTGTCTTTATTATTTTCATTAATTATACCTGATTCTTCAGTCAGTATTCCGTAGTCGGGATGAGCTTTTAGAAGTTCCTCTACTATAATTTTTTCCGATCTTTTATCTGCGTTAGTAACAAAGTCACCAGGCCCTTTTGCAGATATTTGTAATTTTTCTATTTCACCAAAATCTCTAATCATTGCTTTCGAGGCTTTCATGCAGGCATTATAAATAACAGTCATACGAGGAGAATTAAGTCTCATTAATTAACTTTTTTTACGTACTCAAAAGTTCGGGTATCAAGAATAATCTTATCACCCGATTCAACAAAAGGGGGAACATTGATTCTTAATCCATTGTCTAGTGTTGCAGGCTTATAAGAAGAGGCAGCCGTTTGACCTTTTATTGCAGCATCAGTAATATCTATAATACATTCCACATTGTTTGGAAGCTCAATTGATAAAGGCTTTTCATCCATAAATGAAATTGAAACTTCTAAGTTTTCTTTTAAAAGCTTGTATTTTTCTTCTGTTAAATTTTTTGGAATTGAAATTTGTTCAAATGTTTTATTGTCCATAAAATGACAATTATCCTCATCTAAATACAAGAAGTTAAATTTTTTTTCTTCTAGCTCTGCCTTTTCTATCGTTTCACTTGAACGAAACCTTTCGTTCAACTTTGTGCCTTTGGTAATACTTTTAAGCTCAACCTGATTAAACGCACCACCTTTACCAGGTTTTACATGTTGTGCTTTTAAAACATTCCAGTAATCATTTTTATGCTCAATTATCATTCCGGGTTTAACTTCTACTGCTGATATTTTCATTTATTCAAACTTTTTAATCGCATGTTCTGGCTTTAAAAATGGGTTATTCCAAATAAAAGTTGATATTGCAATGTAATTCGCTCCAGCATTAATTAACTTTTTATAATTTTTATCAGTAATCCCACCTATTGCAACAATTGGTGTTCTTATATTTTTTTTAGCCCAAAATAATATTTTTAAATCTACTTTTTTTGCATTAGGCTTGAGTCTTGATTTAAAAAAAGATCCAAAAGCAAGATAATCAGCTTTATCCCTAGAAGCTCTTAAAGCAAGTTTTTTAGAACCATGGCATGTAACCCCTATAGTTTTTTTTTTCATATCTTTTCTTGCTAAATCTACTGTATTATCAAGTTGCCCTATATGGCAGCCGTCAGCATTAATTTTTTTTGCTAATTTACAATCATCATTAATTATAAATTTAACTTTGTATCTGTTGGTTATTTTTTTTATTTTCTTTGCAGTTTTTATTATTAAATTTTTAGGTGTTTTTTTAAGTCTTAGTTGAAAAAAAGATACTTTTTTTGAGGATAAAACTTTTCTTAAATCTTTATAAAAATTTGGATAAATTTTATTGGGTGAAATTAAATATACTAATCTTTTCAAACTTCTAACGCTTGAGACCATTCACCTTTAGAAGCAAGTCCATTCATTTTTGCTCGATGGTTAAAAACATCATGAATAGCTTTTGTATTATTCATTTCTTTTGACCATTTTTTTAAAGCGCTTTGTTGTAAGGCCCTTCCAAAAGAGTAGGTGATAAGAAAGTTAGTGTTATTTATTTTATTGATTGAATTTAAATTATTTGTCGCCTCTTGCTCAGATTGCCCACCAGATAAGAATGCTATTCCTGGCACATCACTTGGAACATTTTTCTTTAGGCAGTCTAATGTTTTTTTAGCTATTTCTTCTGATGTTACTTTTTTAGAGCATTCAAATCCTGGAACGATCATATTTGGTTTCAACACAATACCTTTCAGTGAAACTTTTTGATTAGCTAATTCTGCAAAACATTCATTTAAAACTTTTGTTGTCACCTTGTAACAAGTATCAATATCATGATCTCCATCCATTAAAATTTCTGGCTCAACAATTGGAACCATATTAGCTTCTTGAACCAGTGCAGCATACCTCGCTAAAGCATGTGCGTTAGATTTTATGCATTGAAACGATGGGTAATTTTTTCCAATATTGTAAACTGCTCTCCATTTTGTAAATCTTGCACCAAGTTTATAGTATTCTCTTAATCTTTCTCTAAGTCCGTCTAATCCATCGGTAACTGTTTCCTCAGGCGAGCCAGCTAATTTCTTTGCTCCCTTGTCTACCTTGATTCCCACAACAGAGTTATTTTTTTCAAGTAACTGAGGCACAGACATACCTGCACTTGTTATTTCTCTAATAGTTTTATCAAAAAGAATAACACCGCCAATATAACTTTTTATTGCATCCGCAGTAAAAAGCGTTTCTCTAAAATTTAATCTATTACTATCTGTGCACTCAACACCAACACTTGTTAATCTTTTATCCATTGTGCCAGTACTTTCGTCAGCAGCCAAAATGCCCTTACCTCTGGCACACATTTTTTTTGCTATTTCTTCTAAAGTCATTAAATAATATTTATTTTAAAACACTTAGACCAGGCAAGTCTTTTCCTTCTAGATATTCTAAAAATGCACCACCAGCTGTTGATAAGTGAGTAAAAGAAAGATCTAGACCACTATTATTTATTGCAGAAATAGTATCACCGCCACCAAGTACAGAAACTAGAGATTTGTTTTTAGTATTTTGAGAAATACTTTGAGCAATAGCATTAGTGCCTAATGCAAAGTTTTTATTTTCAAAGTAACCTGCAGGACCATTCCACATAACTGTATTTGAGTTATCTATAATTTTTTCAATAATTTTTATAGTTTTAGGACCAATATCTAAAATAATATCATTTTTTTCGATAGATTTTATGTCTTTTGTAACAGCCTCCCCATCAAAACTTTTTGACACTAGACAATCTTCTGGAATTACAATTTCGCATTTATTTTCTTCCGCTTCTTGCAAAATTTTTTTCACTACATCACTCGAGTTCTTTTCTTTTAATGATTTACCAATCTCATTTTTTTTATATGATAAAAAATTATTAGCCATTGCACCAACAACAATAATGTTATTTGTATTTTTTACTAGATTAGAAATAACGCCTATTTTAGTTGAAACCTTTGAACCACCAACAATACAAGTGACTGGATCTTTTTTAATTTTAATCACTGAGTCTATGGCTTTTATTTCTTTTTCTAAAAGAGGGCCTGCATAAATTTCTTTTACAAATTTTGTAATATTATGAATAGATGATTGTTTACGATGAGAACAAGAGAAAGCATTATTAATATATATTTCTCCAAGTTCTCCAAGTTTTTTTGAAAACTCTTCATCATTTTCAATTTCTCCCTTGAAAAATCTTATATTTTCCATCATGAGAATTTCACTTTCTTTCAGGTATGCACTTTTAATTTTAAGCTCATCATTAATTTCTCCTGTATAAAAATACATATTTGCACTTAGTTTTTGTTTTAAATATTTGTATATTGGCAACAAAGACAAAGTATTATCATTCACCCCGTTAGGCCGACCTAAGTGAGAAATTAAAATAACTTTTGCTTTTTTTTCTAATAAGTTTTGTAAGAAAGGGAGAACTTGTTTAATTCTAGTTGTGTCTACAATTTTTTTATCTTTCAAAGGAACATTTAAGTCCACTCTAACAACTACTTTTTTGTTTTTAATATTAAGGTTGTGAGGAAAATATTTTATTCCCAGCATAGCAATTTTAAAATTATTTTTTTATTAATTTTTTAGCAAGCTCAACTATCTTAGCACTAGTTAAGTTAAAATGACTATAAACTTCTTTGAAAGGAGCACTTTCACCAAAAGTCTTTATTCCCATATTATTTTTAGAGTACTGTTCCCAACTGCTTACGCTACTTGCCTCAATAGTAATTGTAGGAGCATCTTTATTTATTATTTCATTTTTATAATTAGCGCTTTGCTGATTAAATAAGTTCTGACAAGGCATAGACACCACTTTTGAATCTATATTTACTTCTTTTAATTCTTTTTGTGCTTGTAGAGCTAATTCAACTTCAGAACCTGAGGCAATTAATGTTACTGCATTATTTTGTGAAGTAGCACTTACTATATAAGCACCAAGCTCACTTTTATTTTTCTTTGTGTGAGAAGGATTAATATAAGGTAATTTTTGTCTCGATAAAGCTATAGCACTAGGCGTGTTTTTACTTTTTAAAGCTACCTGCCAACACTCTAAAGTTTCATTTATATCAGCAGGTCTAAAGACATTTAAATTCGGAATAGCTCTTAACCCCGCAAGTTGCTCGATCGGTTGATGTGTTGGGCCATCTTCTCCTAAACCAATAGAGTCATGAGAAAATATGTAGATAACTTTTAATCCCATTAATGCTGATAGCCTTATCGATGGCTTACAATAATCTGAAAAAATTAAAAAGGTTCCTCCGTAAGGAATTAGACCACCATACAAAGCTAAGCCATTCATCGCTGCCGCCATTCCATGTTCTCTTATTCCATAATGAATATAATTACCGTTAAAGTCTTTTGAAGATATAACTTTTGAGTTTTTGGTTTTAGTATTATTAGAGCCACTTAAATCAGCAGAACCTCCTATGATTTCTGGAAGCAATTTCGTTACTGACTCTATGGTCATCGACGAACACTCTCTTGTAGCTTTAGTAGGTTTTTCTTTGAAGTATTTTTCTTTTTCTTTATTTATTAGAGAGTCGAGACTTTTTAAATTTTTATTTTTTTGAATTGATTCTAATTCTTTTCTTATTTTAGAATTTTTTTTATTTAAATTCGAAGACCATTTTTCTTCTAAAATATTTCCCTTTGCTCCAATTTCTCTCCAAACTTTTAAAATATCCTCAGGTATTTCAAAAGGAGTGTGTGGCCATTTTAATTTTTTTCTAACAAGCGCTATTTCCTCGTTACCTAACGGCGAACCGTGAGAAGAAGATTTTCCAGATTTATTAGGTGAGCCAAAACCAATAACTGTTTTACAAGAAATAATATTTGGTTTTTTTGACTTAGAAGCTTTTTTTATCGCATTAGAAATTTGTTTATGGTTATATCCGTTTATATCTAAATAATTCCAACCATAAGACTCAAATCTTTTTTGATAGTCATCAGAAACACTTAAGGATGTAGGTCCATCTATAGAAATTTTATTATTATCAAAAAAAACGATCAAATTTTTTAATTTTAGATGTCCCGCTAAACTCATTGCTTCATGGCTAATACCTTCCATTAAATCTCCATCACTAGCGATAGCATATGTTTTATGATCAACAACACTAGGGCCAAATTTTTTTCTATATATTTCTTCTCCAACTGCCAAACCCACGGCATTACCCAAGCCTTGACCAAGAGGACCTGTTGTAGTTTCAATTCCAGAATTTTTTTTGTACTCAGGGTGTCCAGCACAAATAGAATTCATTTGTCTAAAATTTTTAAGTTCGTTAATTGTAAAATTTTTATAGCCTGTTAAATAAAGTAAAGAATAAAGCAGCATCGATCCATGGCCAGCTGATAAAATAAATCTATCACGATTAATCCAACTTGGATTTTGAGGATTAAATCTTAAGTGCTCTTTAAACAAGACCGTTGCTACATCTGCCATCCCCATGGGCATTCCTGGGTGGCCAGAGTTAGCTTTTTGTACTGCGTCAATAGACAAAAATCTTACTGCATTTGCTAATTGGTTTAAACTTATGGTCACTATTTTAAATTCCTTGTAGAATTATTTTTTCGAGATATTAATATGATTTAAATGAGTAGTTTAGAAAATAAAGAAAAAAATTTAATTAGCTTAATACAAAAATTGAGCAATTTGTCCAATAGTTATTCACATGATGAATTAAAAACTGAAGAATTAAAAAAAGAAAGAGATTATTTTCTAAATGAAAAAAATGAGATAGAAAAAGAACACATGGAACTTTTAAGAGAACAAAAATATTTAAAAAGTAAGCTTGCAAATCTAGAGCAAGAACTGAACAAAAAATCTGAGCTGCAAGAAAAATTTAGCAAAGAAATTGATGATCTAAATCAAGAAACAGAAGACTTAGTTGAGGAAATAGATAAATGGCAAATATAAATATAAAATTTAATAATAAAGATTATTTATTATCTTGTGATGACGGACAAGAAGATTCTCTAAAAAAACTTACTAATTTTTTGGATAAAAAATATAATGAACTAAAAGATCAGTTAGGCAACATAGGTGAAAATAAATTACTTTTGATAACTACAATTAAACTTATTGATGATTATTTTAATTTAAAGGACAAAGTAACCTTACAAAAAAATAAACTAGATGATTTATCTAAAAAATTTTTAGAAATGAAATCTTTAACCGTTCAGTTCAAAGAATCAAAAGATCTTGAAATAAACAACCTAAACTCAGAGATAGATAAATTCAAAGTCATGATTGACAAGACTAACAACCAATATGAGTTGATATTAGACAAAACTACCAACTCTCTGCAAGAGATTATTAAAAATACTGAATCGAAAAATAAACTTCAGTAATGCAAGACAAAATTGCTATTAGAAAAAAAGCATTAAGTAATAGAAAAAATAAATATTTTGAAGTTTCTGATTTTTTCTTCAAACCGTTAATCAAATTATTAAATATAAAAAAAAAATATAAAAAAAATTATCTTTCCCTTTATTTCCCCGCAAAGTATGAAGTAAATGTTTTAAAATTATTTGATTTAAATAAAATTAAAAAGATGAAGACACTTCTTCCAGTTATTACAAATAAGAATAAAATAGATTTTGTAGCATGGCAAAAATTGGACCTACTAAAGATAAATAATTTTGGAATATTGGAACCTTATTTAAAAACAAAGTTTTTAACACCTGACGTTATGTTAGTCCCGCTTCTAGCATATGACTCAAAAAATAATAGACTCGGTTACGGCAAAGGTTTTTACGATAAGTATTTAAGTAAATTTTTAAGAAATAAAAAAAAAATAACAACGATAGGTGTTGCATTTTCATTTCAAAAATATAATAAACTTCCAGTATCAAAACTTGATATAAAATTAGATTATATTTTAACTGAAAAAGGTTTACAAAGATGAAAATTCTTATTCTTGGTGACATTATGGGTAATTCTGGTGTCGATTGGCTAACAGCGAATTTAAATAAAATTATCAAAGATAAAAAAATTGATTTTATTATTGTAAACGGAGAGAATGCTGCCGAAGATGGCAAAGGCATCACTAAAAATATTGCAGAAAAATTATTTAGTGTTGGTGTAGATGTTATAACATCAGGAAACCATATTTGGGATAAAAGTGGAATTGTAGATTTTATATCTGATGAACCACGATTATTAAGACCTCAAAATTTAGCAGAAGGGTCACCTGGGAATGGTTTTGGTATTTTTTTATCTAAAGATAAAAAATACAAAGTAGCTGTAATCAATTTGATGGGAAATGTTTTTATGAAAAAAACAGAAGACCTATTTAATGCTGCGAAAAGTCTACAAAAAAAAATTCAATTAAAGAGAGACGCAGACTTTATTGTTGTTGATCTTCATGGTGAAATTACTAGTGAAAAAATGGCTATGGGCCATTATTACGATGGGAAAGCAACAGCTGTAGTTGGAACGCATACTCATGTACCCACAGCAGACACAAGAATTTTAGATTGTGGAACTGGTTATCAAACAGATATTGGAATGTGTGGTGATTATAATTCAGTTATAGGAATGAATAAAGAAAATTCAATTATGAAATTTTTAAATGACAGTAAAGCTCAAAAACACTTTCCAGCAGAAGGTCAATCAACATTATCAGGAATAATAGTAGAGGGAGATGCTGATACTGGATTGGCAAAAAAAATTGAACAATTTTTATACGGAGGAGCTTTAGGTAATTAAAATGGCAGGGCATTCACATTGGGCTGGGATTAAGCACAAAAAAGGAAAACAAGATAAAGTTAGGTCAAAAATTTTTGCTAAATTATCTAGAGAAATTACAGTTGCGGCAAAACTTGGCGCAAAAGATCCCACAAGCAATCCAAGACTTAGAGCAGCTATACAAGCCTCGAGAGAAGCGAACATGCCTAAGGAAAATATTACTCGTGCAATTAATAAATCAGAAACGGATTTAAATAAAATTTATGAGAATTTAAGATATGAAGGCTTTGGTCCACATAATATTGCGCTCATCATCGAAACTTTAACAGATAACAAAAACAGAACAGCTTCAAACATTAGAACTATTCTACAAAAAAATGGTGGCAGGTTAGGGGAGACAGGATCCACAGCACATTACTTTTCTTTATGCGGAGTATTACACGTTACAAAAGATAAAATTTCTGATGAAAAAATTCTTGAACTTTCTATAAATGCAGGCGCTAAAGATTGCTCAAGCAGTTCTGAATATCATGAGATTTTAACTGAAAGAGAAGATTTTTATAAAATTAAAAATGAAATAGAAAAAAATATAGATAATTTTCTTTATTCTAGCATAGAGTGGAGACCACAAAATTATTTAGATATATCTAAAGAGGAAAGTGACGCTATTATTAAAATGCTTGAAATCTTAGAAGAGGATGATGATGTGCAGAATACATTTGTAAACTGCAAAATTCACATAAATTAATATATGAGAATAGTCGGCATAGACCCAGGACTAAGTGGAGCAATCGCCATATTAGAGGATAATAAAATAAAAGAACTGTTTGATATGCCAGTCATGCCGGATGGGAAAAAAAATAAGAGACAACTTAACAGTGCTCTTTTAGTAAAATTGATCAAAGATAATATTAAAAATTTAGAAGATACAATAATGGTAGTAGAACAAGTAAATGCTATGCCAGGCCAAGGTGTAACTAGTATGTTCAATTTTGGTCAAACATTTGGGGCTATTAAAGGTATTTGTGCAGCTCTAGGGTTACCTATTTTTTTTGTACGACCTGCTAAATGGAAAAAACATTTTGAATTAATTAACTCATCTAAGGACGCAAGTAGAACAAAGGCCATTGAAATGTACCCCTCTATTTCTGAACAATTATCAAAAAAAAAAGATGTAAATAAGTCAGATGCCATACTAATTGCTAGATTTTATAGCGAAACAAGGTTTAAAGAAGAAGAATAGTAACCCAAATTAAATACTAAAGAATATCAAAACGTCAAATTCATGACACATTCTATAAGTAACTCACTAATATGGAACAACAAATTGCAGCTCAAGTAGTTGGATTAGGAGGGGTAAATGACTTTTCTCTGTGGCAACTTTTTATACGTGCGGATTTTGTAGTTAAATCTGTGATTATACTTTTATTAGCAAGCTCAATTTATTCTTGGGCGTTAATATTTGATAAATATAAATTATTTAAAAAAATTAACTTATCTACTACTGATTTTGAAAATAAGTTTTGGAAAGCTAGATCTGCTGAAAATTTAAATAGTAATTTACCAACCAAAACTGAAGACCCTTTAACTCAAATATTTAAAGATGCGATGAGCGAACTTATTAAAACAAAAACAAAAACAAGCGCTATTCAAAGTGCAAGAGTAGAAAGAATTTTAGAAATTTCTACGGACAATCAAATTAAAAAAATTGAAAAAAATTTTACATTTTTAGCAACAGTTGGATCTACAGCTCCTTTTATAGGTTTGTTTGGAACGGTTTGGGGCATCATGAATTCATTTCAATCAATTGCCATATCACGAAATACAAGTTTAGCTATTGTTGCACCCGGGATTGCAGAAGCATTATTTGCAACCGCTTTAGGGCTACTAGCAGCCATACCAGCAGTGGTAGCTTATAATAAATTTAATAGCGACTCCAAAAGGTACACAGCAAGAATTGAAAATTTTTGCAAAAGGTTTTTATCAATAATTTAAATTATGGCTTTTAAATTTAATCGCTCAAGAAACGAACCTATGAGTGAGATAAACGTTACTCCGTTTGTTGATGTTATGCTTGTTCTCTTAATTATTTTTATGGTTACAGCTCCTTTATTAACTGTAGGTGTCCAAGTTGACCTACCTGAGTCCTCAGCAGATTCTTTACCAGATGACCAAGAACCTTTGACAGTAAGTATTAATTCAAAAGGAGAAATTTTTATACAAGAGAATAAAGTTTCAACTGAAACTATTATTCCAAAGTTATTAGCTATTGCTAAAAACAGAACCGATACAAGAATTTACGTTAGAGGAGACAAAAATATAAATTACGGTAGGGTTTTAGAAATCATGGGCACTTTATCTGGTGCTGGATTTTCAAAAGTGGCACTTATTTCAGAACCTTACAAAAGTTAAATGAAAAATGACAAAAAGTTTAATTTATTCCTTATCTTTTCATGCGATAATGATTTTACTAACCGTACTAAGCTTACCATTCATGATTAGAGAACCAGTTGACCTACCTCCAATTGTCTCAATGCAACTAATACAAATCTCAGATGAAACAAATATTCCTTTTGCTCCAAAAGCTAGAAAAGTAATTAATAAAGTAAAAGAAGAAGAAAAAAGAGTTGTTTCAGAACAAGCTCCTCCATCTGCAAAAGCTAAAGAAAAACCTGACAGAATACCCTTACCAAAAAAACAAGATGAAAAAAAAAAATTAGTAAAAAAAAAGCAAAATCCGAAAGAGGTTAAAACAGAAGTAAGACAAACTTCAGAATTTGAAAAAAAAGATATTATAGACACTAATCAAATAGCAGCATTGATTGACAAAGCAAAAGAAGACAGTGCCAAAGTAAAAAAAAACAACAATAAGCTTACACAAGATAGTAAAAAAAATGCTTTTGCAAAGGGACTCACTTTATCTGAGGAAGATGCGTTGAGAGCACAAATATTTGGCTGCTGGACTGTTCCACTAGGTTTGCCCTATGATGACGATCTTTTAGTTAGAATTAAGCTAGATTTAAAACAAGACGGGACTATAAGCAGATCAGAAATCTTAGATCACGAAAGAATGAATAGACCAGGACAAAAATTTTACAAAGTGCTAGCAGAAAGTGCACTAAGAGCAGTCAGAATATGCCAGCCTCTTAGAGTGCCGCAAACAGGCTATGATAAATGGAAAACTATTCAGTTAAACTTTAATCCTATGGAGATGTTAAAAGGCTAACATATGAAAAAAACATTTTATATTTTTGTAATACTATTTTTAAAATTTAATATTGCGCATAGTTTAATTGAAGTAGATATTACCCGTGGAAATCTAGATCCTTTACCTATAGCAGTTTCACCACTTTATGTAGATGTACAGTCTGAAAACTATAAGGATATTAAAATAAAAGAGTTGGGTGAACTTATATCTTCTGTTATTGAAAAAAATTTTAAATCTACAGGCTTATTTAATCCGTTAAACAAAGATGCATTTGTTCAAAAACCAGATATCGCGCATTTAAAGCCAAGATTTGAAGACTGGAGATTAATAACAGCTCAAGCCCTTGTTACTGGTAAAATTTCCGTAAAAGATAATAAATTAAAAGTAGAGTTTAGACTTTGGGATTTAGCAGCAGCCCAAGAAATGGTAGCACTTGCCTTTACTACAACACCCTCTAACTGGAGAAGAGTAGCTCATATTATTTCAGATAAAGTTTATGAGAGATTAACAGGAGAAACAGGTTATTTTGATACCAGAATAATTTACGTTAGTGAAACTGGGTTAAAAACTCAAAGAGTAAAAAAATTAGCTATCATGGATCAAGATGGTGAAAACACTAAATATCTTACGTTAGGTAACGAATTAGTTTTAACTCCAAGATTCAATCCAACCAATCAATTAGTAACTTATATGTCTTACTTCAGGAACCTTCCCAGAGTTTATTTATTAGACATAGAAACGGGAATTCAAGAAGTTGTTGGAAACTTTCCCGGCATGACTTTTGCTCCAAGGTTTTCACCCGATGGAAAAAAAATAATTATGAGTTTTGCTAAAGAGGGTAATTCAGATATTTATACAATGGATCTTGAAACTAGATTGGTTGAAAAAATCACAGAAGACTCTTCAATTGATACATCTCCTTCTTTTTCACCAGATGGAAAATATATTTGTTTTAACTCTGATAGAAGCGGTCTTCAACAAATTTACACTATGAAAAGTGATGGAACTAATGTTAAAAGGATTAGTTTCGGGAATGGTATTTATGGTACTCCTGTATGGTCACCAAGGGGAGATCTTATCGCTTTTACTAAAATGAGAGCAGGAAAATTTTATATAGGTGTAATGAGATCGGACGGTACGGGAGAAAGACTATTAACTGAAAATTATTATCAAGAGGCGCCGTCATGGTCACCCAACGGAAGACTCTTAGTTTTTTACAGGGAAACAAAATCGGGCAAAGATGGATCAGGTTTTAGCGCAAAATTATGGTCAATAGATATCACAGGCTACAATGAAAGAGAATTAAAAACCGAAACAGATGCCTCGGACCCATCTTGGTCCTCATTACTATCGAAATAAAGTAATTTTTATGTAATTAAAGCTTGTAAGATTCTATAAAATTTGAAATAAATCAATTAATCACACTTTGAGGAGAAAATATGAAATTTAACAAAAAAATAACAAATTTATTAATAATAGCTTTGTCAACACTTGTATTAAGTGCTTGTTCAACAGCTAAAAAGTCTGGCACTGGATCAGGAGATGTTTATACAGGAAATGCTACAGTGGAATATTTAGCATCTGGAGTTAAAGATAGAGTATTCTTTGCAACTAATAGCTCATCGTTAACAACCGCTTCTAGAGACACTTTAAGGAAGCAAGCAAACTATTTAAGAAAAAATAAAGATCTTAATGTTGTTCTTGAAGGACATGCAGATGAAAGAGGAACTAGGGAATACAATTTAGCTCTAGGTGAAAAAAGAGCTAATTCTGCAAAAGATTATTTAATGACTTACGGCATTTCAGGAAAAAGAATTTCTGTAATCAGTTACGGTAAAGAGAAGCCTGTAAATTCAGCTTCAACACCATTAGCTTGGTCTCAAAACAGACGAGCAGTAACGATAAAAGCCAAATAATTAAAATTTTTAAAAAATTAAGACCCCATGACGTAAGTTTTGGGGTCTTTTTTTTGCCACGTTATATGAATAACAAGCACATATAATGAATCGAAGTAATAATATTATAAAAGAAATCTTTATATTTTTTATTTTAATAATATTTGCGAATAATGTAACCGCAAGTGCTGAGGAAGAAAAAATAGATGCGGTAGTCGATCAATTACAAATTATAACCCAAGATTTAAAAACATTAGAAAAAGCAGTATACAAAACTGCTGAGGTAGGAAGTTCTTTAGGTACCGCTTCTTCAAATGGATTAAATGAAGAAATTTTAACTAGACATCTGTTAAAACTTAATGAGATAGAAGAAGAATTTAGAAAACTAACTAATCGATTTGAGGAAATAAATTTTAAACTAGATAATCTGTCTAGCCGCGTAACTAAAATCCAGTCAGATACACAATTACGTTTTTTTGACCTAGAGTCTGGCGAAGTTAACAATAAAGTAAAATTAAACAAACGAAAAAATAAAAATAATAAATCAGCTAAATTACCAGGCACTGAGAAAGCTCAAGATTTTGGTGAGGCTCCAGCATACAGTTTAGACCCAAAAGAAAAAATACAAGCAACACAATCTATAGGAGCTAAGGCTACTATTTTTTCAGAAGAAAAAATACCTGAAACATCATTGTTGCCAAATAAGCCTCCAAATGAACAGTATGACTTTGCTGTTAGTTTTATGAAAGTTGGAGATTATGAAACTGCCGAGCTAGCGCTAAGAGAATTTATAGATAAAAATAAAACTCACAAACTAGCAGGGAATGCACAATATTGGTACGGTGAAACTTTCAGAATTAGACAGCTTTATTCTGATGCTGCTACTGCATATCTAGATGGCTATCAAAACTATCCCAAAAGCTCTAAAGCACCAGTAAATCTTTTAAAACTTGGCTCAACTATGGTGGAGCTTGGAGAAAAAGATCAAGGTTGTAAAATGATTAAGGGTTTAAAAAAACAATATCCAAAAGCATCACAGTCTGTGTTACAAAAAGCTCAATATGAGCAAAAAAGATTTAAGTGTTCTTGAATTTAAAAAGCTTAACTTAAATAATAGAGCCTTTTTAATTTATTCTAATTTTAAGTCATATTTAGAAAAAACAATTAAGAAAAAAACTTTTCTTGTTGCGGTTTCAGGTGGGTCAGACAGTTTAGCGTTAACAGCGATAAGTAAGATTTATTCAAAGGAAAAAAAAAATAGAGTTTTTTTTGTGTTAATTGATCATGGCATAAGATCAAATTCATCAATTGAAGCACAAAAAGTTAAATCTCTTTTAAAAAAAAAAAATATTAATTTAACTATCTTAAAAAATAAAGAAAAAATAAAAAAAAATATTCAAAGTTTTGCGAGAGTAGTGCGATATAAACTACTATTAAATTTTTGTAACAAACATAAGATTAAATTTATTTTTACTGGCCATCATAGAGACGACCAAATTGAGACTTTTTTAATAAGACTTTCTAGAGGTAGTGGAATTCAAGGCCTATCCTCTATGAAAAAAGTAAGCAGTTTAAGTAGTAGCACTAAACTTGTTAGACCACTATTAAGTGAAAAAAAACAAGACCTTGCTATTTTTGCTAAAAATTTTTTTGGTAAAGTTTTTAAAGATCCAAGTAATAGTAATAAAAAATATTTAAGAACAAACATTAGAAGGTTGACTAAACAATTTGAGAAAAACGGAATTAAACATGAACAAATTATTACCTCTATCAATAACTTAGGAGCAACAAGAGATACGTTAAATTCTTATATACTAAATATTAAAAAGAAGTGTGTTGTAAAAAAAAAAAAAAAAATTATTATTAATTTAAATAACTTCTTGTTAGAAAATAATGAAATAAAGTTAAAAATTTTTAGTAGTTGCATTAAGAATATTAGTAAAAACTACTACCCCCCAAGAGCTAAAAAAGTTTTAAATTTGCTAATTAGGTTAAAATTGGAAGAAAAATTAAAAGCAACACTAGGAGGTTGCGTAATCCAAAAAATTGAGAATAATTTAGTGATTCACAAAGAAGAATAAAAAAAAGGCCTAAAATTTAAATTTTTAATAAATTTGTCACATTTACAAGCTTGATTATTTGGTATTATACTTGTTAATTAATAAAAAATACCTATTTATATAAAATATGAATTTTAAAAATTTAGCCATGTGGGGAATTATAGTTCTTCTTTCAGTAGGACTATTCAACATGTTTCAAAACCCAAACCAAATAGAGCAAGCTAAATCTAAGGTAGCTTTTTCAGAATTTTTATCTGAAGTTGACAATGGAAGAGTTATAAAAGTTGAAATTCAGGGCAACAATATTACTGGCTTGTTGAGTGACGGATCATCATTTACGACTTACTCACCTAATTATCCAAACCTAGTAGAACAATTATCAAATAAAGGTGTAAGCATTATAGCGTCGCCACTCGATGATAAAATGCCTTCTCTTCTAGGTATTTTACTATCTTGGTTTCCAATGCTACTTCTCATCGGTGTTTGGGTTTTCTTTATGCGTCAAATGCAAGGTGGAAAAGGTGGTGCTATGGGATTTGGAAAATCTAAGGCAAAACTTTTAACTGAAGCTCAAGGTAAGGTTACCTTTAACGACGTAGCTGGCGTTGAAGAAGCCAAAGAGGAAGTAGAAGAAATAGTAGAATTTTTAAAAGATCCTAAAAAATTTAGTAGACTTGGAGGAAAAATTCCAAAAGGCGCATTGTTAATTGGACCTCCAGGAACAGGTAAAACATTATTAGCAAAAGCAATTGCAGGAGAAGCAAATGTTCCTTTCTTTTCTATATCAGGATCTGATTTTGTAGAAATGTTTGTAGGAGTAGGAGCTTCACGAGTTCGTGATATGTTCGAACAAGGTAAGAAACATTCTCCATGTATTATATTTATAGATGAGATTGATGCTGTTGGTAGAAGCAGAGGTGCTGGCCTCGGTGGAGGAAACGACGAAAGAGAACAAACTCTCAACCAACTATTAGTTGAAATGGATGGCTTTGAAACCAATGAAGGAATTATATTAATTGCTGCAACGAACAGACCTGACGTATTAGACCCCGCTTTGTTAAGACCAGGTAGATTTGATAGACAAGTTGTTGTAGGAAATCCCGATATTCTTGGAAGAGAAGCAATATTAAAGGTTCATATTAAAAAAATTATTGTAGGTCCTGATGTAAAACTTAGAACTATAGCAAGAGGTACCCCAGGATTTTCTGGAGCTGATTTAGCTAATCTCATCAATGAATCCGCTTTATTAGCTGCACGTAAGAATAAAAGAGTAGTTACAATGGCTGATGTTGAAGAAGCCAAAGACAAAGTCATGATGGGCGCAGAGAGAAGATCTATGGTGATGAGTGAAGATGAAAAAAAATTGACAGCCTACCATGAAGGTGGCCACGCAGTTGTGGCATTAAATGAAAAAGTTTCAGACCCTATACACAAAGCAACAATAATACCAAGGGGAAGAGCTTTAGGGATGGTTATGAGACTTCCAGAAAGAGATCAACTTTCCGTAACTAGAGAAAAAATGTATTCAGATATAGCTGTAGCTATGGGAGGAAGAATTGCAGAAGAATTAATTTTTGGTCACGATAAAGTAACTTCAGGAGCATCATCTGATATCGATATGGCAACTAAAATGGCAAGAAATATGGTTACACGGTATGGTATGAGTAAAGAATTGGGTCCTTTAGCGTACGGAGAAAACGAAGAAGAAGTTTTTCTAGGAAGGTCAGTTACAAGACAACAAAACATGTCAGAGGAAACAGCAAAAAAAGTTGACGCAGAAGTTAAAAAAATTGTCGAAACAGGTTATGATAGAGCAAAGAAAGTATTAACAGAAAAAATTGAAGATCTTCACAAATTAGCAAAAGCCTTATTAATTTACGAGACTTTAACTGGAGATGAAATAAGAGATTTAATGCTAAAAAATATTCAACCAAAAAAATTAAATGAATCTGAAGAAGGTAAAGATAACAAAGAATCTTCAGCTTTAGATTCTCTAGGCCTTAAACCTAAACTAGTTCACTAAAACAAGTATATGAAAAAATATTACACACGCGCGTGTAATTTTTACTATGGCAAGATTGCAAAAAGCTTCATTGAAAAAAAATTAGCACTTCCACTTTGTGGCAATAGAAATATAGCTTTTGATAGTATTGAAATTTTATCAAGAGAAAAAAAAACAAAACGAATCAATATCAAAAGTATTAACAAACTACCTATTAAAATAAAAAAAATTATTTTAATAGATTTAAATAAAATTACATCTAAGAGAAAAAATTTAAATAAATCTATAAATATTTTAGAACCATTAATCATGGGGATATTAAACTTAACACCTGATAGTTTTTCTGATGGAGGTTTATATAATCACTCAAAAAAAGCTTTTAACCATATTAAAAATATGATTTTTAAGGGCGCAGATATTATTGACATTGGAGGAGAATCCACTCGACCAGGCTCTAAAGATTTATCTCACAAAACAGAATGGAAGAGACTAGAAAAAGTCATAGTTAGTTTTAAAAAAAAATTTCCTAAAACGTTTCTTTCCATTGATACTAGAAAATCAGATATCATGCTTAAAGCAATTAAACATAAAGCAGATTTAATTAATGACGTATCTGGATTTAATTATGAAAAAAATTCGGCAGAAAAAATAAAAAATTTTGATGTTTGGAAAGTCTTGCATCACATGCAAGGAAACCCCAGAACTATGCAGATCAATCCTAAATATAAAAATGTATTATTAGATGTTTATGATTTCTTCGAAAAAAAAATAAATACTGACTTTAAAAAATATAAATATAAAAAATTTATTATTGATCCAGGTATCGGGTTTGGAAAAAATTTGAAACATAACTTGATCCTTATACGCAATATTTCATTATTCCACTCACTAGGATTTCCTATACTAATAGGCACTTCTAGAAAAAGATTTATTAATCAAATATCAGGCGAGTTTGATAGTAAAGAAAGAATTGGTGGTACATTGGCTTCTGTTTTATACACTCTACAACAAGGCGTACAAATATTTAGAGTACACAATGTTAATGAAGTAAAACAAGCTATATTAGTTTTTAAAAAAATAATTTAGATAAAATGAAAAAAAAATATTTTGGCACAGATGGAATAAGAGGAACGGTAAATCAAGGCAATATTAACGGAGAAAAATTTTTTAAATTTGGCCTTGCAGTGGGTACTTATTTTTCTAATCAAAGAAAAAATATGCAAATTGCAGTTATTGCAAAAGATACAAGATTATCAGGTTACACACTTGAACCCGCATTAGTTTCAGGTCTGACTTCTGCAGGCATGCATGTGTTCACTCTTGGACCTTTGCCAACAAATGGTCTTGCTATGCTGACTAAAAAAATGAAAGCCAATATGGGCATTATGATTACAGCTTCACATAATCCATATTATGACAATGGTTTAAAATTATTTGGTCCAGACGGTCTAAAATTATCTGATAAAATTGAAAAAAAAATAGAAAGCTTAATTGACTCAAAAACATCGAAGTATCTTTTAAATCCAAAATTTTTAGGACGGGTTAAGCGTTTAGAGACAGCAAATGATGACTATATAAAAATTTTAAAGAAAAATTTTCCTAAAAATTTTAATTTAAAAAAAATGAAGATCGTAATTGATTGTGCTAATGGTGCTGGCTACAAAGCCGGTGTAAAGCTTTTAGCCTCTTTAGGAGCAAAAGTTATTAGTATAGGAGTTAAACCTAATGGTTTGAATATTAATGAAAAATATGGATCTACTTATCCAAATAAAATTCAAACAATGGTTAAAAAGCACAAAGCACATTTAGGTATAGCACTTGATGGAGATGCAGACAGAATTATTTTATGTGACGAAAAATGCAAGATTATAGACGGTGATCAAATTTTGGCTATGTTAGCTAAAAGATGGAAATCAAAAAAACTTTTAAAAGGAGGTGTAGTTGGAACCCTCATGTCAAATTATGGATTAGAAAAATTTTTTAAATTCGAAAAGATAAAATTTATCAGAGCTAATGTTGGAGACCGTTATGTTAAAGAAAAAATGAAAAAACATAAATACAATTTAGGTGGAGAGCAATCTGGACATATTATTTTAGGTAAATTTGCAACAACAGGAGATGGTCTGTTAGTTGCTTTAGAAATATTGTTTTCTTTAAGAAAAGGTAAAAACGCAAGTAAAGTTTTTAATATGTTCAAACCAGTTCCTCAAATTTTAGAAAATATTACAGTAAAGAACAAAAATATTATTGATCAAAGCAAAACTAAAATAGCTATTAATATTGCAAATAAGCTTCTTAAAAACCAAGGTAGACTTCTAGTGAGGAAATCAGGTACAGAGCCTAAAATTCGAATAATGGGTGAGTCATATAATAAAACTTTATTAAAAAAATGTATTTTGATAATTAAAAAAACTATTTATTAAATTGAAACCTAAATCTAAAATATTAATAATTGCAGGCTCAGATTCTTCTGGTGGAGCTGGCATACAAGCAGATATAAAAACTATTACATCTCTTGGCTCTTACGCAATGACAGCTGTAACGGCTGTAACATCACAAAATACTACCGGCGTTAAGTCAATAGTAGGTATTAACTCGAAAGAGATAGCTAAACAAATACTATTTACTTGTAGAGATATAAGACCAGACGCAATCAAAATTGGCATGCTCCATTCTGAGAGTGTGGTTAAATCAGTCATTAATTCATTGAAATTGATTAGAGTTTCTAAGATTATTTTAGATCCGGTGATGGTTTCAAAAAGTGGAATTCAATTAATTAATAATAAAGCTATAAATATTTTAAAAAAACAGTTAATAAAAAAAGTATCTTTAATCACACCCAATATTCCAGAAGCAGAAGTCTTGACTGATTTAAAAATTAAAAATACACAAGATATGATTCAGGCAGCCCAAGTTTTATTATCAATGGGAGCTAAAAATGTACTTATAAAAGGAGGACACCTTCAGTCAAAAATTGTAAAAGATATTTTTATAAATAAAAAAGAAATTAAGTTTTTTTCGAATAAAAGACTAAAAACTAAGAATACACATGGTACAGGATGCACACTATCTAGTGCTATTACTACATTTTTTTCATGTGGAAAACTATTAAACAAATCCTGTGAGCTTGGAATTAAATATGTTAACCAGTCAATAAGATCTAGTCCTAACTTCGGTAAAGGTCACGGTCCTATTAATCATTTAAATTCGATAACTATTAATAAAAAGTTTAAATAATGAAAAACATTGTTGTAGTAGGCTCTCAGTGGGGAGATGAAGGAAAAGGAAAAATTGTTGATTGGCTATCTGACCAAGCAGATGTTGTTGTAAGATTTCAAGGTGGCCATAATGCTGGACACACTTTAGTTATTGATGGAAAAGTTTTTAAATTAAGATTATTACCGTCAGGAATAGTTAGAAAAGGAAAAATTTCTATTCTAGGCAACGGTGTTGTTATCGATCCTTGGGCTTTATTAGATGAGATTAAAGAGATCAAAAAACAAGGTGTAGAAGTTACACCAGACAATTTTATGATTTCAGAATCTGCGTCTCTTATTTTACCTTTTCACAGAGAGATGGATGAAATTAGAGAGGATGCCGCAGGAAAAGGAAAAATTGGCACAACTCGTAGAGGCATTGGGCCATGTTATGAGGATAAGGTCGGCAGGCGTTCAATTCGTGTAATGGACTTAAGATCTGAAACTAACTTAGACGCACGTTTAGAAAATGTTCTACTCCATCACAACGCAATTAGAAAAGGTCTTAAGAAAAAAGTTTACAAAAAAAATGATTTAAAAGAAAAACTATTAAAAATAGCCCCAAAAATATTACAATTTACTCAGCCTGTGTGGTTAAAATTAGACGAATATAAAAAAAAAAATAAAAAAATATTATTTGAAGGTGCGCAAGGTATTTTATTAGATGTTGATCATGGAACTTATCCTTTTGTAACTTCATCGAACACAGTACCAGCAATGGCGGCAACAGGTACTGGTTGTGGACCAGATACTATTAATTACGTTTTAGGGATTACCAAAGCATACACAACTAGAGTTGGAAGTGGACCTTTTCCTACAGAATTAAAAGATAAGATAGGTGAAAGCCTAGGAGTAAGAGGAAAAGAATTTGGAACTGTTACAGCGAGAAAAAGAAGATGTGGTTGGTTTGATGGAGTATTAGTCCGACAAACCATTAAAGTAGCAGGCATTACTGGTATAGCTCTAACAAAACTCGATGTTTTAGATGAGCTAGATGAAATTAAAATATGTGTTGAATATGAGCTAAAAGGAAAAAAAATTAACTATTTACCCGCTGCATCTGAAGATCAGTTTAATATAAAACCTATTTACAAAACATTTCCAGGATGGAAAACATCAACACAAGGTGTAAGAAATATGGAAGAGTTACCAGAAAAAGCGAAAGCCTACATTCATGCTTTAGAAGACTTTATAGGAGCTAAAATCTCAAGTATATCTACAAGCCCGGAACGAGAAGATACAATTCTAATTGAAGATCCCTTTGACGTTTAAGGAAAGTAATAAATTTACCAGGCTTACTATTGCTACCTTAATTTACAATATAGATTTTTGATTTGTTGAAATTAAATTTTTAGATTTTGAAGAATTGATCATAGACTTTTGAAGTTTTTCAAAAGCTTTTGTTTCAATTTGCCTTATTCTTTCGCGACTAATTTTGTACTGCTTACTTAGCTCTTCTAAAGTTTTTGGATTTTCTGAAAGCCTTCTTTCTTTTAAAATTTCTTTTTCTCTATCATTCAAAATTGTCATCGCTTGTGTGAGTAATTCTTTTTTATCATCGTACTCTTGTTTTTGTGATACAATCAATTCTTGATCTAAATGATCGTCAACCAGCCAATCCTGCCACTCATCTGTTTCACCGGCTTTAATTGGGTCATTGAGTGATTTTTCATGTCCCATTAGCCTTCGATTCATATTAACAACTTCATGCGGTCTTACATCTAGTCTCTTTGATATTTCTTCTACGTGCTCATCTCGTAAATCTCCTTCTTGATAAGGTGCAATCTTATTTTTAATTTTTTTTAAATTGAAAAATAATTTTTTTTGAGCAGTTGTTGTGCCCATTTTGACTAAACTCCAGGACCTTAATACATATTCTTGTATGGATGCTTTGATCCACCACATCGCATACGTCGCTAGTCTAAAACCCTTTTCTGGATCAAATTTTTTGACTGCTTGCATTAGCCCAATATTACCTTCAGATATTAATTCGTTAACAGGCAATCCATATCCTCGATAGCCCATAGCGATTTTAGCAACTAACCTTAAATGACTTGTTACTAACTTATGAGCTGCTTTTAAGTTTCCATTTTCTCTCCAATTTTTTGCCAAGAGATATTCTTCCTCTGCATCAAGCATAGGAAATTTTTTAATTTGAGCTAAATAAATTGATAAACCCCCAATAGACGGTGAGGGAAAGCTAGTCATTTTTTTATTTTTTATCATTATTTATAATTTATAAACCATATTTTGTTTTTTTAATGACTTAATTTATTTAATAAATCTAATATTTTTTTAAAATCTCTAGGGAGCTTTGACTCAAAGATTATTAGTTTTTTACTAACAGGGTGAATAAAGCCTAAACTTTTGGCATGTAGGGCCTGTCTGTTTAATATCTTTAACCTATCCTCAAAATCTTCATTAATTTTTTTAAATCTAAGGTTTTTTTTCCCATATTGTTGATCTCCTAGTAAGGAGTTACCTTTATAAGCCATATGAACTCTAATTTGATGTGTTCTTCCAGTTTCTAACTCACATTCTATAAAACTTATTTTAGGAATATCTTTTATGTTAAAGACTTTTAATGTTTTGTAATTTGTTATAGATTTTTTTCCAGTTATTTCAGTCACAGACATTAATTGGCGATTTTTTCTACTTCTTCCAATTAAGGTTTCAATTCTACCGTTTAAAGGTCTTAAAACGCCCCAAGTTAATGCTTGGTAAGTTCTTTTAATTGAATGATCGCTAAACTGCTTTCCTAAGTTAGAGTGAGCTTTATTATTTTTAGCTACCACTAAAAGTCCACTCGTCTCTTTATCTATCCTGTGAACTATGCCAGGTCTTTCAATACCATTAACATCTGAAAGTTTATTTTTATACTTATAAATTAATGCATTAACTAGAGTCTCTTTGTAATTTCCAGCACCAGGATGCACGACCATGCCAGCAGGTTTATTTACAATTAAAATATCTTTGTCTTCATGAACAATATTCAATTTGATCTTTGTAGGTAAAATCTTTATTTGTTCCGAGGGTATTAAATTTATTTCTAAAACATCACTAGTTTTTAACTTTTTAGAAGGAGATTTTTCAATACAGTTATTAATTTTTACTTGTTTTAGTTGAATAATTTTTTTTAAATTAGACCTGGTTAAATCAGGTATCAATTTTGTAAGAATTACATCTAGGCGATTTTCAGAATCTTCTTCATTGATTAAGAATTTTGTTAAGTTATCAGACATTTAATTTTAGACGAACACTATATGCTTTCGTGTCTCAAATGAATAGAGCATCTAACCATGTAATAGAATTTCTCTAATAAATTTTCTCTATAAATAATATATAACAACGATTCTAGCACACAAAACATAAATCTAGTCCTAACAAAAGCACATTGGTAATTAATAACTATAGGTCAAAATTTTAAAATGATTCTTAATGAAATATCCTATATAAATTCATTATTAATCTATGGGCCGCTAGTTCAACTGGATAGAATACTTGATTTCGAATCAAGGGGTTGTAGGTTCGAATCCTACGTGGCCCACCATCAGCTAGAGAATCCAATCTTTAAATTTAATCTGATTTTTAAAAATATACTCAGGAAATTGCTCATCTAATTCTATTTTTTTATACTTATAATGTCTTTCAAAAATGTCTGTACCAGATTTAATTCTCTTTTTGATTTGTGTAATATTTGTGAAACTTTCCTTATTAAATTCCTGATGTGCAAATGATTTAATTTTTCTTTGTATTGAATTGTATTTTTTTAAAAAACTAAAATGCCAACCTCCATCAAAAATAATTTGAGGTTCTTTATCCTTATAAAATTGCCAAAATCGTCTTTTTTTTATTTTTATATTTCTTAACCATTGTGGTGATTTAAGATATTTCTTTTGACAAATTTTTGTTCCAATCCACTTTTCTTCAGTAATATTTAATTGATTTATCTTTGCTTGAAAATTTTTTTGAATAAAACAAGCATATTTATTTTTAATTTTAAATTGAGATATTTTGTTTGGATTTGGAATTTCATCAATATCTGAAATCATAATTAAATCTTCATCATCGAAATTTTTATAACCTCTTTCCAAAGCATTTCTTTGAAATTGATCTCTTAAATGAGCGGAGTGCCAATTTTTTTTGATATACCCAACATTTTTGGGCATATCTTCTATAACAATATAATTAATTTTATTTTTAAACTTAGTAAATTTATTTATGTCAAAATTTAATTTTTTTTTATTTCCAGCATGGTCTAAAGTTGCCTCAACTATTACAAACTGGTTAACATATTCATTAAGAGTATTTAATCTTATGTCTAAAACCAAGTCCTCATCAAAATACATAAAACAATCTATTAATTTCATTTTATTTACAAGTTAACCCAGTAAAGCCAATTTTCTTATTTTTCAAGTTACTAGAAGAACAGTGTAATTGAGATCTGTCAAAAATTAAAATTTCTCCCACTTTCCATTTATACACCATTTCAATTTCTAATCCCTTAAGATTTTTGATATTTTCATGTTTTAAATATTTTTTATGTTTTTTTTTATCAAAATCTTTACCCTGAAAGATTTTCAGATGTTTCGAAGATCTTTTGTTGTATCCTTTTGCTTTAAGCTCTTTAGGGTCAATCGAAAAAGTGGTGGAACAACCATAAAATCTATTTTTAAATATTATAGTTTCTCCTTTTGTTGTAAGTGGCAATAAAAATTGTTTAAATAAAATTTTTTTAAAATTGAAACCAGTATCGACATGCAAACCAACTGGCTTAAAGCTTTCCTGAAATAAACCAAAGCTTTCATAGCCTTCTTTTGTTTTTGGATTGTCTATTTTACAATTTCCTATTTTTTTTTTTAATTTCTTTAAAAATATTTTTTGCAGATAAGGCAAGTCTCCCAACAGCCATTTTTTTTTTACTATTTTTTGTCTTTTATTATAAATCTCGACAGGTAAATTTTTATAAAATTTTTTTATTTTTGCAACCTGTGCATTAGTTAAAAAATTTTTAATTACGAAGCAGTTTCCCTCGTACTTTTTTATTTTGATAATTTGCTTGTGCATAATTATTATTCACCGATATTAATAAGCGTTCCTTTTTTTTTGGCACCATAATACGAAGTATAAAAAACTATTACCCCCAACACAAAGTATACAATTGAAATCAATATACTTCTTGAAATTTCAATCACATTTACAGTTTGATTTATTAATATATTTCTCATTTCCTCAAATATATGAACTAAAGGTAAAGCCTTAGCAATTATTTGTAGAAAGTTAGGAAGTATTTCAATTGGATAATAAATACATCCAAGAGGAGCTAAAAAAAATAAACTAGCCCAAGCAATATTTTCAAATGACGGACCAAACCTTAATAAACCTGCTGTAACAAGTAAGCCTAAGGTTATACCAAATATATAAAGTGCAATAAGCAGAAAGATTAAAGGTATTCCTAGCTTAAAAATGGATACACCAAACAAAGGAATAGCAACTAAAACTGCAGGCACTAAGCCAATCAACGTTCTAAAAATTGCCGTCATAGTTAGAGCTGCTATAATTTCACTAATTTTAATTGGTGCGATGAATAAATTTGTAAAATTTCTACTCCATATTTCTTCAAGAAACATCATATTGTAACTAATGCTTGATCGAAACAAAAAATCATAAAGTATTGCTGCTGTAAGAATAACACCTACAGTATTATTATAATATGAAGAGTTTATAGTAAAAAACTCAGAAATAAATCCCCACAAAAAAACTTGTACAGATGGCCAATATATTAAATCTAAAATTCTTGGAAAAGAATTTCTGATTAAATAGATGTGTCTAAGACTTAAGCCATAGATCTTATGCCATCTCATTGCCACTCCTTGCTATTTTTAAGAAAGTATCTTCAAGATTATCTCTACCATGTCTGTTTACTATATCTTTGCACGTTCCTCTGTCTACAATTTTACCTTTCTTCATCATAATTACAGTATCGCAAAGTCTTTCGACTTCATTCATATTATGAGAAGCCAATAATATAGTTATGTTATTTTTTGTCTTATAAGTTTCTATATAATTTCTCACAAAGTCACCAATATCGGGATCTAGACTAGCGGTAGGTTCATCTAAAAATAAAACTTCAGGTTTATTTATTAATGATTTAGCTAAAGAAACTCTATTTTTTTGACCTGAAGATAGTTCTCCTGTTTTTTTATCTAAAAAATTATTTAAATCTAAATCCTCTGATATTTCAGAAATTCTATCTTTTAAGTTTTTGACACCATAGAGTCTACCGTAGACTTCTAGATTTTGTCCAACAGTTAATTTTTTAGGTAACTCAATATAAGGCGAAGCAAAATTCATTCTACTTAAAAGATCTTCACGATTAACTTCATTAATATCTTTATTGTCAATTAACACCTTTCCACTTGTCGGTGTAATCAAACCAAGCATCATACCTATAGAGGTTGTTTTGCCACATCCATTAGGACCTAAAAGACCTAAAGTTTTATTTTTGTCTAAATTAAAATTAATGTCATTAACCGCAATAAAATTATTAAATTTTTTCCTTAAATTTTTTACATTTATATTCATGAGTTTATTTAGATGCTCGATTTAGTCTATCATTTATTGCTAAACCTATTCCAGTTTTAGGAATTGAAGTTACACAAATCATTTTATAATTTTTATTTTTAATCAGTCTTAATGTTTTATATAAATTTCTAGCAGCTTCATTAAGATTTGATTTTTTGCTTAAGTTGAAAATATTTTTAGCTTTTTTATACTTGTTACCAAGAACAATAAAGGCTTCATCATTTTTTGCTTTTGTTTGATTTAACTTTATAGGAATACCGGGCGAATAATGTCTTTTTAACATCCCAGGTGCTTTAACAATTTTAGATTCTTTATAAACATTAATTTTTTTTTTTAATATTTTTGAAATATCTGATGAACTAATTAATCCGGGTCTTAATATTTTTGCTCTAGATGTTAGGTCTACAACTGTAGATTCAAGACCAATTACACATCTTCCTCCGTCTAAAATAAATTTTAAGGAAGCTCCAAATTCATTAACAACATCTCTAGCCGAAACAGAACTTACTTGAGTTGATTTATTTGCACTTGGTATAGCCAAAGGAAAATTTAAAGATTTCAATATTTTTCTTAAAATTATATTTTTAGGTACTCTTACGGCAACAGTTTTTAAATTTGCTGTAGCCATACCAGTTAATAAAGAATTTTTTTTTTTATTAAGAACAAATGTAATAGGTCCAGGGCAAAATTTTTTGTATAATTTATAAAAATCACTAGTTAGTTTCACATCATTCTTTAGTTGCTCTAGATTCAAATAGTGAATAATTAATGGATTCTTGAAGGGACGTTTCTTTAGATGATAAATTTTTTTGACAGCTTCTTTGGAATAGCCATTTCCAGCTAAACCATAGACAGTTTCTGTTGGCACACCAACTATTTGTTTTTTTTGGAGATAGATTGTAGCTTTAGATAAGTTTTTATTGTTAACTTTAAATATATTTGAATAGATATTTCTCATAATGTAATTATTATACTTTTAATGAAAATTGAAAATATTCCAGACGAGGCCAAAAGTAAATCAATAAAAGAGATTAAAGAAGAAATTAATCAAATTCTTGAAAAATTAGAAAGCAAAGACACTGACTTACCCGAATCAATGAATGAGTATGCACGCCTTATAAGTTTAAATAAAAAAATAGACTTATTATTTAAAAAACGTAGTAAAGAAATTTCTAGCACAGGAAAAAAAAATAAAAAAAATAACTTATGATAAAAAAATTATTAAATGAAAATGCAAAAAAAACTGATTTTTTTCTTAAAAAATATTTAGACCGGCAGTCATTTTCTGATTTAGTTTTGCCGATGAAATATGGCTCACTATCAGGAGGAAAAAAAATTCGATCTTCTGTAGTTTTAGGTGCTGGAAAACTTTTCAACATAAACTCAGCTAAACTTTTAAATATTTGTGCAGCAGTTGAATGCATTCATTCTTATTCTTTAATTCATGATGATCTTCCATGTATGGATAACGACAAAACTAGAAGAGGGAAATCAGCAACTCATATTAAGTTTGGAGAATCTACGGCAATTTTAGCTGGCAACTCTCTACTTACACTAGCTTTTGAAATGATAGTTGATAAAAATTATAAAATTGAAAATAAAGTAAAAATTGAACTTGTTAAAAGCTTGGCACATTGTTCAGGCCATGTCGGTATAGCAGGCGGACAGTATCTTGACTTAAATTTTGAAAAGAAAAGAAAAAAATTCGCTGATATTTTAGACATGCAAAGAAAAAAAACTGGAAAGTTATTTAATTTTTGTTGCTATGCAGCCGGAGTTGTAGGTAAAAAAAATAATAAAGAACTTAAATCTTTAAGTAAGCTAGGTGAAGATATTGGTTTGTTGTTTCAGCTCACCGATGATTTCATTGACACCAAAGGAACAAAAAAACTTGCAGGTAAGTCCATTAAAAAAGACCAGAAAAAAGGAAAATCAACTTTAGTTTCATTAATTGGATATGAAAAAGCTTACTCATATGCTAGCAAACTAAAGAAAAATATATTGAGTAAACTATTAAAACATGGAAAAAAAGCAGATAATTTAATTAATACAATTGAATTTATTTTAGAAAGAAATTTTTAATGAGTAGGCTATTAGATCAAATTAACTATCCGGCAGATTTAAGAAAATTAAAAAAAGAACAATTAACCCAAGTATCCAAAGAGCTTAGAAATGAGTTGGTTAATGTTGTTTCTGAAACTGGTGGACACTTAGGTGCTGGTCTAGGCGTTGTAGAACTTACTATTGCTATACATTATGTTTTTAACACACCAAAAGATAAATTAGTTTGGGATGTTGGTCACCAATGTTATCCGCATAAGATCATTACAGGAAGAAAAAAATCAATTAAAACTTTAAGAAAAGGAGGAGGTCTTTCTGGTTTTACAAAGAGATCAGAAAGTGAATACGATCCCTTTGGAGCCGCACATAGTTCTACTTCTATTTCTTCAACACTCGGAATGGCTGTTGCCAATAAATTGTCTAACAACAATAATAATGTTGTAGCAGTTATAGGAGACGGAGCAATGAGTGCAGGTATGGCTTATGAGGCAATGAATAACGCTGGCGCTTTAAGATCAAGACTTATTGTTATTCTTAATGATAATGAGATGTCTATTGCAAAACCTGTTGGAGCAATGAGCAAATATTTAGCTAAACTTTTATCAGGAAAAATTTATTTTAGTTTAAGGGAAACCGTTAAAATGATTATCTCTGCATTTTCAAAGAGATTTGCCGAAAGAACTGCTAAAGCTGAGGATACAATTAGAGGACTTGTTACAGGTGGAACTTTATTTAGTGAACTTGGTTTTTATTATATAGGCCCAATTGATGGTCATGACATTGATAATTTAGTATTAATTTTAGAAAATGTAAAAAATTCACAACACCAAGGTCCAGTTTTAATTCATACTATTACCCAGAAAGGTAAAGGTTATAAACCGGCAGAAGAGTCAGGTGATAAATATCACGGCGTTTCAAAATTCAATGTAACAACTGGAGAACAGGTAAAAAGTAAAACAAATACTCCTGCATATACAAAAATATTTGCTGAAACATTAGTTAAGCACGCAGAGCAGGATACTAAAATTATCGGAATTACAGGAGCAATGCCCGGTGGAACTGGCATGGATATTTTTGAGAAAAATTTTCCTGAAAGAATGTTTGATGTTGGAATAGCAGAACAACATGCTGTGACTTTTGCAGCAGGTCTTGCTACCGAAGGCTACAAACCTTTTGCAGCTATTTATTCTACATTTTTACAAAGGGCCTATGATCAAGTAGTCCATGATGTAGCCATTCAATCACTTCCCGTTCGATTTGCGATTGATAGAGCTGGATTAGTAGGAGCTGATGGCGCAACCCATGCTGGCTCTTTTGATGTTACTTATCTTTCAACGTTACCTAATTTTGTAGTTATGGCAGCAAGTGATGAAGCCGAACTAGTTCGAATGGTTAATACTGCCGTTAAAATCAACGATAGACCTTGCGCGTTTAGATATCCAAGAGGAAATGGTATTGGAATTGAATTACCTAATATAAGCGAAGTACTTGAAATTGGAAAGGGAAGAGTAATTAGACAAGGAAAGCAAGCTGCAATTTTATGTCTTGGGGCTAGATTGGAAGAATGCAAAAAAGCTGCAGAAATTTTATCTTCAAAGGGTATAGAATTAACAATAGTTGACGCGAGATTTGCAAAACCATTAGATGAAAAACTAATTATGGAAGTTGCTACATCTCATGAAGTAGTTATCACCATTGAAGAAGGATCGATTGGTGGATTTGGATCGCATGTCGCCCAATTGTTTTCTGAAAGAGGTGTTTTTGATAAAGGATTAAAATTTAGGTCTATGATTTTACCTGATTTGTTTCTTGACCAAGACACACCTGACACAATGTATAAGAAAGCCGGTCTAGATTGTAATTCTATAGTTGAAAAAATAGAAAATGTTTTAAAATCTAATATAGTTTTAGCAAAAAATAGAAATAAAATTTCTAATTAACCGCATTGAGCTCGGTTCATCAAATAGTGATCTAACAATACGCAGGCAAGCATCGCCTCACCAATTGGCACAGCCCTTATGCCCACACAAGGGTCATGTCTTCCTTTAACGGAGATATTAGAATTTTTACCTTTTTTATCAATCGTTTCTCTTTTTGATAAAATTGATGACGTTGGTTTAACAGAAAATGAAGCTATAATATCTTGACCAGATGAGATGCCTCCTAGAATTCCACCTGCGTTATTAGATTTAAATTTTATTTTTCCAGATTTCATTCTCATTTCATCTGAATTTTCTTCACCACTTAAATATGCAGAACTCATACCTGAGCCAATGTTTACACCCTTTACAGCATTGATGCTCATTAGAGCTGCAGCAATATCTGTGTCTAATTTTGAATAAACAGGAGCACCTAATCCGACGGGTATACCTGAGGCCCTTAATTCGATAATAGCACCGCATGAGGATCCTGCTTTTCTAACCGACAGTAAATATTGTTCCCAAAGTTTAATTGATTTTTTATCAGGACAGAAAAAAGGATTTTTTCTAATTTCTGAGTCTTTCCAATTATTTACATCACATGACATTATGCCAAGCTGTGTTACAGCACCAATAACATTAAATTTTGAACCAATTAGTTTATTTAAAACTATTTTTGCTACTGCACCCGCTGCAACACGGCACGCTGTTTCTCTAGCTGACTGTCTACCACCACCCCTGTAGTCTCTAATGCCGTATTTTTTAAAATAAGTAAAATCTGCATGTCCTGGTCTAAATTTATTTTTAATAGACTCATAATCTCTAGAACGTGTATCTTTGTTGTAAATAATAATAGAAATAGGAGTACCTGTAGTTTTACCCTCAAAAATGCCAGATAAAATAACTACTCTATCGTCTTCTTTTCTTTGAGTTGTAAACTTAGATTGACCTGGCTTTCTTCTATTCATGTCTTTTTGAATCTCATTTTCAGATATAGCAATATTAGGCGGGCAGCCATCAATAACGCAACCAATAGCTGGCCCATGAGATTCACCCCAAGTTGTAAATTTAAATATTTTACCAAAAGTATTAAAAGACATAGTTAATTAATATATAAGTTATTTTACAGAATATATGAATCAAAAAAATAGCAAAAATTCTCTAGGTCTAGATCTCTGCTTCGAAGATCTCGATAATCCTATAGATTTATTCAAAAATTGGTTCAAGAAAGCAGAGGAAACTGAAATAAATGATCCTAACGCTGTTGCTCTTGGTACAGCAGACGAAAACAACCAACCAAGTGTCAGAATGGTGCTTCTGAAAGGCCTAAGCAATAAAGGTTTTGTTTTTTATACAAACTTAAACAGCAAAAAAAGTAGTGATCTTAAAATCAATCAACAAGCATCCATGTGTTTTCACTGGAAAAGTTTAAGAAGACAAGTTCGTGTTATAGGTAAAGTCGAACAAGTTACTGAAAAAGAAGCGGATGATTATTTTAATTCAAGGCCCTACAAAAATAGAGTAAGCGCTTGGGCATCTTCTCAATCTGAGAAATTAGAAAGCAGAGATGTTTTTTTTAACAGAATTAAAGAATTTGAAAAGAAATACCCCGACGGAAATAAAGTACCTCGACCACCACACTGGTCTGGCTGGAGAATTTTACCACACGCTGTAGAATTTTGGTTAGATGGTGAGGGTAGAATTCACGAAAGGTTAAATTACATTAATGATAACGCTAAGTGGAAAAAAGAAATTCTTTACCCTTAGAACGATCGGTTTAAACTAAAACCAGTTAAATTTTGCAATATTTTTTTTTCATTACAGTCTTCAAAAATTCCTAATGCATCGTGAGAAACGTTAACAAAGTATTCAGCTCTTTGAAGACTGTCCCCAACAGCTTTATATTTTTTAATTAAATCTAGAGTTTTCTTAAAATCTGCTTCTGTTCTTTTATCTTTTTTAAAAGTAGCAATTAAAAAATTTCTTTCACTACTATCAGCTCTTTGGAAAATAATAATTAATGGAAGCGTTACTTTTCCTTCATAAAAGTCTTTACCAATTTTTTTTCCAAAAATGATCTCTTTCGAATAATAATCTAAAGCATCATCGGCTATTTGAAATGCAAGTCCAATATTTTTACCGTAGGATTCTAATGCACTTTTCTCCTTTTCATTACTGCTCGCAAGGCAGGCACCTGTTTTAGTAGCTGCAGAAAATAAAGCTGCTGTTTTTAAATTAATAATATCAATATATGTTTCTTCAAGTAAGTCAGCCTCACCTTTGTGTTCTAATTGTTTTACCTCACCTTGTGCAATTTTTGAAGAAGTTGAAGATAATAATTTTAAAATTTCAAGATCTCCATCATCAACCATAATTTCAAAACATCTACTTAAAAGATAGTCACCAACTAAAATAGATGATTGATTTCCCCATAAAGAATTAGAGGTTTTTATTCCTCTTCTTAGATCGCTTTCATCTATTACATCGTCATGTAGTAAAGTGGCGCTATGAATTAATTCAACACATGCTGATAAATTTATGTCACGTGTTCCTTTTTGGTCGTATCCAGCAAGTTTTGCGGAACCTAATGTTAAAAGGGCTCTTAATCTTTTTCCTCCTGACTTAAGGTGATATTCGCTCATTTTTTTAATTAAAGGGACTTTACTATCAAGCTTTACTTCAATTAGTTTTTCAACCTCGATAAGCCTATCATTAACAAGGTTTTTTAAGTCCAAGTAGGCTGAGTTAGCAGATTTTTTAAGCGGTATGACTGATCCCATATTTTTAAGTATTTATAATCTAATTTTTAAATAAGATATTTTAATTTTGAACTTTGATGACGCACCTCTATTCAACTGTTGGTAGAATAATTAATATTTAAAATTTAGTAATAGTACTAATATAAGATAAATACTATTAATCATTAAAACTATGTTCAATTTTTTTAAAAAAAAAAAAATAATTCCACACGTAAGATTAACTGGCGTTATTGGTAATGCAGGTAAATTTAACAAAGGTTTGGACCTTGCCAGTCAACAAGATATTCTTAAGAAAGCTTTCTCAATTAAAAAAGTTAAGTATGTAGCAATATCAATTAATTCACCAGGTGGTTCACCAGTTCAGTCACATTTAATTTATAGCTATATAAGACAACTTGCCGATAAGAAAAAAATTAAAGTTTTAATGTTTGCAGAAGATGTAGCGGCTTCAGGTGGATATCTAATTTCGTGCGCTGGAGATGAAATTTATGCTAACTCGAGCTCAATCATAGGATCAATCGGAGTTATTTCTGCTTCATTTGGTTTTAAAGAGTTAATTAAAAAAATAGGTATCGAACGAAGAATTTATACTGCAGGTAAAAATAAAAGTACGCTTGATCCGTTTGTAGATGAAAAAGAAGAGGATATTAAAAGACTCAAAGATATTCAATTAGAACTACATTCAGATTTTATAAAAGTTGTTGAAACAAGAAGAGGAAATAAATTAAAAGACCCTGAAAAAAATAATATTTTTACTGGAGAATTTTGGACAGGTGCATCTGCTCTTAGACTTGGTTTGATAGATGGTATTGGAAATGCCGATCAGATTTTAAAAGAAAAATTTGGTGAAGAAGTTATTGTTAAAAAATTTGAAAAACAAAAAGGATGGCTGGGCCGAAAACTTTCATCTTCTATTGAGGATCAATTAAGCAACACTCTCAACTCAATAGAAGAAAAATCTGTATGGCAAAAATTTGGTTTGTAGATGCCAAAAAAAATAATTAAAAAAAATAAAGTTTTATCTTTCCAAGACATCATAATGAATCTTCAAAAATTTTGGGGAAAATATGGCTGTCTAATTTTACAACCTTACGATATTGAAGTAGGCGCAGGTACTTTTCATCCAGCAACAACACTTAGATCGCTAGGACCAAAACCTTGGAAGGCTGCCTATGTTCAACCATCAAGAAGACCAACGGATGGCAGATATGGTAAAAACCCAAATAGGCTACAACACTATTATCAGTTTCAAGTAATTATCAAACCATCACCAAAAGACATTAAGCAAATTTATCTTAAAAGTTTAGCATCAATTGGAATTGACACAAAGAAACATGATATAAGATTTGTAGAAGATGATTGGGAAAGCCCAACACTCGGTGCGGCTGGTCTGGGTTGGGAAGTATGGTGTGACGGTATGGAAGTTACTCAATTCACTTATTTTCAACAAATGACAGGAATTGAATGCAAACCGGTACCAGTAGAATTAACTTACGGCTTAGAAAGGCTTTGCATGTTTGTACAGAGTAAAAAAAATGTTTACGATTTAGACTGGAATAACGAAGGGGTTAAATATAAAGAGGTTTTTTTCCAGGCAGAGAAAGAGTTTTCAGCTTATAATTTTGAATTTGCTAATACGGAAACACTATTAAAAAGTTTTGAATTTGCAGAATCAGAGTGCAAAGCCTTACTTGAAAAAAAATTAGCTTTACCAGCTTATGATCAATGTTTGAAAGCCAGTCATGTCTTTAATTTATTAGATGCTAGAGGAGTTATTGGTGTTGCTGAGAGAACAGGATACATAAATAGAATAAGAGAATTAGCTAAAGGTTCTGGTGCAGCTTGGTTAAGTACCCAAGTTTGATATGGCTGAATTTTTATTAGAACTGTACAGTGAAGAAATTCCTCATGGCCTGCAAATTAGTGCAAGAGAAGAAATTAAAAAAAATTTATTAAAATCATTAGAAGAAGAAAGCATTAAGTATAAATCTATAGAAGTTTATTCTACACCTACACGTTTAGTACTTTTAGTCCGTGATTTACCTAATGAAATAAAAATAGAAGCAAAGGAAGTGAGAGGGCCAAAAGTCGGAGTACCTGAAAATATTATAGAAGGCTTCATGAAATCCCACCAAATTTCAAAAAAAGATCTTTTTGAAAAAATGGAAGAAAAAGGAAATTTTTATTGTTTTAAAAAACTAGCAAAGAAAACTTTCACAGAAGATGTTTTAGCTAAGTTAATACCTAAAGTGATAACATCTGTTAATTGGAAAAAATCTATGCGTTGGTCTTACCATGATTTAACGTGGGGAAGGCCGCTCAGGTCAATCTTATCTATTTTTAACAATAAGCATCTTAAGTTTAACTACCACCATCTTGTGAGCACCGACGGAGTAATTATCGTAGATAATTTTATTGATAAATTTAAAAAAGTGAAAAATTTTAAAGAGTACGAGTCTCAGTTAAAAGCTAATAAAATTTTGCTAAAACAAGAAGATAGAAAAAATAATATTATAAAAAAATTTACATCCATTTGTAAAAGCAAAAGCTATCTTGAAAAATTTAATGAAAAGCTGATGGAAGAAGTAGTTAATATAACCGAAAATCCAAATGTTATTTTAGCTGATTTTGACAAAGAGTATTTAAGCATTCCCGAAGAAATTATTATTTTGACACTCCAGAGGCATCAAAGATATTTTCCGTTATTTGACACCAAAAATAGGTTAACAAATAATTTTTTAATTGTAGCTAACAAACCTGATGCTCAAAATATTATCAGAGAAGGAAATAAGAGAGTTGTTTTAGCACGACTTTCAGATGCCAAATTTTTCTGGGAAAAAGACAAAGCTAAAAATTTAATTAAACAAATCAGCAAATTAAAAGAGATAATTTTTTTTGAAAAAATTGGAACTATTTACGATAAAACACAACGTCTAAGAAAATTAGCTGCTGTTATTTCTGATCAGCTACATATTAACAAAGAAAAAATTGAAATTGCGGCTTCTATTACTAAATCAGACCTAAAATCAGATTTAGTAAGTGAATATCCAGAGCTTCAAGGTGTTATGGGAAAATATTTTGCACTCGCTCAAGGATTTGAAGAAGATGTAGCTAATGCAATTAGTGAACACTATCTACCAACTGGGTTATCGTCACCAGTTCCAAAAAAACCACTAAGTTATGCAATTTCTATTATTGATAAATTAGACAGCTTAGTTGGCTTTTTTTTAATTAACGAGAAACCCACAAGCTCCAAAGACCCATTTGCCTTAAGAAGAGCGGCAATTGGCTTACTTAGAGTAATTATAGAGAACAATTTAGAGCTTAAACTTAAAGATTTAATTTCATATTCCACAGGACTATACAATGATCAGGGGGTTAAAGCAGAAAATAACCAGGTTGAGAAAGAGATATTAGATTTTCTTAAAGAAAGAATGAGAAATATTTTAAAAGAGAAAAAAATTAAACCAGATATTGTTGAAGCTGCAATTAGCTCACATACCGGTGATAATTATTTGGTACTTTATAAAAAAAGTATAGTGATAAATAAAAACTTTAACAAAGACATAGGTAAAGATGCAATTTATTCATTTAAAAGAGTGTCGAGCATTCTTGTCCACGAAAGTAAAAAATTAACCAAAGAATTGACCGGTAGACCAGACGCAGTTTTATTTAGAAAAGATGAAGAAAAATTTTTATTTGAAAAACTCAATGAAATTAGAAAATCATTCACTGTAAAAGAAGATAGAAAAGACTATGAGGTATTACTTACAAAATTAGCAGCTCTGAAAGAAACTACCGATAACTTTTTTGATAACGTGGTAGTAAATGACGACAATCAAGATATTAAAAATAATCGTTTAGAATTAATGTCTATGTTTTGTAAAACCTTCAATGCTTATATTGATTTTTCAAAACTTGACGGAGTTTAAATCTACTTGAACTAACCTTAAACATAGCTACTATTATAATTTATCATGACTAAAAACATTTTTTATTTCAACGAGGTAGAAAAAAAAAAAATTAGCTCTAATAATTTAGATTACCTCGACGTTAAAAAAATTGGTTTAGTTTTATCTAGCAATCAACTTATACTAATGAAACATTGGATAAAATTTCAACAAGAATGGGTTAATAGCACTTACAATAAATTTAAAGATCATGAAAAATATATTATTTTGATGTATTTAATATCTAAGACTTGGCAGGACAAGTCAGATTTATTTAAATTTCAATCAATAGAAGAATACTATTCTCAAAATGAGATTTATTTACCAGATATTAGCTTATTTGAAATATCGATAAATTTAAAAATACCAAAAGAAACCATTAGAAGAAAACTTATTGAATTAGAGAAAAAAAATATTATTAAAAGAGATGGACAAAAAATTATTTTAGCTCAATTAGCATTAAGTTTTCAAAAACCCGAAAATTCAATTAAGACATTGTCAATTTTTTTTGAAAAATTATCAATTTTGTTATCTACCCAAGATTGGTTTGGCTCACATATCTCCAGAGATAATATAGAACTATATTTTAAAAAATATTATACAGTATTTTGGAATCATTATTTTAAGATGCAAATTCCTTTTCTAATCAGATGGAAAACAGTTTTTAATGATTTAGAATCTTGGGTAATATGGGCAAATATTGGTGTTAATCAAACTTTTAATTTGGAAAAAATGTCTAAAACCCTAACAGAAAAAATTGATTTATCTGATGACATAGATAAAAATTTTTATTTAAATAACGTTCTAACAAATGAGCCAGTGCGAGGAGTAAATGCTTCTTCAATTGCTGAGATTTCAGGCATACCAAGAGCTACTGTGTTGAGAAAGCTAAAAAAACTTTCAAGCGAAAAAATTATAAAAAGAAATAAAAAATTAGAGTATGTTTTAACCAATCAAGGAGAATTAAATGAAAAAATTAAAGCTAATTATTTAATAAATCAAAAATATATAGCTTTATTTGTAACTGATATTTTTAATTTAATTAAAAAGTCATCTCTAAAAATATGAATATAGTTTTACAACTATCACCAGTGGCAATGTTTTTTATCATGTTAGGTGTAGGTATGAGCGTTAATATTAAAAATTTTATTGCAGTTTTTACGACTTTAAAAGTTTTAATGATAGGTATTTTTTTACAAATGATAATTTTACCATCAATAGGATTTTTGTTTGCAATTTTCTTATTGACTGATCCTGTTTTAAAAGTAGGTATAATTTTAATTACTTGTGTGCCCAGCGCTGTTACTTCTAACTATATAACTAAATTAGTAGGTGGAAATATAGCTTTATCAGTTTCTCTAACTGCAATTACAGCTTGTTTATCTTTTATTTCTATACCCTTTATATTGTCTATTGTTGCCCCCATTGTGATAGATGGAACTAGTGTCCTTCAAAAATTAAGTTTCTTAAAATTGTCTCTGGCTCTATTGCTTATAACTACTCTACCTGTGTTTTTAGGTATTTTTATTAATACAAAATTTTCAACATTTGTAGAAAAGATAAATAAATTTTATTCAACATTTTCTCTTTTGTTATTCATGGTAATAATACTTGCAGCGTGGATTTCAGAATGGAGTACAATAATTGTTTTATATAAGTCGATTGGACTTATGACTTTATCACTTGCAATAGTAGTTTTAATTACCTCATATACGCTAGTAAAATTATTAAATCTAAATGAAGCTAATAAAAAAGCGATTATTATAGAAGCTTTTATCCAAAACGCTGCAATGGCAATTGTAGTAGGAGGAACAAACTTTGTAGATAAAAGCGGTTATTTAGCAATTGCTGGGCTTTACGCTTTATTGCAGTACAAAATACTTTTATTGCTGTGGGCTGGGAATAAAATTTTTATAAAATCTAATAATCTTTAAGCACATCTTTAACTTTAATAATTTCTAACACACAATAAAAGGTGTGCGCAATTGTAACATGTATAAGTTTGTATCTGGTAGTAGAAGTCAGGAGTTTTGTGTAGTTTATATATATTTTGTTTCCCCTTAATTAAATTAAGTTACACAAAACTAAAATGTCATTGAAAGTTTTTCTAATTAACATTTAAAAAGCAATAAAAAATTTATAATTAAAGTTTGTATTTAATTTTGATTAAAAACAAATAGTAAAACAACCAATAAACAAACGGCCCCTAAAGCCATAGTATTTTTTCTTTCTTGTCTTCTCCTAACAATTATTTTTTTTATTAAATCGTCAATGTTAGGTCTCTTAGTTTCATTTACATTACTTATAGTAGGTGAGGTTGGAAAGTTTTCTGTTGAAAAATTATTCTCTTTATAATGCGAACTCATTTTAACAACCTACACGAGAAACGTAAATAATCAAACAATTTATACGTTCACTATGGGTCAGGCAAAATAAAACAAAATATTTTTAATATTTTTACTTATTTATAGAGGCAGTGCTAAAAGCATTACCTCTACAAAAGTTAAATTGTCTTTGGATCTTTTTTTAAATGTTTTAAGATCTTCCCAGTATTTTTACCTTCTTTGATGGTATAACCGCTTGTGCCTCCGGCGTTCACTTCTACTGCTTTTCTAGATCTACTTAATTGATTAACAAGTTTAGCCTCAGACAAATTTCGGCTGAACTTATTAAGCAAATGCGCATGTCTTTTTATCATCACATCTCCTTTTTTTGTTATTCAACCTACTTTTAACTCATGTAGATGAGCCACTTTTAAACCATGTGAATGGTTGACGAATCTTACTACAAATGAAACTAAGACGTCAATCTAAAAAAGCTAGTTCAATACAAGGGAAAAATCGAAAGTTTTAGCACTATGAGTGATAGCACCGACCGAGATTCTATTAATTCCAGTATTAGATATTTTTTTGATATTCTTTAGGTTGGCATTGCCAGAGTATTCTGTTTCATATTTATTTTTACAAAGTTTCAAACATTTTTTTAATTGTTTTGTGCTCATATTGTCGAATAGTATCCTTTTAAATTTAAGTCCTAACACTTGATGTAACTGCTTTAAATTTTCAATCTCTACTGTTACAATTTTTTTAGTCTTAATAGCCTTATTTACTAAATTTTTTAGATTATCTTCAACGCTTATATGATTATCTTTAATTAATATTTCATCGCTTAAATTATATCTATGATTGTGACCTCCACCTTTTTTAACAGCGTATTTTTCTAATAATCTTAAATTTGGCGTAGTTTTTCTTGTGCAACAAATTTTAGTTTTTTTATTAACTTTTTGAGTGAATTGATTAGTTAATGTTGCAATACCAGAGGCATGATTCAAAAAGTTTAAAGCTGTTCTTTCAGCAGTTAAAATAGTTTTTGTTTTGGCTTTTATTTCAGCGATAACCTTATTCTTTTTAACTTTTGATCCGTCTTTAACTTTACTTATGAAAACAGACTCTTTACCCATAATTTTGAAAGCAGCCTTACAAAAATCTAAACCTGCGATCACACCATTTTGTTTTGCAACAATATTAGCTTTAGCTTTTTTGTCTTTAAAACTTATGAGCTTAGTTGTGATATCACCATTTGGTTTAAGATCTTCCTTGAGAGCTTGTTTAACAATTGAGTTGATATAGTTTTGATTTACTTTTGACACCGCAGTTTAACGACCGATTTCAGTCATTCTTAGTACAGATTTTCTTGCAGCATCTGAAGTTTTTTTATCAATAATAATTTCATTAGTCTCATTTTTTAGGCAATCTAAAATTTTTTCTAAATTAATTTTTTTCATATAAGGACAAAGATTACACGGCTTAACAAATTCAACTTCAGGATTGTCAGCTTCAACGTTATCGCTCATAGAACATTCCGTAACTAACATAACTTTTTTTGGTTTATTTTTATTTACATAGTCAGCCATTCCAGATGTTGATCCTGCAAAATCGGATGCCTTAATCACATCGGGCGGACATTCTGGATGCGCTATGATTTTAATACCTGGGTTTGCTGCTCTAACTTCTTCAACCTCTCTAGCTGTAAATTTTTCATGAACGATACACGTACCTTTCCAAGAAATAATTTTAACACTTGTATTGCTAGCTACATAATTTGCTAAATATTGATCTGGTAGAAAAATTACTTTATCTACATTTAACGACTCTACAACTTTTACTGCATTAGCCGATGTACAACATATATCTGTCTCAGCTTTAACATCAGCAGAAGTATTAATATAAGAAACAACAGGAACACCTGGATACTTTTGTTTAAGTAATCTTACATCGTCTCCGGTAATAGATGCTGATAACGAACAACCCGCAGACATATCAGGCAACAAAACTTTTTTAGATGGGTTCATGAGTTTTGCTGTTTCAGCCATAAAGTGCACACCACAGAGTACAATAATACTTGCTGAAGTTTTTGCCGCTTCTACCGCAAGCGCCAATGAATCCGCAGAGATATCGGCAACACCGTGATAAATTTCTGGTGTTTGGTAGTTGTGAGCTAAAATAACAGCATTCTTTTCTGTTTTTAGCCTATTAATTTTTTCGATAAGTGGAGCATGAATTTTCCACTCTATTTCAGGCACAGTCTTAGAAATTTTTTTATAAATTTCAGCTGTTGATTTATTAAACTGTTGTTGTGTAGACATACTTATTCTAGTCTACCAACTTGAAGTAAATTTGTCATTCATTTATTGTCGCATATAGTGCGCGGTCGTGCTGAAATTGGTAGACAGGCACGGTTGAGGGCCGTGTGGGGCAACCCATGAGAGTTCAATTCTCTCCGACCGCACCAAAAACATATATTTTATTAAAAAACATATGAAAATTACAGAAAAGCATTTCGCTGTGTTGGAACTAAAACTGTTTATGATACAATAATAAAATAAAAGTTTATTTCGAAATTTATACTTAAAGTGTGTTATTCAAAACTTGGTTAAAAACTTCTGATTAAATGAATTTTAAATATAGACCTGAAATTGACGGATTAAGAGCTATAGCAGTTTTTTCTGTAGTTTTTTATCATGCTGATTTTAATTTTTATATAAATGGAATAAGTTACAAATTTTTTAAAGGTGGATTTTTAGGTGTAGATATTTTTTTTGTCATTTCTGGATACCTAATAACTTACTTAATACTCGAAAATGCCCGGAAAAATAAATTTAGCTTTAAAGATTTTTACGAAAGAAGAGCCAGAAGATTGCTCCCAACATTATTTCTAGTAATTACTTCATCCCTTTTTTTAGGATGGCTATTTATGATGCCAAATCAGTTAAAAAATCTTTCTGGTTCATCTTTATCCTCATTACTTTTCGTTTCAAATTTTTGGTTTTTGGCTAAAGAAAGTTATTTTGCAGATATAAGTTCTTTGAAACCACTTTTACACACCTGGAGTCTTTCTGTTGAAGAACAATTTTATTTAATCTTTCCTCCTTTTTTATATTTTTTATATAAAAAAAAAATAAATAGTATAAAACTTATATTTACTTTTGTAATTTTAGGGTCTTTAACACTGGCTACTTTTGGTAGTTATTATTTTCCAGAATTAAATTTTTATATTTTACCTACTCGTATTTGGGAACTTCTAGTTGGTGCAATAGTCGCTCAGTATCACTTTAAAGAAAAAAATGAAAAAACAATAAAAGGAGTAAATTTTTTTTCGCTATTAGGCATTTTTTTAATTTTTTCTTCTTTTTTTTTATTTAATAATAATACTTTACACCCGTCTATATTTACTAGCTTTACAATCTTAGGAACTACTTTAATTATTTTTTTTTACAAAGAACCTAGTTATGTAAAAAAAATATTATCTAATAAAATAATAGTTGGGTTAGGACTAATTTCTTATTCCTTGTATCTTTGGCATTTTCCTATATTTGCATTTCAGAAATTAAAATCACAAACCGTATCTGACTTTGATAAAGTAGAAGCTATTTTTCTAGCGATTTTTATATCGGTAATAAGTTACTTTTTTGTAGAAAAACCATTTAGAAATCGAAAATTAATTAAAAAAAAATATTTTTACACAATTACATTAATATATTTTATTTTTTTATTAGTTTCTTGTCTTAATATTTATAAAAAAAATGGTTTACCACAAAGATTTTCAACTCATGAGCGAGGTTTAATAGAATTTAATTATAATTATTCAAAAGCATATCAAGTAGGTAAATGTCACATCGAACTACAAAACGGTGACGTTGAAAATTTATTCAAAAATTGCACAACAGACAAGACAGCGATAAATAAAAAAATAATTTATTTGTGGGGAGACAGTTTAGCTGCACATTTATATCCTGGAATAAAGAAAAAATATGAAGGTGAGTTTAATATATGGCAAAAAACTACTGATAAATGCAAACCATTTTTTTCATCGGTTAAAAATAAAAATGAATCTGCATGCCTAAAAATTAATAAATATATTTTTAATGAAACTATAAATTTAAAGCCTGACAAAATATTTTTATCAGGTTTTTGGAGTAAAGGAGATCTAAAATTTCTAAAAGAGACCATTGTCGAGCTAAAGAAAAACAATATACAAAATATATATTTAGCAGGACCCGTGCCGAGATGGAGCAAACCATTACCGAAACTACTTTTAAAAAAATATAAATTTGATAGTAATTTACCTGTTTATCTTTACGATAAAAATCAAATTAATACTTTTAAACTTGATGTTGAGTTTGATTTATTTGCCAAAGAAAATTTTATTAATTATCTTTCACCAATAAAAATTTTATGTAAAAAAAATTATGAATGTCTCACGAAAGTTGGCGAAGAAGCAGACGCTATAACGAATTGGGATGAAAACCATTTTACAGAAAAAGCTTCTATTTATCTTTTAAATAAATTTATAGATCGATAATTAAAAAATATAACTATAAACTAATCTAGAGCTAGTTATTAAGATGAGAACATAAATTATATTGTAGAATAAGGCTTCTTCAACATATTTTAAAATTTGATAACCAATTAAAATTCCTACAACTGATAGCGGAAAAAGCATCATTGATTGTTTGAAGCTCTCAAGA
>Ga0307986_10000042_pt1 | contig 77913 bp, 81 predicted proteins | sample EllFjometageno82_FD_203170 | JGI IMG/M metagenome (GOLD analysis project Ga0307986, IMG submission 203170) | Marine microbial communities from Ellis Fjord, Antarctic Ocean - #82 | ecosystem: Environmental > Aquatic > Marine > Unclassified | place: Southern Ocean | collected 2014-10-09 | reverse complement strand
CAATTTTCTCTGTTAGCAAAGCGATCTGAACTTCTGAAGATCCAGTATCTTTATCGTGAATTGCTAATTCTTGTGCGTTCTTGTTCATACCTCGTTTTTCCTATTTATTTGTTTGTTTTATTAAGTTTTCTATTTTTTCTGCATACTCAAAAGAATCATCTTTTCTAAAAAGCAATTTAGGTAAAAATTTCATAAATACTTTTTGTGATAAAACTTTTCTGATTAAAAATGAATATTCTCTAAGCTTTAAGATTATCTTATCTTCATCTATTCCACCTAATGGCATTACATATACTTTTGCAATTTTTAAATCTTGGCTCATTTTCACCTCTGTTACTGTGACTGTATTAGTTTCTAATTTTGGCACTTTAGCCTCGTTTCTAATAAAAATCATACATAATGACTGTTTGATCATTTCACCAACTCTAAGCTGTCTCTGCGAAACGGGTTTTCCAGTCTTATCAACCATATTATATTGTTCTTTCTGTCGATGTTACATTAAACGCCTCTATTGTGTCATCTTTTTTAATATCTATGTAATCTTTTATCGTAATTCCACATTCCTGGCCATTACTTACCAGTTTCACTTGGTTTTTTTCCCTAAATAAAGTGCCAACTTTTCCAGTGTAAATTATAGCACCATCTCTAATTAACCTAACATCAGATGTACTTGTAATTTCGCCCTCTGTAATTTTACATCCAGCAACTTTTCCAGCACCAGAAACTTTAAAAATTTCTAAAATTTGTGCTGTTCCAATATTTGTTTCCTGAACATCTGGTGAAAGTAATCCTGACATTCTTTGTTTAATATAATCTAAAACTTCATAAATAATATTATAAGAAGAAATCTTAATTTTTTCATTTTCAGCGAGTTTTTTCGCTTCTTTGCTCGGTTTTACGTTAAATGCAATCAAGGCTGCATTAGACGCTTTAGCTAAAGTTACGTCTGTTTCAGTGACCATACCAATGTCAGATAAAATAATCTTTGGTTTTACTTCATCATGTTTAATTTGATTGATAGCACTTTTAATTGCTTCTGATGATCCATGTACATCTGATTTAATTATTAAATTTAATTCTTGAGTTGATTTATCAGAAAATGCAGATTCTTGAGTTGCAAAAGATAATGGATTTTTTACCTCTTTTGATTCTTCTGCTCTGTTTTGACTTAATGTTTTTGCCTCTTTTTCATTATCCAAAACAATAAAGTCATCACCTGCTTTTGAAGCACCATTAATACCTAAAATTTCAACCGGTGTTGAAGGAGAAGCTTCATTAATATTTTTACCTTTATCATTAATAATTGCTCTTACTTTTCCCCATTGCAATCCACTTACAAAGAAATCACCTTTTTTAAGAGTTCCTGTTGTTACTATAATAGTTGCAACTGGACCTCTACCAATATCAATTTTAGATTCTAGAACAACTCCTGTAGCTTTTGATTCAAAGTCAGTTTTTAAATCTAAAATTTCAGCTTGAAGAACAATAGCGTCTACTAACTTTTCTAAGTTTAGTTTTGTTTTAGCCGAAATTTCAACCATCAGAGTATCTCCTGATAAATCTTCAGCAATTAATTCATACTCTAATAATTGATTTTTAATTTTTTGTGGGTCTGCCTCTGGCAAATCACATTTATTAATCGCAACAACAATTGGAACCTTTGCAGCTTTTGCATGTTTAATTGATTCAACAGTTTGAGGTTTAACACCATCATCAGCTGCGACTACTAACACCACAACATCTGTTAATTTTGATCCTCTTGCTCTCATCTCTGTAAAAGCAGCGTGACCAGGAGTATCAATAAATGTTAATTTATTTGACTGACTTTCAATTTGATAAGCACCAATATGTTGTGTAATACCACCAAATTCTCCAGATACTACATTGGCACTTCTCAGAACATCTAGGACCGAAGTTTTACCATGATCTACATGCCCCATTACTGTTACGATAGGGGGTCTATTTTTTAAATTTTCTACTCTTGTTGCTTTTATTTTTTTAATTATTTCTTCTGTTTTTTCTCCTCGAATGGGATTGTGTCCAAATTCTTTAACTAAAAATTCTGCAGTATCTGCCGCTAAAGTCTGATTGATTGTAACTGTTACACCCATTCCAAAAAGATATTTGATTACATTGCTAGATTGCTCTGCCATTCTATTCGCAAGCTCCCTAACAGTTATGGCTTCTGGAATATTTATATCTCTTTTAATGGGTTTTAAATTTTCTCTATTTTCATCATTATTTAAATTTTTTTGTTCTTTTTCTCTAGCTCTTTTTACAGATGCTAAACTTCTCTCTCTTGCTTCAATCTCATCACTTAATGCTCTAGAGACTGTCAATTTTAATTCTCTTTTATTTGTTCCTAATTTGTTTTTTTTATCACTATCCCCTTTAAGTCTCTTTGTAGCTCTTTGTTCGGCAAGCTTTCTTCTTTCAAAATCATTAGTAACCGGTGGAGTTTTTGCCCCAAATGAAGGTTTTAAAGATGATCCACGATTAAATGATGTTGCTGGTTTTGATTTTATACCACTACCTGAGGGTCTAAAAGAGCCTCCTTTTTTAACAAAATTACTTTTTGCTTTTTCGATTACTACTGAATTTTTTCCCTGAGTTTTAGCAATCTCAATATTTTTAATCGATTCTTTGGCAATGCCAGAAATAGTTAATTTTGTTTTTTTGTTTTCCATAACTCATTACTCAATCTTTATAAACAATTTTTCTTGCAGACATAATTAGTTCATCTGACTCTTCTTTCGATAAAGCAAAATCTTCCAAGTAGCCTTGGATTTTTACTCTTTCACCTTTAACAACATCATATCCACCTGTAAGTTCATCTGAAGCTAAATCAGCAAAATCTTCTAGTGTTAAAATTTTTTGTTCACCCAAAGTAACTAACATTCCTGGTGTTAGTCCTTTTAAATTAATTAAAGTTTCTTCAAGACCAAGATCTTTAATCCTTTTGGAAATATCTTCTTGATCTTTTTCATGAAATTCTTTCGCTCTTTCAATTAAAGCTTTTCCTGTATCTTCTTCTATACCTTCAATTTTCATTAAATCTTCTGCAGTACTATCTTTAATGTCATCAATATTAGAAAATCCCTCTGCAACCAACAATTGTCCTAGAGTTTCATCTAATTCTAAATTCTTAACAAAATTTTCAGTTTTTTCTTTAAACTCTTGTTGTCTTCTTTCAGAGTCTTCTTGATCGGTCATAATATTAATTTCGTAATTTAGAAGTTTTGTTGCTAAACGAACATTTTGACCTCTTCGACCAATTGCTTTACTTAAATTTTCTTCACTTAAAATAACATCTAATTTTTTTCTTTCTAAGTCTACATTAACTCTTTGAACTTCTGCTGGAGATAATGCGTTTGATACTAAAATAGCAGGATCTTCTGACCAATTAACAATATCTATTTTTTCTCCTTGAAGTTCATTTACAACAGCCTGTACTCTTGATCCCCTCATACCCACACATGCTCCTACTGGATCTAAAGATGTATCTACTGCTTTAACACAAATTTTCGCTCTACTACCTGGGTCTCTTGAGGAGGATTTAATTTCAATTAAACCATCATAAATTTCTGGAACTTCTTGTACAAATAATTTTTCCATAAACTTAGAATTTGCTCTAGATAGGAAGATTTGCTGGCCTCTAAGTTCTCTTCTAACATCATAACAATAAGCTTTAACCCTATCCCCAGCTTTAATATTTTCTCTTGGTATTATTTCATTTTTTTGAATGATTGCTTCAGTTCTACCAAGGTCTACAATTACATTTCCAAATTCTAATCTTTTAACTATACCACTTAAAATAGAATCTTTTTTTTCAATAAAATCATTAAATTGTCTTTCTCTCTCTGCTTCTCTTACATTTGTACTGATTACCTGTTTTGCTGTTTGAGCAGCTATTCTTCCAAAGTCAAATGATGGAAGTGGTTGTAGAACTTCATCACCAATTTTTTTATCCTTATTAATCTCATTAAGTGATATCGCATCTTCTAGTTTGATTTCTATGTTAATATTTTCTGGATTTTCAGAAATTATTAATTTTCTAAAAAGTTCTATGTCACCATTTTCACGATTAATTAATACTTTGATTTCATTATCCTGACCAAACTTTGACTTTGCAGCTTTTGCAATTCCGGTTTCCATAGAACTAATAATCAACTCTTTATCTATAGACTTTTCTAAAGCTACTGCTTCTGCAATTCTTAATAGTTCTAATTTGTCTGCTCTTTTGTTTAACATATTTTTGTTTGCTTGAAAAAAAAGGGCTAAAGCCCGTTTCGTAAATTCAATAATGTAAAGGCAATATATTAAAATTTTTTTTTAATTCAATAAAAACTATTTTAAAAAAACACTAGTTTTATCTGTCTTTTCCCAAGAAAATGCACCGTCGCTTTCGGGGGCTCTTCCAAAATGGCCATAAGCTGAAGTTTTTTCATATATGGGCTTGTTAAGATTTAGCATTTCTCTGATTCCTCTAGGACTCAAATCAAAATTTTCTTTAATTTTTTCTTCAACAAATTTATTTTTTTCTAAATCATCGTCGAATAAATTTACATAAATTGATAGTGGTTTTGAAACGCCGATTGCATAAGCAAGTTGAATTAAACATTTATCTGTAATTTTTGATGCAACAATATTTTTTGCTATATACCTTGATGCGTAAGCAGCAGATCTATCAACCTTAGTCGGATCTTTTCCAGAAAATGCACCACCACCATGAGGGGCGGCTCCTCCATAAGTATCTACTATAATTTTTCTACCCGTTAGTCCACAGTCACCATCAGGTCCACCAATAACAAAGTTGCCTGTTGGGTTTACATATAGCTCATCTTCATTAAATCCATCTAAAAAAATTTTTGGGATAGAATTTAACATATATGGTCTAAGTAAATCTCTTACCTTGGCTTGATCTACATCAGCCGAATGTTGTGAAGAAATAACAACAGATTTTATTTTTTTTGGTTTTCCATTCTCATATTCAAATGTAACTTGACTTTTAGAATCAGGTTCAATATTTTTTAATTTACCAGACTTGCGATCTTGAGCCATTAGTCTTAAAATTTTATGCGAATAATAAATAGGAGCTGGCATCAATTCTTCTGTTTCATTACAAGCATAACCAAACATAATTCCTTGATCTCCAGCGCCCTCATCTTTATTTTCTGAAGAGTCTACACCAACCGCTATATCAGCTGATTGAGAGTGTAAATAGCTTTCAATTTTAGTTGCCTCTTTCCAAGTAAAACCATCCTGATCATATCCAATATCTTTAATGCAATCTCTAACCTTTTGAATTAAATCATCTTTTTTAATTTCAGGACCTCTCACCTCACCCGCAAGTACAACTTTATTTGTAGTTGTTAAAGTTTCACAGGCTACTCTAGAAAAAGGATCATTTGACAAATAACTATCTACAACCATATCAGAAATTCTATCAGAAACTTTATCTGGGTGACCCTCTGAAACGGACTCGCTTGTAAAAAGATAATTTTTTAAATCGTTCATTATGAAATTCTATTAAATGAAAATATTAAAAAGATATATAGTAAAATTGCTAATAAAAACATTTTATTCCCATACGCTGAAAACAAAGTTGCATTCATTATTCTTTTTTCTGTAAAATCGATATAATCTGAGTTGCCTTGTGGGATTTTTTTTTCAATAATACCAACTGGGTTAATTATTGCTGAAACACCATTGTTAGCTGATCTAATAATATATTTTCCACTTTCTACTGCTCTAAAAATACTATGTGTAAAATGCTGTTGAGGGCCAATAGAATCTCCAAACCAGCCATCTTCTGAAAGGTTAATTATATAATCAAATTCAGGATTTTTAAATATTTCACCGGTATAAATTATTTCATAACAAATTAATGGTAATAATTTTAAAGAAAAATTATTTTGTTCAATTTTTATTATTTTTCGACTTTTTCCTCTGCTGTAAGATTGATAATTATTTGTTAAAGATTTTAATCCAATATTTCCTAAAATTTTTTCAAAAGGCAAAAACTCACCAAACGGTACTAAATTAACCTTATTGTAAGCTGTTATTAAATTAATCTCATGATCATAAAATGAAAAAGAATTATAAAATTTATCCTCACCTTCTTTATTCTTATAATTATTTATGCCTATTCCAAGCAGATGATTTTTATTAAATCTATTGCTAAATAAATACTTATAATCATTTAAGTCCTGCTGGTTTATGTTTGGAATAATACCCTCGGGCCATATAAAAAGTGTTTTTGTATTTAAATTGGGATCACTAAGTTCTATTAATTCATTAATTACTGATACTGTTTCTGTATTTCCATAAAACCTATCTAATTTAATATTTGATCCTATTGCTCTTATTACATAATCATTTTCTACTACATCTGAAGAATTAAAATTTTTTATTTTTGAGAATCCAGTCATATATAAAAAAATTGGTGATAATAAAAAAAAAATACATACAAAAATTTCTTTTCTATTTTCTCTTAAAATAAAAATAGCAGGACTTGTAAAAACCGATATGCAAAACATATTGAATACATAGGTACCAACTAGAGATGTAACCTGTATTATTTCTAGATTATTAGAAAAACTATAAGCAATCAAATTCCAAGGGAAACCAGTTAAAATTGTTCCTCTTACTAATTCCATTACACCAAGTAAAAGAGAGAATAAAAAAAAAGTACTTACTATTTTTTTTAACTTAAATAAAAATAAAAAATATGTTGCCAATCCATAAAATATAGCAAGAAATGCTGGGATCAAAACCAGAGCTAAAGGAATTAGAAATTTAAAATTAGCATCAAAAGTTAAAGATATTGATATCCAGTACAAGTTGCTCAAAAAATAACCAAAGCCAAAAGACCAGCCATATGCAAAGGAATTTTTTTTATTGTTAGATTTTTTTTTTTTAAAAATGAAAATAAAAAATAAGCTAAATGTTATAAAGTTAATGAATAAATAATTGTATGGTGGTAAGCTTAAAGATGTTATCGCTCCTAATATGGCTAAGAAAGATAATTCAAAATAAATTTTCTTTTTCAAATTAATATATTTTTTTATTAACTAAATGATAGATTTTTTGTTCTTCTTTAAACATTTTCTTATAATCCTTAAGCTTAATATGATCAAAACCTAATAAATGTAAAAATCCATGAATAAAAGTTTTGATAACTTTATCTTTAAACGGTTTTATTTCTTGATTTTTTGGTTTTTGCATAAAATTATAACTAATAACAATGTCACCTAAATATGACTTGTTTTTTATTTTAATTTTTTCCTGAAGAGGAAATGACAAAACATCAGTTGCTTTATTCTTATTTCTAAACTGTTTATTCAATTTCTTGATCTCTTTGTTATTTGATAACAGTAAAGTTAGGAAAATTTGTTTATTTTCAAACTGATATTTTTTAGGAAATGACTTACAAATTGAATAGAAAAAATCTTTTTTTTTTTTTATTTTTTTTGACCAGTTTTTTTCTTCTGATAAAACATCAATGTTAATCATTATAATTGCTGTATGCTTTTACAATTTTAGATACTAACGGGTGTCTTACAACATCTGAATGATCAAAATCAATTACTGAAATCTCATCTAAATGTGATAAGAGTTTTTTTGATCTATCTAGCCCTGACATACTTTTTTTGGGAAGATCTATTTGCGATGGGTCCCCATTAACTACAATTTTTGAATTTTCACCTATTCTTGTCAGAAACATTTTTATTTGTGTCTCTGTAGCATTTTGTGCCTCATCCAAGATAGCAAATGAATTTTTTAATGTTCTTCCCCTCATAAACGCTAAAGGAGCAATTTCAATATCTCCTACTTCAATCATTTTTTGAATTTTTTCATAATCAAATAAATCATACAAAGAATCGTATAATGGTCTTAAATATGGATCTACTTTTTCTTTCATATCACCAGGTAAAAATCCTAATCTTTCTCCCGCTTCTACTGCTGGCCTAGATAAAATTATTCTTTCAATTTTTTTTTCTAATAGCATTGTTAAACCTACAGCCACAGCTAAAAATGTTTTACCAGTCCCTGCTGGTCCTGCCGAAATAACAATATCACTTTGTCTTAATGCTCGCACATATTCTTTTTGTTTTTCTGATCGAGGTATAATTGATTTTTTTGGTGTTTTTATAATGTCTGTAACATTTTTATTTTTAACTTTTTCGTTTATCATAAATTTATCAATTGACGAAAGTATGTCTTTGTTTTCAATGTTACCATTATTAATAAATTGGTTAACTAAAAATTGTATGGCATTTTTAACTATTTCATTTTTATCTGGTGAAGATTTGATTAAAATTGAATTACCTCTTGAGTGTAAATTGGACTCTGTAATTTTTTCTAATTCTTTTAGATTTTTATTAAATTCTCCAACTACCCCCATAAGCAAGTTGTTATCATGAAAAATAACACTCAAAGTATTGTTATCCGAATAAACAAATTTTAGATTTGTATCCAAGTTTTTTTTTATATTTATGCTCAAATTCTAGGCCACCTTTTGTTTAATTTGATCTGTAGCTTCTCCAAATAAAGTACTTCGATTACTGTTTAGAATTTTGACTTTCACAATTTTTCCGATCAAATCATCACTACCATTAAATAAAACTGACGTCATATATTCAGATCTTCCAAAAAGTTTAGTTTTATCGTCTGTTCGATTTTCAACCAATACCTTTTGAATTGTATTTTCTAATGATTTGTTCATTTTTGTTTGATTATTAAAGAGTATTTCTTGAACTACTTCTAATCTTTTAAGTGAGTCTTTTTTATCCATTATAGGTAAATCTGATGCTACCGTCCCTGGTCTTGGGCTAAAAATAAATGAAAAAGAATTTATAAATTTTACTTCTTCAATAAGTTTTAGTGTATCTTTAAAATCATTCTCATTTTCTCCTGGATAAGCCATGATAAAATCACTTGAAAACTGCACTTCGGGATTAATTTTTTTTAATTTATTAAATACCTTTAAATATGTTTTAATTGTATGTTTTCTATTCATTAATTTCAAAACTTTATCAGAGCCGCTCTGCACTGGTAGATGAACTAGTGGCATTAATTTTTTTGAGTGTTTGTAAACCTCAATTAAGTCATCTGTCATATCTTTTGGGTGCGAAGTCATATATCGAATGCGCTCTAGTTCTGGTATTCTCTCTATTTCTGAAATTAAATTTGACAATCTTAATCCCTCAAAATCATAAGCATTTACATTTTGTCCCAAAAGAGTAATTTCTTTGGATCCATTACTGGCAAGGTATCTTGCTTCCTCTAAAATCTGTTCAAACGGCCTAGAATATTCTGGTCCCCTTGTATATGGCACTACACAAAAATGACAAAACTTATCACATCCCTCTTGAATAGTTAAGAATGATGAAATTTTTTTTGTTTGATTTTTAATCTTACTAAAATACTTAAATTTGGCTATTGCATCAAATTCTGTTTCCTCTATTTTTTTATTTTGTTTTTGATGCCTTGTTATTGTCTCATTAATTTTATGATAAGCCTGAGGACCCAATACTAAATCGATATAAGGTTCTCTTTTTAACATTTCCTCATGTTCAGCTTGCGCTACACAACCAGCAACAATTACTAAGGGCTTACTCTTTGTTCTAAAAATTTTTTTAACTCTTCCAATTTCATGATAAACTTTTTCTTTAGCCTTATCTCTTATGTGGCATGTGTTTAGAAGATAACAATTTGCTTCTTCATATTTATCTGTTTTTTCAAAACCAATTTTTTTTACAGAGTCATATATACGATTAGAGTCATATTCATTCATTTGACATCCAAATGTTTTTATAAAAATTTTTTGGTTCATTAATTTTATATTAAGATTTTTTTTTAACTCCATATAGCTCTAGCTTATGATCTACTAATTTATAGCCATATTTTTCAGCAACTTTTTTTTGCAATTTTTCTATTTCTTCATCAACAAACTCAATAATTTCCCCAGATTTTACATCAATTAAATGATCATGATGGCCTTCATTTAATTCCTCATATCTTGCCTTTCCACCTTTAAACTCATGCTTGGTTAAAATTCCAGATTCTTCAAATAACTTTACAGTTCTATAAACTGTAGCAATACTTATTTTAGGATCAAGTTTTGAAACGCGATTATATAATTCATCTACATTTGGGTGATCAGCAGACTCTGACATTACTTTGGCAATTATCTTTCTTTGGTCTGTTAATTTTACCCCTTTGGATAAACATTTTTCTTCAATAGATTCTGACATATTTAATTTTATCTTAAATAAATAGGATTAATCAAATTTTTTTTAACCTTTAATTTATCGCATAGACTGGGGACTTTTTCATACTTATCTCTATTTGACTCATCAAAATCCTCGAAACTAAAGCAATAATAATCAATTTTTTTTGCTACATGAATTCCCTTACACACTGCAAGTGAATTTCTTATACCCGCAAAGCCTCCTGGACCACGATTTACATACAATTTTGCAATGTCTCCAATTTTTAAATCATAAGATTCTAAAAAATCACCAATAAGAATAATTAATTTTTCATAATTAGTTTTACTATTTTCGTGACTAACATTATAAATGTTTTTACCTTTGATGATCATTAAAAATATTATTTCATTAGCAGCATCTACAATTAATGTATTCATTTTAATTTTTATATTATCTATAAACTCTAAAGCAGAAAATAATAATATCAAACAATATTCAAACGATGAGGGTGTTTTGTCAATTATGTACCACAGATTTGATGAGTCTAAATATCCCTCAACTAATATTCAAATGAATGTTTTTTTGAAGCAGATTCAATTAATCGAAGAGTTAAATTATGAATTCATTCATCCAGTAGATTTTCAAGAAAATTTTGCTATTCCAAAAAAACAAAAAAAAATACTTTTAACAATTGATGATGCTTTTCAATCTTTCTATGATGTTGCTTGGCCCTATTTAAAAAAAAATAAGATTCCCTTTGTGTTGTTTGTTTCAACCAAACCAATTGGAAATAGGGGATATATGACGTGGGATCAAATAAAAGAAATAGAGAAAGAAAATTTTACAGTTCTAGGTCATCATTCTCATTCACATGAATATTTAATTGAAAAAAGTGATCAAGAATTCATTGAGGATATTGAGCAAGCTAATATAATTTTTAAAGAGAAAATTAAATATGTACCAAAATTATTCTCCTATCCATTTGGTGAATATTCTGAGTTTATGAGAAATTATATTTCAAAAAATTTTAATTATGCTTTTGGCCAGCATTCAGGTGTAGTTGATCTTAATAAAGATAAATTTCAATTACCAAGATTTCCAATTAACGAAAGCTATGGAGAAATAAATAGGTTTAAATCAATCATACAAACTTATCCTCTAGAATATAAATATTTAATTCCTATTGAAAAAAAGCTTAATAAAAAAAATAATCCACCAAATTTCTCAGTGGTGTTTTTTGAAAATCAAAAAAATATTAAAAATATTAACTGCTATTCTAATGAAGGTGATAAGTGGGAAAAATCAATTACTAAGTTTAACAATAATATTTTAACAATAAACTTTAGAGAAGCCTTCATGCCCAGAAGAGGCAGAGTAAATTGCTCTCTAAATGACAATGGTAAATGGAGATGGTTCGGAACTCAATTCTTAGTTAGTAAAAATTAAATTAAACTCTTTAACTCAAGGCTTGATGGTAATAATTTTGCATCATCAAAATCTTTTAAATTATTTTGATTAATAATCTTTTTTAATGTCTCAACATATTTTTCACCTGTTTCAGCATACTTATTCAGGTACTCTGAAAGAATAATACTATCTAAAAGTTTTTCACCATCTCTTAACTTTGCTCTAGCTAACCTAAACTCTTTATAAGAGGAATGAGTGTTTAAATTTCTTTGATAAGCCCTTACAGAAGCTTGCAGTACATTAAATTTCATGACTTTATGTCCTTTATCTTCATCTGCTTCTTTAGGTTTCAAGCCTTCGCCAGACCATGTCCATTGTCCAAAAAGTGCATTTCCTTCTTGGGCAAATCTTGAAGTTCCCCATCCAGTTTCTTTTGCAGCTTGAGCAAGAGCCAACGATACCGGAACTTCGTCCATTCTTATTTTAAGAGTTGATAAATCTTTTGAAGGAATTCCATACTGTTTATATTTTTTATCCAACCATTTTTTTTCTAAATCGGTATTATTACTTTTATTTATAATACCAAAGAGTCTTTTTCTATCTGACCTAATATTGTTATTTTCCTGTAAAATTAATGGCAAAACAATTTGAATAAAAAATTCTTTTCTTTTTTTTGTATTTTCTATCATCTTTATTTCACGTGGAAACGAATCTAGTGCAATTGGTTTTACCAATTTATTTTTTCTAATATCCCCTAATCTATAATCAGTATCTTCATAAAGCTGTATAATGGTTGAGGCATCTAATCTTACAGCATCAGTTTCTTTTTCGTTTAAACTATAAATATCTATCAATAAGTCTCTCTCATCATATTGTTTATTGTCATCTAAATTTCCATTATTTTTTTTATCCAATGTATAAGCTAGAACCTTTTTTGAATTATTTTTGAATTCTTTTGTGTTTAGAATGTTATCATTTGTAAAACTAATTATTAATGGCAGAGAATAAAAAACAAAAATTATTAGAAAACTACTTAAAAGTATTCTGGCTATGGATCCTAGATTGTTATCATCTAGAGTTTTTAAAACCCTTATATTTCTTTTTTTTAGAAATTTTTTCATTCTTTAAACAGCCACAACTTCTTTCACCTCTGGCAAATAATGACATAAAAGGTTCTGAACTCCCTGTTTAAGAGTCATTGTTGAGCTTGGGCATCCAGAGCAGCTACCCTGAAGTTGAACCATCACTACTCCATCTTTGAATTCTTTAAATTTGATATCACCTCCATCTTTAGCAACTGCAGGTCTTATCTTTTGATCAAGAATTTGAATAATTTTTTTTTCAATTTCTCCTAAATTTTCATCAACATCTAAAGGGCTTTTATCAATTACAAATTCTTTACCACTAGAGTAAAAATCATTGATTAAGGATATCACAATATGCTTAATTTCGTCCCATGATGCACCTTCATTCTTGTTAATTGAGATAAAATCTTTACTTAAAAAAATTCCCTCTACTCCATTAATTGACATTAGGTTTCTAATTAGCTCATTTTTTACATCGTCTTTTTTAGTAATTTCAAATGACCCACTGTTAGATACAACTTTCCCAGGCAAAAATTTTAGTGAATTAGGATTTGGTGTTTTCTCTGTTTGAACGAACATACCTACTATATAGTCAATAATTGAAGAATTAACACTTTTTTAAAAAATTAAATTAAAAACCTATTATCTCTCGCATTTCCTTAATCTTTTTGGATGCAATATTATTGGCCTTTTTGTGACCTTCTAAAAGAATTTTATCTAAAAACCCTTTATCATTAATTAGTTTTTTTATTTCTACAGAAATTGGATTAATTTTTTCAACTAAAACTTGTGATAGTTTTTCTTTAAACTCTGAAAAATTTTTACCATCAAAATCTTTAACTGTTTTATCTAAAGTCGAGCTGGTTAAGCTTGAATATATTCCTAAAAGATTTTTTGCTTCTGGTCTTTCACTCAATTCATTAACACTTGATGGCAACGGTAATGGATCAGTTTTTGCTTTTTTAATTTTATTAACTATTACATCCATATCATCAGTTAAATTAATTCTACTTAGATCTGATAATTCAGATTTACTCATTTTTTTTGCTCCATCTTTAAGACTCATAATCCTTGAAAACTCTTTTTGAATGAGTGGCTCTGGAACTTTAAAAAAATCATCTACCCCATAATCATTATTAAACTTTTGAGCAATATCTCTACATAATTCTAAATGTTGTTTTTGATCCTCTCCAACAGGAACATGGCTTGCATCATACAACAAAATATCAGCTGCCATCAAAATTGGATACGAGTAAAGTCCGACACTCGCTTTTTCTTTATCTTTACCAGCTTTTTCTTTAAACTGAGTCATTCTGTTTAGCCAACCCATTCTCGCAACACAGCTTAATATCCACGCAGCTTCAGAGTGTGCAGATACAGTTGATTGATTAAAAATAATATTTTTTTGAGGATCTATTCCACAAGCTAAAAATGTTGCTACTGTTTCTCTAATATTATCTCTAAGTACTTTTGGATCCTGCTTGACTGTTATAGCGTGTAAATCAACAACACAAAAAACACACTCATTTTCATCATCATTATTAAGTTCAACAAAATTTTTGATGGCACCTAGATAGTTTCCTAAATGTAAGTTGCCTGTTGGTTGAACGCCTGAAAATATTTTTTTACCCATTACTAATACTTTAGGTTAATATCCTCAAATTGAAAAGCTTTGATGAAATAAGATATTAATAAATAAAAACCAAGTCCTAAAATGACTGATATAATTAAAAAAAATGATTTAAAAGAGTGTTCGAACGACAGTTGCTCGTTAAACAATATTATTAAATAATTAAAAAATAGTCCCATTATTATTGAAGCAAATACAATTTTAAAAAAACGTTTTATAAAAATACTATTGAAGGTAAATAGATTTCTTTTCTGAAGTATCAAAAATAATGCAATCAAATTAAACCATGAAGAAATTGTGGTAGCTATTGGAATAATAATAAAACCTACTGTTTTAAAAAAATAAACACTTATTAAAATATTTAATAAAACTGACACTACAGAAATATAAAAAGGAGTTTTGGTGTTGTGATTAGCAAAAAAAAAGTTTGAAAAAACTTTTATCATTGCAAAAGCGGGCAATCCTAAGCTAAAAAAATAGAGAGCTTTTGCTGAATTCGAAACAGAATCTTCACTAAATTTTCCATATCCAAAAAGTGCAGAAATAATTTCATCTGATGCAATTAGTAAAGCAATAGACGCTGGTAAACTTAAAAATAAACTTAATTCCAAGGCTTTATTTTGAATTAAATCAATTTTTTTTTTATTCTTTTGACTTATGAGCTTTGATAATTGTGGAAGTATAACCACACCAATTGCAATTCCAGAAATTGCTAGGTTAATTTGATAAATCCTATCAGCGTAATAAAGATAAGAAACAGCACTTGCCTGAAAAGAAGCAATAATTGTTCCAACTAAAATGTTGATTTGAGTGACACCAGACGAGAAAATGCTGGGCAGTAATTTTTTAAAAAAAAATTTTACCTTATTGTTAGCCCTAAGTTTGAGACTAAATTTTAATTTAAAATGTTTTGTTACAAAAAAATATAAAAATATAAGTTGAAGTAACCCTGAAAACGTTATGCCATAAGATAAATAATAAACCAACTCATCATTTAGTGATTTACTAAATAACAGAACAGTTATTAAAACAATATTCAAAATTATTGGTGCTGCAGCTGCTTCAGCAAACCTGTTATGAGAATTAAGTATTGCAGAAAAAAAAGAGGCTAAAGACACTAACATTAAAAATGGAAAAGTAATTCTCGTAAGATTGATTACTAAATTCATTTTTTCGTTATCACCAATAAACCCAGGTGCAATTAATGATACGAATGCAGGCATAAATATTTGAACTACCAAAACTAGTATTAAGAGGCTTAAAAATAGTAAATTCAAAACTTCATTAGCAAATACATTGGATTTATTTTTTCCCTTAGTTAGTTCTGATGTGTAGCTCGGAACAAAAGCTGCGTTAAAAGTTCCCTCAGAAAATAACCTTCTGAATGTATTGGGTATTCTAAAGGCTACAAAAAAAACATCCGCTAAAAGACCAGTGCCGAGAAAAATAGCAACCAAAACATCTCTCAAATAACCTAATAGTCTACTGATTATTGTAAAAAAACCAAAAGTCCCAGTTGACTTAATTAAATTCATAAATCATATTAGTCTTAATTTTACCCCATTTGTACATCTAATTACTAATAATGAAAAAAACAAAAACAGATCATTACACTGACAAGGAAGCTTTAGATTTTCATAGTCATAAAAGACCTGGAAAAATTGAAATTGTATCGTCAAAAACTATGATCACTAAAAGAGATCTTGCGTTAGCATATTCTCCAGGCGTGGCAGCTCCAGTAAGAGCAATCAGTGAAAATCCTGAAGCTGCTTATGATTACACAAGTAAAGGAAATCTTGTTGCCGTAATTAGTAATGGTTCAGCTATCCTTGGTATGGGTAACTTGGGAGCGCTAGCTTCAAAACCAGTAATGGAAGGAAAAGCAGTTTTATTTAAAAGATTTGCCGATATAGATTCCATTGACCTTGAAATTGATTGTAGTGACCCAAATGAAATTATTAATTCCATAAAAAACTTTGCACCAAGTTTCGGTGGAATTAATTTAGAAGACATAGCAGCACCAGATTGTTTTATAATAGAAGAAAAACTAAAAGAAATTTTAGAAATTCCTGTTTTTCATGATGACCAGCACGGTACTGCTATTATTACTACTGCTGCCCTGATTAACGCATTGGATATTAGCAAAAAATCAATCAATGATATCAAGGTTGTTGTTAGTGGAGCCGGGGCATCTGCAATGGCATGTACAAATTTATTTAAAAATAGTGGTGTTCCACAAAAAAATATTACAATGATCGATAGAAAAGGAGTGATTTATCGAGGTAGAGAAAATTTAAATCAATGGAAGTCAAGCCACGCGATTGAGACTAAGGATAGAACCTTGGCAGATGCAATTAAAGATGCGGATGTGTTTTTAGGCTTGTCTGCTAAAGGAGTTTTAACGAAAGATATGGTAAAAAAAATGGCAAAAAATCCAATTATTTTTGCTTGTGCTAACCCTGATCCCGAAATCCTACCTGAAGAAATTGAAGAAGTTCGAAGTGATGCAATTATTGCAACTGGGAGATCTGATTATCCAAACCAAGTAAATAATTTAATAGGTTTCCCTTATATTTTCAGAGGAGCGCTAGATGTTAGGTCCAAAACTATTAATGAAGAAATGAAGGTAGCTGCAGCTAATGCTATAGCAAATTTAGCTAGGGAAGATGTTCCTGATGAAGTTGTTGCTGCCATGGGAGGAGAAAGACCTCATTATGGAAAAGATTATATAATACCATCAACATTTGATCCAAGATTAATAAGTGTAATACCGGCTGCTGTTGCAAAAGCTGCAATGGATAGTGGTGTTGCTAGAAAACCCATTAAAGATTTTGAGGTCTATAAAGATGAACTTAAACAAAGATTAGATCCAACTGTTACAATTATGCAAGGAATAAATAGTTATATTAAAAAGAACCCTAAAAGAATTGTATTTGCAGATGGTGAAGATGTTAATACTTTAAAGGCAGCAATTGCTTTTAAAAATTCAAAGCTGGGTATTCCAATTTTAATTGGAAAAGAAGAAAAAGTTAAAGAGCAAATAAAAAAAATTGGTTATGATGAAAATTTCGATATAGAAATTGTTAATTCTAAAGATACTGAGAAAAGAGAAAAATATGTTAAATATTTATTTAAGAAATTACAAAGAGAGCAGGGTATGCTGGAATGGGACTGTGACAGACTTGTAAGAAATGATAGAGTAGTTTGGGCGTCCTGTATGGTGGCTTGTGGTGATGCAGACGGTGCTGTTACAGGTAATACTAGAAGGTTTGGAGCTTCATTAGAAAAAATAAAACAAGTTGTTAGCCCAAGAGAAGGGGAAATAATGTTTGGTCTAAATTTAGTAGTACATAAAGGAAAAACTATTTTTGTTGCTGATACTAGTGTTCACGAGTATCCCAGTTCGGAAGAGATGTCTGAAATAGCAATTTCTGCAGCGAGAGTAGTACGTTTATTTGGTTTTGATCCCAAAGTTGCCTTTGTATCTCACTCAACATTTGGACAACCAGTAACCAGCCGAACTAAACATATAAAAAAAGCTGTAGATATTTTAAAAGAAAAAAATGTAGATTTTGAATTTGATGGAGACATGCAGCCAGATGTTGCCCTTAATAAAGATTATCAGAGTCTATATCCTTTCTCAAAAATTGTAGGTAATGCAAATATATTAATCATGCCGGGCCAACATAGTGCAGCAATATCTTATAAAATGATGAAAGAATTAGGTGATACAAAAGTAATTGGGCCACTTTTAATTGGATTAGGTCTTCCAATTGAAATTGCTCCATTGAGAACTTCTACCTCAGAATTAATAAATCTAGCATCAATAGCAGCCTATTCTGCTGATGTTATTGATTATAAAAAGTAATTAATCTTTTTGAATTCTTAAATCTTCTACAAGAATTATACTAGCAATCACACCCTCAACATCTAAAATTTCCTTAGCTTCTTTTATTACTTTATCTTTTTCTTCTGATGTTAAAGAAATTCCATAAATATAGATTTTCTTTTTATAAGTATCGATTTGATAATTACTTGCTTTAATATTTCTATTAAAAATTAAAGCAGCTTTTAGTTGAGACGTAATTAAGATATCTTTTGCAGATTGTTGAAAATTAAAATCCTCTTTAATTTTAATATCATTTCTAACAGATCTAACACCCCTGGTTTCCCAGGCCAACTTTGTGAGTTTGAGTTTTTCTTCAGGGTTTTCTACTTTTCCTGTTAAGAAAATTCTACCATCTAAAATCTTTGATTTAACAGATAATAAATATTTTTTATCTAATAATAAAACTCTTGCAGATAAGTTTTTTTGCATGATTGAATCATCAATTTGAGTGCCTACCGACCTTGGATCAAAAGCAACACTTACACCTGTTCCAAAAATTCCTTTAGATCCAACTCCAACACATCCTGATAAAATCAGACCAATAAATAAGGTTATTAAAAATTTATTTTTCATTTTTTAGTTTAAGGCAATAATCATAAATTATTTTTTTTGAAACTTTACTATTTTGACTAATTAAATCTGTTATTTCTTTTGTACTCAGTTTATTAATCATTTTTTCTATGTTTCTTTTATCTGATTCACTCAATATTTGTGAAGTTTTTTTATCTAATTTTTTTTCTGAAATGACTATAGTCAGTTCACCTTTGGGCTCATTTTCAAATAGCTGTAAGTCCTCAAGATTAGATCTTATAAATTCTTCGTAATATTTAGAAATTTCTCTACAAATTAATATTTTTCTGCCTTTGAAGTAATTTTTAAGATGTGGAATTATTCTATTAATTTTCTTTGGAGAAACAAAAAAAACTAAACAAAAGTTTAGATCTGATAGTTTATTTAGTTCTTCTTTTATCATTTTTTCCTTTTTGGGAAAAAAACCATAAAATAAATACTTATCATCAAAACCACTAACAGATACCGAGGTTGTTACGGCAGAAGGACCAGGAAGTGGTACAATATTAATATTTTCTTTCAAACATTCGTTTATTAAAACTGCTCCTGGATCTGAAATACCAGGTGTTCCAGCATCAGAAATCATTGAAATAATCTTATCATTTTTCAATAAATCAATTATGTTTGATAAGTTTTTAACCTCGTTAAATTTATGATTTGATATTAATTTTGTTTTTATTTCAAATTTATTTAATAATTTTTTTGAAACTCTTGTGTCTTCACAAAGTATAAAATCTGAACTTTTTAGCAGTTCAATTGATCGAAAGGATATATCTCCCAAGTTTCCAATTGGTGTTGGTATTAAATATAACCCTTTTTTTAGCTCATTATTATGTAATATAGGGTTTACCATAATTTAAACAGTATTAGATTAATATTAACATCAAATGAATAAAATTTTTATAATTCTTTTTTTATCTTTTTATAATTTAATTTCTATTATTAGCTCTAGTTTTGCTGAAGAAAACAAAGTCAAAATTGGTTTATTGGTGCCCTTAACAGGAGATGATTCGGAGATAGGTAAACAAATAGTAAAAGCTACACGTTTAGCTTTAAACGATATTAACTCAGATAAAATAGAAATTTTTCCAAGGGATACACGGTCAGACCCTAATAAAACTTTACGTTCTGCAATTGAATTAAAGCAGCTTGGTATTAACCTGGTAGTAGGGCCAGTTTTTTATGAGAACTTAGCTTATCTTGAAGAAGTTAAAGATGTAACCTTCTTATCATTTACAAATAAAACTTTAGATCTTCCAAAAAATGTAATTAGCACAGGAATAAATTCTACTTCTCAGCTTAATACTATTAAAAAATTTATTGAACAAAGTAAAATTAAAAAATCAATTTTTTTGATACCTAACTTGAATTATAATTTGGAAGTTAAACAGGGAATTAAAAAATCAAAAATTAAAACCTTCAAACAATATTATTATGATATTGAGCCCACAAAGCTTACTAAACAAATTGAAGAAATAACAAATTATAAGAATCGAAAACAAAATTTAATAGATGAAATATTAAGACTGGAAAATTCAGAAGATCCAAATAAAGAAAGAAAAATAAAAAATCTTGAAACAAAATACACTATTGGAGACGTAAATTTCAAGTCAGTTATAATTGCTGATTTTGATGAAAGTCTTAAAAGTGTTATAACCTCATTACTTTATGCCGATGTGTCACCAAAAGATAAATATTTTATAACTTTTAATCAATGGTTTGATGAAAGCTTACTGAGAGAAACTGCTTCACAACCAATCTATTATCCATCTGTGAATAAAAATAATTTGGATAATTTTAAAAAAAAATTTTTTAAAAAATTTAATCAAAATCCAAATCATTTATCTTTACTAAGTTACGATTTGATTGGTCTAATTTATTACCTTTCCTTAAAAAATGAAATAACTAAAATAAACAAAGCGTTTAACGTAAAAAACTCATTTAAGGGAAAAATAGGAATTTTTGATATAGAAGACAATAAGATTAATCATCGTTTAAATTTTTATAAAATTGAAGAAGGCCTAGTTAAAGAAATTTTTTAATTTTTTTGAATGCTTGAAATCGATGATCTATTTTATATTTCTTAAGAGATGAAATTTCACCAAAAGTATACTTTTTACCCATGGGAATAAATATCGGATCATATCCAAAACCATTTTTTCCTTTTGGCTCTTGTGAAATAAACCCTTCTACTTTACCTGTTACGCAAGCAATTTTTTTATTTAAATAGCTAATTGAAATAGCACAAATAAATCTTGCTTTAATTTTTCTACTTTTCCAGTTTTTATCTTTTTTATTTAATTCTCTATAAACTTTTTTTATAGCTTTATTAAAATCTGAGTTTTTTCCACCCCATCTAGCAGAATAAATACCAGGGGCTTTGCCTAAAAGATCTATTTCAAGCCCAGAATCATCAGCAAGACAAGGTAGGTTGGTTTTTTTTGAAAAATGTTTTGATTTAATAATTGAATTATCTTTAAATGAATTGCCATTTTCTATTGGACTTTTAAGATTAAAGTCAGTTGTGGAATAAGTTTTGATATATTTTGGTAGTAATGTTCTAATTTCTCTTAATTTTCCCTTATTATTGGTGCCAATCAAAAGATTAGTAATTTTTTTCATATACACCTAGCAATTTTAAAATTTCTTACCATATATGCAGTCATGGAAAAAGAAGAAAACCTAAATGAAGAGACCGAAACATTAGATTCCCTCGAAGATGATAACAGGGCTGAAAAACAAGTAGAAGAAGGTCAAAATAAATCTAACAGTGAAGAAGTGGGGGAAAAAGAAACCTCCCCTGGAGAAAAAATAATAGAACTAGAAGATAAACTTGCAAGAGCATTTGCTGAAATGGAAAATCAAAGACGAAGATTTGAAAAAGAAAAAGATGATGCGTTTGATTATGGTGGCTTTGTATTTGCAAAAGAGGCATTAAATTTAATTGATAACTTATTACGATCAAAATTAATTTTAGAGAGTGACGAAACCCTTAAAGATACTGCAGCTTTAAAAAAAACCTTAGAACACCTAGATATAATTAACAAAGATTTAATTTCCATCTTTACTAAAAATAATATCCAGCCAATTGACTGTCTCAATAAAAAATTAGATCCAAATTTACATCAGGCAATGATGGAGATAGAAGATGATCAAAAAGAACCAGGAACAATTGTTCAAGAAATTCAAAAAGGTTTTATGATTAAAGATAGGTTACTTAGACCATCATTAGTTGGTGTTTCAAAAAAAATAGAAAAAGATGAGGAAAATAAGGAAAATTTAGACAAATAATAATATTTGTTCGAACTTGTAGAATTAAAATTAACACATATATGAAAGGGAGCATTTAAATTATGAGCAAAATTATTGGAATAGATCTTGGAACTACAAACTCTTGTGTATCAATCATGGAGGGTAGCCAACCTAAAGTTTTAGAGAATGCTGAGGGCGCAAGAACAACTCCTTCAGTTGTTGCTTTTACAGAAGATGGTGAAAAATTAGTTGGTCAACCAGCCAAAAGACAGGCTGTAACAAATCCTGAAAATACTATTTTTGCTGTAAAGAGATTAATTGGTAGGAATTTTGAAGATCCGACGGTAAAAAAAGATATAGCGGCAGCTCCATTTAAAATAGTTAATTCTGAAAAAGGTGATGCTTGGATTGAAGCAAGAGGTGAAAAATACTCACCCTCACAAATATCAGCTTTTATTTTGATAAAAATGAAGGAAACAGCTGAAAAATATTTAGGACAGGAAGTAACAAAAGCAGTAATAACCGTTCCTGCTTACTTTAATGACGCTCAAAGACAGGCAACAAAAGATGCTGGTAAAATAGCTGGGCTAGAAGTTTTAAGAATTATAAACGAGCCAACTGCTGCTTCATTAGCATATGGCTTGGATAAGAAAAAAGAGAATAAAAAAATTGCAGTATACGATTTAGGTGGAGGAACTTTTGATGTATCCATTCTTGAGTTGGGTGATGGTGTCTTTGAAGTTAAATCTACAAATGGTGATACATTTTTAGGTGGAGAAGATTTTGACAACACAATCGTTAGTTATTTAGTTAGTGAGTTTAAAAAAGATAGTGGAATTGATCTAACTTCTGACAAACTAGCTCTTCAAAGATTAAAGGAAGCTGCAGAAAAAGCAAAAATTGAACTTTCTTCAGCTGAACAAACAGATATTAATTTACCATTTATAACAGCAGATAAAACTGGTCCAAAACATATTAATTTAAAAATGACCAGAGCGAAACTGGAGGCTCTTGTAGAAGACTTAATAGCTAGAACACTACCACCATGCAAAACAGCTTTAAAAGACTCTGGTATTGCAGCAAGTGAAATTGATGAAATCGTAATGGTTGGTGGAATGACTAGAATGCCAAAAGTACTTTTAGAAGTGAAAAACTTTTTTGGAAAAGATCCAAATAAAAGTGTTAATCCAGATGAAGTTGTAGCCATGGGTGCTGCCATCCAAGCAGGTGTGCTTCAGGGTGATGTAAAAGATGTGTTACTATTAGATGTAACCCCACTTTCCCTAGGAATTGAAACACTAGGTGGTGTATCAACTAAACTAATTGAGAAGAACACAACAATACCAACAAAAAAAAGCCAAGTATTTTCTACTGCTGAAGATAGCCAGCCCGCAGTATCTATTAGGGTACTTCAGGGTGAAAGAGAAATGGCAACCGATAACAAAATGTTAGGAAATTTTGAATTAGTTGGGATAGCTCCTGCACCAAGAGGAGTTCCTCAAATTGAAGTGACCTTTGATATCGATGCAAATGGGATAGTTAGTGTTTCAGCCAAAGATAAAGGAACTGGAAAGGAACAAAAAATTCAAATCCAAGCCTCTGGTGGTCTAAGTGATGAAGAAATTGAAAAGATGGTTAAAGACGCTGAAGCCAACAAAGAAGAGGATAAAAAGAAAAGAGAGTCTGTAGATCTAAGAAACCAAGCAGATACCCTAATACACTCAACAGAAAAAAATCTTAAAGAGCATGGTGCTAAAATTTCAGATGCTGAGAAAAAAGCAATTGAAGATGCATCTTCTGACTTAAAAGAAGCATTAAAAGCGACTGATAACGAAGATATTAAAAAGAAAAATGAAACTTTAGTTCAAGCTTCAATGAAATTAGGAGAAGCTATTTATAAGTCTCAAGAAAAAAAACCAGGCTCATCAAATGATAATAGTAAAAATGATGAGAGAAAAAAAGATGATAATGTGGTTGATGCAGATTTTGAAGAAGTAAAAGAAGAGAACAAAGAGGAAGAAAAAGAAGAGAACAAAGAGGAAGAAAAAGAAGAGAACAAAGAGGAAGAAAAAGAAAAAAGCGCTTAAATCTCTGAACAACTATCATTTTAGGATAACTTATGGCTAAAAGAGATTTTTATGACGTCTTAGGTGTTAGTAAAAACGCAAACCCCCAAGAATTAAAATCAGCATATAGGAAGCTAGCAGTTAAACATCATCCAGATAAAAACCCTGGTGACAAAACTTCTGAAGATAAGTTCAAAGAAGCAAGTGAAGCATATGGCATTCTCTCAGATCAAGAAAAAAAACAAAATTATGATAATTTTGGTCATGCTGCATTTGAAGGTGGTGGTGGCAGACAAAGTAGTGGTTTTGGTGGTGCAGATTTCTCTGATATTTTTGAAGATTTTTTTGGTGATTTTGGAGGTGGTGGAAGATCTAGAGGTGGAAGAAGTTCTAACAATAGAGGTTCAGACCTTAGATATGATTTATCAATTACAATGGAAGAAGCTTACGAGGGCAAAAAACAAGATATCAAATTTTCAACTACTGAAAAATGCAATACCTGTAAAGGAAATGGGTCTAAACCAGGATCTTCTCCCAGTAGATGTACGACTTGCCGAGGAAACGGTAAAGTAAGATCTAATCAAGGTTTTTTTACTGTTCAGCAAACTTGTCCTCAATGTAATGGTGATGGAGAAGAAATCACAAACCCATGTAATGATTGTAATGGTCAAGGTAGCAAACAATCTTCTAAGAAAATATCAGTAACTATCCCAAAAGGTGTTGATGATGGAACAAGAATAAGATTGGCTGGAAAAGGTGAGGCTGGAAGTAGAGGTGGAACAACTGGTGATTTATATTTGTTTATAAACGTTCACTCTCATGATCTGTTTAAAAGATCAGATGAAAACTTATTTTTTGAATTTCCAATTTCAATAGCTGACGCAGCTTTGGGAACAACAATAGAAATACCCACAATTGATGGCGGTAAAGCAAAAATTAAAATACCAGATGGAACTCAGAATGGAAAACAATTTAGATTAAAAGGTAAAGGAATGCCTTATATGAGAGGCAGCGGAAATGGTGATCTTTATGTTCAAATAAATACTGAAGTTCCAATCTCATTAAATAAGGCTCAAAAAGAATTACTTGAGAAATTTAGAAAAATTGAAAATGAAAAATCTAATCCAAGTATTAAAAAATTCTTTCAAAAAGCAAAAAATTTCTGGAAAAACTAAAAGACTAATTAACTAAAAAAGGTTAATATTTTCTAAAATGAAAAAAATTAACTTGGGAATTACTGGCTGCATGGGAAGAATGGGTCAACAGCTTATTAAGTCATCTAAAATAAATAATAATTTCAAACTCGTTACACTTACAGAAAACAGAGTTGTAAATAAAAGATTTAATGGAATTACACCTGAATTAAATACTGAAAAAGCGTTTAAAAAAACTGACGTAATAATAGACTTTACAGTACCAAAATGTACGCTTGAGATGCTCAAGATAGCATCAGAGCTAAACAAAAGAGTAATAATTGGAACAACTGGTTTTACTCAAAAGGAAGAGGCTCTAATAAAAAGATATTCAAAAAAAATTCCCATCTTGAAAGCTGGCAATATGAGTCTGGGTGTTAATTTGCTGATGTACTTGACTGAGATTGCCTCAGGATCTCTTGGGGATAATTATTTAAATAAAATATTTGAAATTCACCACAAACATAAAAAAGATTATCCATCAGGAACTGCCCTAATGCTTGGAAAAGGTATTGCCGATGGAAAGAAAAAAAATTTATATAGCCTAATGGGCAAAAAATTTTTAAATAAAAAATCTTTTCCGTTTGGAAAAAAAATTAATTTTAACTCTATTAGAAAAGGTGAAATTATTGGAGAACACGAGGTAAAATTCTCTAGTGGCAAAGAGATAATCACTTTAAACCATGAGGCTTTTGATAGAGCTCTATATTCAGATGGTGCTTTAACCGCTGCACAATGGCTTACATCTAAAAAAGCTGGACTTTATTCAATGAGAGATTTATTGAATTTTAAATAATGCAAGAAAATGAAAAAAGAAAGCAGATACTAAAAATCTTAAATAAGATTTATCCGACAACTCCTATTCCATTAAAACATAGGAACAAATTTACTCTTTTAACTTCAGTTCTACTATCTGCACAATGTACAGATCTAAATGTTAATAATGTAACTAAGAATATATATCCAAAATATAATAGACCTGAACACTTTGTTAAATTAGGAAGAAAAAAAATTGAAAGATTAATAAAAAGCATAGGTATTTTTAGAATTAAAGCTAAGAGTATATATTTAATGTCTAAGCAACTATTAGAGAGACATAAAGGAAACGTACCAAAAACATTTGAGGAATTAGAAAAACTCCCTGGTGTGGGGCATAAAACAGCCAGCGTAGTCATGTCACAAGGTTTTGGAATCCCTGCATTTGCCGTAGATACTCATATCCATCGCCTTGCACAAAGATGGGGTTTAACTAATGGTAAAAATGTTGTTCAAACAGAAAAAGATTTGAAAAGAATATTTCCAAAAAAAACTTGGTCTAAGCTTCATCTTCAAATAATTTATTATGGTAGGGAATATTGTAAGGCCAGAAGTTGCTATGGTTTAACTTGTAAAATTTGTACCACTTGTTACCCTAACCGTACAAATCCAATTAATATAAAGAAAGCTTAATATGAAAATTTTAGGAATTGGGAATGCAATTGTAGATGTTCTTTGCATGGTAGATGATGACTTTTTAAATAAAAATGAGTTAACAAAAAGTACCATGAAACTAATAGACGAGAATGAATTTAGAACTTTGCTATCCTTGCTTACTATTGAAGAAACAGTATCTGGTGGCTCTGTTGCAAACTCTATTGTCGGTTTATCTCAGCTGGGTGATGATGTGGGTTTTATTGGAAAAGTGAATGATGATTCCTTGGGTCAAAAATATGAGGATGGACTTAAAAAAGAAAAAGTAAATTATCTATATTCAAAAAAAAGTGAATCAATACCAACCGGAAGTTGTTTAATTTTAATAACACCTGATTCAGAACGAACTATGTGCACTTTTTTAGGCACTGCTGGTAAAATTAGTGATAACGATATTGACGCTGAAATTGTCAAAAAAAGTGAAATAACTTTTTTAGAAGGTTATCTGTGGGATGAGGGAGAACCCAAAAAGGCATTTGATAAAGCCATAAAAAGTTCAAACAAAATTGCAATGTCATTATCTGATTTATTTTGTGTTGAAAGACACAAAGATCAATTTTTAGATTTAGTAGAAAATAAACTAAACATTATATTTGCAAATGAACAAGAAATTTCATCTTTATCAGGAAGTAAATCATTTGATGAAGTGATTTCGTTTTCAAAACAACTAAAAAAACAAATAATTATTACAAGAGGAGAAAAAGGAGCAGTTGCAATAAATAAAAGTGAAATAGTTGAATGTCCCGCAAGAGAAAATCTAAAAATAAAAGATCTTACAGGAGCTGGAGATTTATTTGCTGCAGGTTACTTACATGGAGTGATCAATAATTTTAGCACTATAGAATGTCTTAAAAAAGGTACAGAATTGTCATCTAAAATTATTCAAAAAATCGGTGCAAGAATTTAGATATTTATTTTATAAAATAACTACTCTTAACACTTAATATAAATTGATCATCTTTGAATATATTTAAAAATTTTTTTCTCAATCTATAAATATGAGTTTCGACTGTATGGGTTTCTAAATTTTCTCCATAGCCCCAAATATCTTTTTGTAATTTTTCAATTTTTACTGCAACATTAGAGTTACTGAGATAAAATAAAATTTTTACTTCCTGTTCAGTTAAGTCTAGTTTGATATTGTTGTAAAATATTTCCTTTGAATTTAAATTAAGTTTATATCTGCCAATACTAATATTTGAATTAAGAGAAAAATTAATTTTCAAAATTTTTAAATTTATTTTCTCCATTAATTGAGTTATTTTTAATGGGCTATCTAGAAGAATTTGATTCTTATAGTTGGTTTGTTTATTTGAAATAATTAGATCATTTGGATTTTTTTTTACATGTAAATCCATTTCTAATTTTTTATTAATAAGAGTTAAATTTAGATTTAAATGATTTTTAAGCTCATTTAAAATTTTGTAAATAGTTTTTGAATCATATATTATTAAATTAATATTAGTCATGAATACTAAAAATAACTTAATAACTTTAAAAAATAAAGATACATTAATTTTTGATGATTTTTCATTTAAATGCTCAGTAGGTAAAAATGGTCTAACTTCGAATAAATTTGAGGGGGATAAAAAAACACCTAAAGGAATATTTAAATTGGGAAATTTATTTTACCGAAAAGAAAAAAAAGAACTACTTAAAACTGAAACTAAACTAAAATGTCAGCCAATTTTAGAAGATATGGCCTGGTGTAACGATGCAAAAGATAAAAAAAATTATAATAAGTTAATAAAGATTAATGAATCAAAAAGTTATGAGATTCTTTTTAGAGAAGATTATAAATACGATTATTTTATTCCAATTATGTACAACACCAGCCATATAATACTTGGCAAAGGTAGTGCAATTTTCATTCATTTGACAAAAAATTACACAGGAACTGAGGGCTGTATAGCTCTAGGTTTAAAGGACTTTAAAATTCTAATTAAAATTATTAATAAAAATACAAAGATTCAAATTTCTTAATTTCTTAAACCAAATATTTTTGAACCTATTCTAACATGCGTTGAATCATTTTTCACTGCATCTAAATAATCTGAGGACATTCCCATGCTTAAGTTTTTCAAACCTAGTTTTTGATTCAGATCTTTCATTATTTTATATACCTGGTTTGACTCAGACTCTATTGGGGGGATACACATTAATCCTACTACATCAACTTTCAAATCATTAACAAGGGTTTGGTGGAAATCTATTAAATCCTCTTCCGAGATACCATTTTTTTGTTTTTCTTTACCAATATTTATTTGGATAAAAAGTTTTAAATTTTTGTTAATTTTTTTTTGCTCAGTAGAAATTTTTTGGGCTAACTTAATGCTATCCACGGAGTGAATATAATCAAACAAATTTATTGCTTGCTTTACCTTATTTGTTTGAAGTTTTCCAATCATATGAAGCTTGATATTCTTAAAATTTGACAAAATGTCTTTCCACTTATCTTGAGCCTCTTGAACTTTATTTTCTCCATAGTGAATATGCCCATACTCGATTAAAGGCATAATTTTTGAGGATATAAAAGATTTACTTACTGCAATTACCTCGGTATTAGAATTAATTTGTTTTATTTGATTTTTAATTGCTATTAAATTGTTAACTGAATTATGCATTTATCTAATTTTAAGGTTTATCATTTTATTAATGAATTTGATAAAAAAAATATATTAAAAATTGATAAAAATATAAATTTAATTTTTAGAAATTACGACAAAAAACTAAGTCAATTTTTTCTTAAAAAATTGAAAAATTTTTGTCATAAAAATGGCTATAAGATTTATTTATCTAATAATGTCGATTTAGCTAATATATTAGGTTTTGATGGTGTATATTTACCATCGTTTAATAAAAAATTGTTAAAAAAGAAAAAACTTAAAAAAAATTTCGAAACATTAGGTTCTGCCCACAATTTGCGTGAAATGAAAATAAAAGAAATGCAAGGTGTAGAAAAAATATTTTTATCACCTCTGTTTGATACTAAATCAAAAAAAGGATTGGGTATATATAGATTTAAACAATTATCACTATTGACTAAAAAAACTGTAGTGCCACTAGGTGGTATTGATAATTCTAATATAAAAAAACTGATTATGTTAAAAAAAAGTTTACTTGCATCAATAAAATATATTAATAATAAATATGGAATTAGACACAAAAATACAAATTAAACTTACACAAATTAATAATCTTTTTAAATATAAAAAATTTAATGAGACAATAACAAAGTGCAAGCAGTTATTAAGAGAGATACCTAATAATAGTTATTTACTTAACCTTATGGGGTTAAGTCATCAGTCTTTAGGTAACTATATTGAAGCTAAAAATGTATTTATTAAATGTTTAAAATATCACCCTGGTAATTTTTCTACAATGAATAATTATGCCATGTCTCTTAAATCTTTACACGAAACCCTAGAAGCAAAAAAAATTCTAGAAGATGTAGTAGAAAAAAAACCAGGTTATATTAATGCATTAAACAACCTTGCAAATATATACAGAGAGTCAAAAGATTACACTGCAGCAATCGTGTTGTATAATAAAATTCTTAAATTAGATCAGAAAATAACAATAGTGCACTACAATTTAGCTTTATCTTATTATGGGGTTAAAAAGACTAACTTAGCTATTAAGCACGCAAAAATTATTAATGAGATTGATCCTAGTTTTACACAAGCTGACAGACTAATCAATTCTATTACAAACTATCTTGATGATGACGCTGAGGGACATCTAGAAAAAATTGAAGAAAAATTAAAAAATAGTGATCTTTCTGATAGCCAGAAAATACCTTTATTGTTTTCTCTGGGTAAAGGGTATGAAGATAAAAAAAATTATAAAAAATCTTATGAAAATTATCGTCAGGCTAATCAAATTAAAAGAAAATTAATTAGCTATAACTTTCAACAGGAAGAGGAGAAATATAATCTAATTTTAAGTTTATTTCGTGAAAATGATATTAAAAATTCATTAAAGAAGGGTAATTATAAAAATAAGGTCATCTTTATCTGTGGTATGCCAAGATCTGGCACCACACTTGTAGAGCAAATTGTTTCAACTCATTCTAAAGTATTCGCACTAGAGGAGACTGATTTTTTGAACCAAATAACAATTAACGAAAATTTATTAACAAGAGATTTTTTATTAGAAAAAATTAACTCTTCTAAGAATGTAGTTTTTGACAGTTACATAAATTTGATTAATAAATTTAATACTAATAAAAATATTTTAACTGATAAAAGCTTATTTAATTTTCAATACATTGGTTTAATTAAAATATTTTTTCCTGAGAGTAAAATCATTGTTTTAAAAAGAAATTTTGAAAACAATTTTCTTTCTATTTATAAAAATTATTTTCAAAGTCAAAATATGAAGTGGACCTTTGATAAAAATGAAATCAAAAATTTTTACAATTTATTCAATAAGTATATTGGTTTATGGAAAGAAATTTACCCTTCATCTTTTATCGAAGTTGAATATGAAAAACTTGTAATTGATAATAACAATGAGATTAAAAGAATAATTAATTTTTGTGATTTAAATTGGGAAGAAGATTGTTTGAATTATCACAAAAAAAATACATCTCCGATATCTACCGCAAGCATTAATCAAGCAAATAAGCCCATATATAATGACTCTTTAAATAAATATGATTTTTTTAGAGAATTTTTTGAATAAAAAAAAAGCCCCCATTTCTGAGGGCTTTTTAAATAAATATTTTTAACTTTTATTAGAACGCAAAAGATACAAATACTTGAGTAGTTTCGTCTTCCACATTCGAAGCACCACCAACATTGTCAGCTGCATTTTTGAAAGCTACGATAGACATACTTCCCATTGTATATGAAGCAGCGATACCAACATCTTCTGGATCAGCTGTACCTGCACCTGCATCACCTAACTCAGTTTCTCTGTATGAGTAAGATATTGCAAGATCTTCATTTACTGCAAACGATACACCATATTGTAATGCATCAGAATCATTTGTTCCTGTAACATTATCAATTAATGTGTTTTGGATACCAAGTGTTGCTGGTCCAAATGCATACGTAGCAAACGCTGTAAATTGTTCAGTTTCAACATCACCACCACCATCAGTTTCTGCCATCGCACCACCAATTGTAGCTCCTGGCGCTATTTCTGTATGCGCACCAAAAGATTTATCTGATATACTACCTGCATCAACGTTAGCAAATTGGTTAGCTCGTCCACCACCATTTTTTGCGTACGCTGCTGTAAATGATACACCTTCAACTGAGTTTGAGTATCCTAAAGCACCTGTAGATTCTACATCGATGATATAAGCATCATTGTCTGTGTCATCCCAAGCTTGCTCTGCACCCGCTGCTCTTGGAGTTTTGTCTTGGTATGAATCAGCTCCTGCACCGATCATTGTTCCTCTATCAATTGAAAACACACCAGTATCTCCCATATCAATAGTTAAAGCTGCAGATGATACTGAGCTACCATTGTACGTATATGAAATTCCTACTGTTCCAACATCAGATTCGCCTGAAGCTGAAAAGTTTACATTGTTATCGAAACCATAAGGATTACCAGTAACATCACCTTCGAGACCGCCTTCACTTATGTAAGTTAACTTAGCTCCACCGCTTACTGCCATGTCTGCAGCATTTGCATACGATGCAATCGCTAAAGAACCAGCTAAAGCTGTTAAGCCTTTTTTTAAATTGTTCATATTTCTCCTATTCATTATTTGTTATATATATATAAACGTTATCGTTTTAGATTATTTTTAGAGTTTCTTTTCAAAAAAGACCAATTTTGATGTATTTTCTTTCTGTTTGTGACAATTTTGTCACTTTTTAATTATAGATATTTACAAATTTGATTAACCATGTAATTAACATGAATTATCTATGACAACAAAATCTAATTTTTTTAAAATTGTTATACTTTTATTTATATTAGTTTCTACTCAAAGTTGCAACATTTACAAGCCTACAAATGCTAGGGAGGTATCTGTCAACCCAGAGGATAGAATAAAAAAAAATATGGAAGAAGGTCGTGGCTTAAGACTATCGTCCCTAGGTAAAAATAAAACAAATTTTCAATTTGCCAGCTCGAATCCTATGTGGAGAGCTAGTTTAGATGTTTTAGAATTTGCACCACTATTAAGCGCCAACTATTCTGGTGGAATTATAATTACAGATTGGATTTCCAGTGAAGAGTCAAACACAAATGAATTTTATAAAATTACAATTAAATTTTTAAGTAATGAAGTTAGGGCTGATGCTCTCAAAGTAATTTTGCATGAAAAAAATTGTAATACAAATAATTTATGTAAAGTTTCTGTGCTTAAAAGTAATGCCGCAAAAACAGAAATCTCAAGAAAAATTTTAAAAGTGGCTGCAATTTACAAAAAAGAAGGTATTCAGAAATTAAGTGAAGAGCTTGGAGAATACCAGGTCACAACACCTAAAACCAAAAGAACAAAAAAGAAAAAATAATAAATTTTTCTTATTCTAGTTTTTAATGAATAGATATAATTTCAATATATTAGAAAAAAAATGGCAACAAATTTGGCATGAAAATAAGGAGTTTAAGTCATTAAAGAATAATAAAAAAAAATTCTACTGCTTAGAAATGTTTCCTTACCCCTCTGGCAATATCCACATGGGACATGTCAGGAATTATACAATTGGAGATGTATTATCTCGCTATAAAAAACTTTTGGGATTCAATGTATTGCATCCAATGGGTTGGGACTCTTTTGGTTTGCCCGCTGAAAATGCTGCTAAACAAAATAACATGAGTCCTAAAATATGGACTGAAAATAATATTAAAACGATGAAATCTCAACTTAAACAATTGGGTCTATCAATTGATTGGAGTAGAGAGATTTCTACTTGCTCTGATGATTATTATAAACACCAGCAAAAACTTTTTTTAGAACTTTATGATAAAAATTTAGTTTATCGAAAAGAAAGTTATGTGAATTGGGACCCTGTAGACAAAACTGTTTTAGCTAACGAGCAAGTAATAGATGGAAAGGGCTGGAGATCAGGCGCCAGCGTAGAAAGAAAAAAATTAAATCAGTGGTTTTTCAAAATTTCAAGTTTTTCCAATGAACTTCTCGAAGATTTAGAATTATTACATGAATGGCCTGACAAGGTTAAAGTAATGCAAAAAAATTGGATTGGTAAATCTTTTGGGTGTGAAATAGATTTCAAGGTTGAGGGACTTAAAGAAGTTGATTCTATAAAATGTTACACTACGAGACCAGACACATTATTTGGGTTTTCCTTTCTTGCTCTATCAGTTGATCATCCTTTGTCTAAATTCTACGAAAGAGATCAAAAATTTTTAGATTTTAAGAAAGAATGTTCAAAAACTGGTACTACCGAAGAATCTATTGCGAAGGCTACGAAGATTGGATTTAAAACTAATTTAACTGCAATAAATCCCCTTGATGATTCCTCTAAAGTGCCTGTCTATTTTGCAAACTTTGTATTAATGGATTATGGATTTGGTGCAGTTTTTGGTTGTCCTGCACATGATCAAAGGGATTTTGATTTTGCAAAAAAATATAATCTTGAAATTAAAACTGTGGTTAAGCCTGTTGGTCAAAATGATGATTTTGTTGTTAAGAATGAGGTTTATACAGGACCAGGAATTATAGTAAATTCAAAGTTTTTAAATGGACTAAAAGTTCCTGATCAATCAATAAATGAAACCATAAATTTGTTAGAAAATAAAAAGTTGGGTAAAAAAAAAACTAACTTTAGATTAAAAGATTGGGGCATATCGAGACAGCGATATTGGGGATGCCCCATACCTATTGCTTATGACGAAGATGATAATATAGTTAAAATACCTGAAAATAAACTTCCTGTTAAACTTCCAGAGGATATTAATATCAATACAAACGGTAACCCCTTAGAAGCTGACAATAACTGGAAAAAAATAATTATTGACGGAAAGAATTGTACTAGGGAAACAGACACACTTGACACATTTGTAGATTCTTCTTGGTATTTTCTTAGATTTTGCTCAGCAGATAATAAACTTCAACCATTTGATAAGTTAGACTTAGACTACTGGATGCCAGTAGATCAATATATTGGTGGAGTTGAGCATGCAATTTTGCACCTTTTATATTCAAGATTTTTTATGAGAGCTTTGGGCCTGAACAATGATGACATTAAAATCAAAGAACCTTTTAAAGGTCTCTTTACACAAGGCATGGTATGTCACGAAACTTACAAGGATGAAAATAATAATTGGCTTAGTCCTGAAGAAATAATTAGTAAAAACGGAAAAGAATATTTTCTAAAAAAAGATTCATTAAAAAAAGTAATAGTAGGACCATCAGAATCAATGTCAAAATCAAAAAAAAATACAATTGATCCACAAAATATTATAAATCAATATGGGGCGGATGCAGTTAGATTTTTTATTTTAGCAGATAGCCCTCCTGAGAGAGATATTCAGTGGTCAGTTGAAGGTATGTTGTCATCCTACAAATTTATACAAAAATTTTGGCTATTAAGTGAGCAAGTCTATGAAATTGATAAAACGGAATTGGCTTCACAAAATGAAGAGTTGGATGTTTTTACTAATCTTACTATTTTTAAAATTAATCAAGCCTTAAACAAATTTCGCTATAATGTAATTATTGCAACTTACCATGACATTTATGCTTTTTATAAAAAAATAGTAGATGTTAAAAAAAATTACAAAAATTTAAAAAGTAATTTTGAAAAAATACTAATAACCATGATGCCTGTTATGCCCCATATAACGAGTGAATGCCTGGAGAAATTAAACTACTCTGAAGAAGTTAAATGGCCAGAAATAGAAGAGAAATATCTTCATAATGATAAGGTGGAAATTATAATTCAAGTTAATGGGAAAAAAAGAAGCTCAATTTCTACTGTAAAAGATATAGATGAAAAAAAACTGATAAATCTAATAACTGGAGAAGGGCTAATCAATAAATATTTAGAAGGTGGTCAGATAATTAAAACAATATATGTTAAAAATAGAGTTATAAATTATATTATTAAAACATGAAAAAAATATTTTTAATTATTTTACTTTTTTTTTCAAGCTGTGGTTACAATCCGATTTATATTAATAAAGATCTAAAAAATTTTAAGTTTTATGAAATTACCCTTGAGGGTGATGAAAAAATAAATAAAATAATAATTAATTCTCTTTCGCTTAAAAAAGACGAGCTTAATAATAATTTAAATGGACTGCTTTTAAGATCTGATTATAGAATAAGCGAAACTTCTAAAAATTCAAAAGGGCAAGTTGAAACCTATAGATCTAATGTTAGTGTTGAAATTGTAGTAAATAAAGGTAACAAAATTCTGAAAAAGAAAAAAATTGAAAAAAGCTTTTCATATAACAAAACAAACAATAGGTTTGAGTTGGTAGAATATCAAAAACAGGTAAAAACAAACCTAATAAATAGCAGCATAGAAGAAATTATTTTATTTTTGAATTTAGAATGATAGTTAAATTTTTCGAATTAAAAAAACACCTTAAGAAAAATACTAATTTTTATTTACTATATGGGCCTAATACTGGCTTTATAGATGAAACAATAGATAACACTCTTAAACCAATTTTTTCCAAAAATATTTTTAATTATGATGAGAGTGAGATTCTTGTAAATATCGATGAATTTAAAGAAAATATTTTTAATAAATCTTTTTTTGATGATGATAAATTAGTTATAATTAATAGAGCTTCAGATAAAATTTTAAACGTTATTGAGAGTGTTGTTGATGAAGGTATTTCAGAAACTGTAATTATAATAAAATCTAATACTTTGGAAAAAAAATCAAAGTTAAGAAATTTTTTTGAGAAAAATGAAAATACAATTATTATTTCTTTTTATGAAGATAACCATCAAACACTTATGGGAATTGCTCAAAATTTTTTTAAAGAAAAAAAAATTAAAATTTCACCTCAAAATATTAATTATATTGTTGAAAGATCGAAAGGAAATCGAATAAGCTTAAAAAATGAACTAGAGAAAATTGAAAATTTTAGTCAAAAAAAATTATCAGTTAAATTAGATGAAATTATAAAACTTACTAATTTAGCTGAAAATTATAACGCTTCTGAATTGACAGACCAGTGTCTTACTAAAAATAAAAATAAAACTTTAAATATAATGAATGAAAATATCCCTTCATCTGAGGATAATATTTTAATTCTTAAAACTTTTTTATACAAACTAAAAAGATTAAAAAAATTAAAATTAGAATTAGAGGTTAAAGAAAATACTGATGCTGTTATTTCCTCTTACAGGCCACCAATTTTTTGGAAAGATAAGGATATAATTAAACAACAATTAAAAATTTGGTCTTTATCTCAAATAAAATCACTAATTAATAAGACAAATGATATGGAATTGTTAATAAAAAAAAATTCACAAGCTTCAAATCAAATGATTAATAATTTTATTTTAGAAAGATTGGAAATATCTAATAATTAGATTTTATAATTTCAATTATTTTATTTAATTGGTCAATTTCTTTATAAGCAAATGTAATTGATCCTGTGTTTCTTTGGCTGTTTTTAATAACTACATTCAGTCCAATTTTTTCTGATACAGCTCTTTCAAGGTCACTAATATTTACATCTTTAGAAAAACTTTGCTTTGGTCTTTTATTTTTAAATATTTTGACGAAATTTTCAGATTGTCTAACAGAAAGTTTTTTTTCAATAATTTTATTTGCAGCAAAAATTGCGTTATCCAACCCTACTAAAATTTTAGCATGCCCCGCTGTAAGTTTTTTATTTTCAATAAGGTTAATGACTTCCTGTGGTAATGTTAAAAGCCTTAAACAGTTTGTTACGTGACTTCTGCTTTTACCAATAAATTTTGAAACTTTTTCTTGGTCATAATTGAACTCATCAATTAATCTTTTATAACCTTGTGCTTCTTCTAAGGGATTTAGATCATGTCTTTGAACATTTTCTACAATTGCAAATTCAAGAGATTTAAGATCGTCGGCTTCTGCTATAACAACTGGTACTTGGTGTAAACCTGCTTTTTGTGCTGCGAGCCACCTTCTCTCTCCTGCAATAATTTCAAATTTTAATTTATTGTCATTTGATTTTCTAACAATAATTGGCTGAATTATTCCTCTTTCTTTAATTGAATTAGTTAAATCCTGTAAATTATTTTCATCGAAATTTTTTCTTGGTTGATACTTGTTTGGAACTATTTCAGAAATTAAAAGCTGATTTTTATTTACATCACTTTTTGTTTCTCCAATTAGGGAAGACAACCCTCGTCCTAACCCCTTTTGAATTTTATTAGAATTCATTAGGCAGCACTCCCTAAGCTTGTTTTTTGATTAATAAACTCATCTGTAAAACTAAAATAGGATTTACTCCCCAGGCAAGACTTATCATAAATCAAAACTGGCATTCCATGTGAGGGTGCTTCAGACAACCTTACATTTCTAGGTATAACTGTTGTATAAACCTTTTCTTTAAAATAATCCCTTGCTTCTTTTTCAACTTGAGATGAAAGTTTGTTTCTCTTGTCGTACATAGTCAAAAGTATTCCTCTGATCTCTAATTCTGGATTTAAACTTACTTTTATTCTATCAATTGTTTTCATCAACTGTGTTAATCCCTCCAAAGCAAAAAATTCAGTCTGTAGGGGTACTAAGAGTGAATGAGAGCTAACTAAAGCCATCACGGTCAATAAACTTAGTGAGGGTGGGCAGTCAATTAAAGCATAATCATACGATGATTTATAATCATTTAAATAAGCGGTTAATTTGCGTTTTAAAATAAAGGCTCTTTGAGTATCATCAGCTGTTTCGACTTCCAAACCTGATAGGTCTACATTTGAAGTTATAATATCGAGATTTTCAAATTTAGTTTTTTTAATTACTCCAGAAATTTCTTTTGTTCCATTCAATACACCATAAATTGTGTCGCTAGAATTTTCTATATTAGATAATCCAAGTCCTGTTGTTGCATTTCCCTGTGGGTCCAGATCTATTACTAGAATTTTTTTGTTCTGTTGTGATAAACCTGCTGCTAGATTAATTGCAGTTGTTGTTTTACCAACCCCACCCTTTTGATTTATGATAGAAATAATTTGCATTCAATTTTTTTTTCTTATTTTCTTAATATTTAACAAAAATGCATTCTCATTGGTCAAACTTTTCTTTTCTGTATATTCTAATTCCCAATCTTTTAATGAATTTTTTAAAACTTCTTTTCCATTTTTACCCATGAAAAAAACTAAATTTCCATAACTTGAAAAATTTTCATAGACTAAATTCAAAACAACTGTCATTGGTTTAAATGCTCTAGACATTATGGTACCTGTTTCTAATTTTTTTAAATCAAAAATATTTGCTTGAATTATTTCTGCATTTAATTTTAATTTTCTATTTACTTCTCTTAAAAAAACACTTTTATGATGACTTTTCTCATATAAATTTACTTTCATATTTTTTTTCATATTCTTCAACATAATTGCCATAATAATGCCAGGCATGCCTCCGCCAGTACCTATATCTGTAGTTGTATTGAAATTTAAATCAACATAATCAATTATTTGTGCTGAATCTATTATGTGCCGCTCCCTAATAATTTCATTTTGTGAGGTTTCTTGGCTTATTAGGTTAATTTCTTTATTTTTTTCAATTATCATTGATATAAATAATTCAAAATCTAAGTACGTTTCACGTGAAACATTTAAACTATTAAGCCTTGAATATGTATTTAAAATTTCTTCGTCCATTAAGCTATACGCTTAATAGACTTTCTTTTTACGTGTGACAACAAAATATACACTGCTGCTGGTGTAATTCCGTCAATTCTCAATGCTTGACCCATTGTTTGTGGTTTTATCGCTTTAAATTTAGCTTTAACCTCATTTGACAGTCCTGAAAGGCTGTCATAATTGACTTTATCGGGTATTATTAAATTTTCATCTCTCTTAAATGCTAAAATATCAGCTTTTTGCTTTTTTAAATACCCTCTATAATGAGCATTTATCTCTATTTGTTCGTCAATCTCTTTATCAAAAAATGGTATATCAGGCCATATTTCTCTAATTTTTTTCATATCAACACCTTTTTGAGTCAAAATTTCATTTGAAGATCTTAAAACTCCATCTTTTGATATTTTAACTCCAAAATCCTGTGCTTTTGTTGGTGAAATATTCGATTTTGACATTTTTAAAGCAATAACACTGAGTTTATTATACTTATCCTCATATAAATCTTTTCTTTCATTACCAACTAAACCAATTAAAATACCTTTTGCTGTTAATCTTTGGTCGGCATTATCAGCTCTTAAACTTAATCTGTATTCAGCTCTTGAAGTAAACATTCTATAAGGTTCAGCCACACCCTTTGTAACAAGATCGTCTATCATTACCCCAATGTAAGCATCTGACCTATCAAGTATAAATGGCTCAATTTTTTTAAATGACAATGCTGCATTAATTCCAGCTATAAGTCCTTGAGCGGCAGCTTCCTCATATCCTGTTGTTCCATTAATCTGACCAGCGAGATATAAATTATTAATTTTCTTAGTTTCGAGGGTTAAAAAAAGTTCCCTTGGGTCTATATAGTCATATTCTATAGCATAACCTGGCCTAATTATTTTTACATTTTCTAAACCCTTGATATTGTTACATATTTCTTGCTGTATATCACTTGGGAGGGAGGTTGATATCCCATTTGGGTATATTGTGTGATCATTTAGGCCCTCCGGCTCTAACCAAACCTGATGTCTACTCTTGTCAGCGAATTTTACTATTTTGTCCTCGATAGACGGACAGTATCTTGGGCCAACTCCTTTTATACCACCAGAGTACATGGCGCTTTTGGATAGATTTTTTTCTATGATTTTATGAACCCTATCATTTGTATAGGTCATCCGACATGAAACTTGTTTGTTCATATTTTTTTTGGTTAGGAAAGAAAAAAAATATGGATCGGTATCAGATAACTGTTCTTCTAAATTTTTATAATTAATTGTTCTTGAATCAAGCCTTGGGGGAGTTCCTGTTTTTAATCTACCAATTTTAAAATCGTATTTTTTTAATTGTTCACTTAAACCAGTTGAAGGTTTCTCATCATACCTTCCAGCTGGCGTTCTTTCGTCCCCTATATGTATCAAACCATTCAAAAATGTGCCAGTTGTAAGTATTAACTTAGAGCATTGAACTTTTTTACCTTCTTTTGTAATGAAACCACTTATAGTGTTTTGAGCAAAAATAAATTTTATTAGAGGATCAGCAAAAACACTTAAATTACAATAGTTTAAGAGTTTTTCTTGCATATATTTACGATATAATGATCGATCTGATTGAGTTCTTGGTCCCCTTACAGCTGGTCCACGACTTCTGTTTAATAGCCTAAATTGTATAGCGGATTTATCTGCAACTTCACCCATAACACCATCAAGGGCATCTATCTCTCTTACTAGATGACCTTTTCCTAAACCGCCTATTGCGGGGTTGCAAGACATTTCACCTATAGTTTCTATTTTATGCGTGAACAGGGCAGTGTTGACTCCTAAGCGTGCAGAAGCAGCTGCAGCTTCACAACCCGCATGACCACCACCTATAACCACAACATCAAATGATAAATCTTTTTTCATTAGCTAAATTTATATCTGATAGAAATTTTTACAAGATTAGAGTCAAAAATAATAAAACTTAAACAAATCTAAACTAAAGAAAAAAATTTATTAAAATAATTAAAGATTAAAGAAAAATGGCTCTAATTACTTAATAAAAGTGTTGTTTATCAACGATTATCGTTAAAAAGTAACTAAAAAACCCTATAAAATGAATATTATACAAAAAGAAATAATTGTTGATATTAATGGTTTATTTAAGCAAAATAAATCACAGGATGGCATTGTTTATTTTCCAATACAAAAATCATTAAAAATACTACCCAAAATTTCTTCGACATCTACTGTTCCAACAATCTTACCCAGATGTCTTGTGGCTAACCTTAAATCTTCTGCGCCCTTATCAAAATCTTCATCTTCATTTTTTTTTGCAAAATTTTTTAGATGTTGAAGACATTGCTGAAGATGCTGCCTGTGTCTCTCTCTTGTAATTAAAATATCATCACTTGTTAGAAATTTATTTTTTAAACTATTTTTAATTTTTAAAATTAATTCATCGATGTTTAAATTTTCTTTAATCGAAATTAATACATAATTTAATTTTTTTATTTCAGAATTTATATTTCCATCTATAAGGTCAGATTTATTTATGACTAAAATTGCATTTTCATCTAATAAACTCTTCAAAATATCAGTAAAAACAAGGTTTTTTGCATCAACAACAACAAGCTTCAAGTCTGCTTCTTCTGCTCTACTTAAGGATAACTTAATACCTTTTTTTTCAATTTCATCTTTAGATTCCCTTATACCTGCAGTATCAGAAATTATTACAGGGTAACCATCAATGTTAAGATGGGTTTCTATTACATCTCTTGTTGTGCCTGCAATCTCAGAGACTATTGCAACATCTCTATTAGATAAATGATTCAATAGACTAGACTTACCTGCATTAGTTGGTCCAAGAATTGCTATCTTAAATCCCTCTCTAATTCTTTCTCCTACTTTTTGATCATCTAAAATTTTTTCTATACTTTCTTGGACTACATCAGCACTTTTTTTAATCTGTTTTAAAATATCACGAGGAAGTTCTTCATCTGGGAAATCTATCTTGGCTTCAACATGTGATAAGATCTTTAAGAGCTTCTCTCTTAAGAAATTAAATTGATCGGCTGACTTACCATTCATAATTTTAATTGCTTGTTTTCTTTGGATTTCGGTTTCGGCTGAAATTAAATCAGCTATACTTTCTGCTTTTAGTAAATTTATTTTTCCATTTTGGAATGCACGTTTTGTAAATTCACCAGGCTCTGCTAAACGGCAGTTTTCTATACTTGAAATAGAGGACTGTAGTGCGTCTATTACTGCTTTGCTACCATGTACTTGGATTTCAGCCATATCTTCTCCTGTGTAGCTCTCCGGCCCCGGGAACCACAGTATTATACCCTCATCTATTAGCTCAGAAGTGTTGATTTTATTGATTTTTCGGAGTGTTGCTATTCTTGGCTTGGGTAAAGTTTTCCCAGTAAGCATCTTTATAACATTTGATGTTTCGTCCCCAGAGACTCTTATAACCGCTATACCAGAAATTCCAGGTCCAGTTGATAAAGCAAAGATCGTCATTAGCTGATTATAACTTTAAATCGAAGCTACTGTAAAACCTTAATTTTTAAATAATTATTTAAGCTGGCTTATTCATTGAGTTAAAAAACTCAGCATTATTTTTTGTATCTTTTAATTTAGAACTAATAAATTCTATTGCGTCCATTGTTCCCATTGGTGCAATTATTCTTCTAAGCACATTCATTTTTTGAAGATCATTTTTATCATACAACAATTCTTCTTTTCTGGTGCCTGATTTGGTAATATCTATTGCTGGATAAATTCTTTTGTCAGCAATTTTTCTATCTAGAACTGTTTCACTATTTCCTGTTCCTTTGAATTCTTCAAAAATAACCTCATCCATTCTACTTCCAGTGTCAATCAATGCTGTTGAAATTATTGTTAAAGACCCTCCTTCTTCAATGTTTCTAGCTGCACCAAAAAATCTCTTAGGTCTTTGGAGGGCATTAGCATCAACACCACCAGTTAAAACTTTACCTGAACTTGGAATCACAGCATTATAAGCTCTACCTAGTCTTGTTATGGAGTCCAATAATATTACTACATCTTTTTTATTTTCTGATAATCTTTTGGCCTTTTCAATTACCATCTCAGCAACCGCAACATGTCTTGATGCGGGCTCATCAAATGTTGAGCTTATAACTTCACCTTTAACTGATCTTTGCATATCAGTTACTTCCTCTGGTCGTTCATCAATAAGAAGAACTATTAAATAACATTCTGGATAATTTTTTGCAATTGAGTTAGCTATACTTTGAAGTATCATTGTCTTACCTGCTTTGGGTGGTGAAATAATAATAGATCTTTGACCCTTGCCAATTGGACTCACTAAATCAATTAATCTGGCTGTAAGATCAGGTTTTTTTTCTATCTTAGTCGACTCAACTTCCATCACTAGCTGCTTATCAGGGTAGAGTGGTGTAAGATTTTCAAACGCAATCTTATGTCTTGATTTTTCTGGATCCTCAAAATTTATTTTACTAACTTGCAGTAAAGCAAAATATCTCTCACCTTCTTTAGGGGCTCTCACGGGACCTTCAACTGTGTCTCCTGTCCTTAATCCAAATTTTCTTATCTGGCTTGGACTTACATAAATATCATCTGGGCCAGCCAAGTAGTTTGATTCCATTGCTCTTAGAAATCCAAACCCATCTTGTAATAATTGTAAAACTCCCGCTCCAGTTATCTCTTCCTTCTCAGCAACTTTTTTTAAAATAGCAAATAGTATTTCTTGTTTTCGAATTGTGCTTGCATTTTCAATGCCTAGCTCTTCTGCTTGTGTAATTAATTGCTCAGACGATTTTAGTTTAAGTTCTTGAATGTTCATTGTTTAAAGGGGATTGATTGAATTTAAATTGGAACAAATACTATATATGTTCTTTAAATATTTTCAACCCTAGATTGGCTTAAAAACTACAATAAATACAACCAAAATAAGGGTAATAGTTGGAACTTCATTTAACCACCTAAAATATTTAGATGTTTTTTCACAAATGTTATTTTTGAAATTTACAAGAATTGCTCCAAGATAAAAATGATAAATAGTTAAAAGAATTACCAAGATTATTTTTATCTGTAACCATTTAAGGCCAAGATTGTCGAAGCCTATGACAGAAATCAATATTAATCCAAACAGCCAGCTTAGAATCATGGCGGGTGTCATAATATAACTAAAAAGCTTTCTTTCCATTGTTTTAAACACTGTACAAATTTCTTTGGTCTTCATGTTTTCAGAATGATAAACAAAAATTCTTGGTAAATATAATAGACCAGCCATCCAGGAAACAACTGCTATTAAATGTAGGCTTTTAAAAAGCAAATAACTAGTCATAATTTATACATGGACACTTGCTGAAATTGCTAGGGCAATGTTTTTTAGGTGGAAAAAGTTTACCATCAAAATTGTAATTTTCTTTTTTGATAATCAATTCGCTCATTGCTTTTATAAAGTCTTTACTTGTTCCTAGAGCTGGAACTCTGGTGTAATTTTTGCATCCGTTTCTATCAGCAATTTCTTTGTACTCTATATCTAGCTCTACTAAAGTTTCTGAGTGCTCAGAAACAAAAGCTATTGGCACCAAGACAATATGCTTACCTGATTTTGAGTTTTCAATAATTATATCTTCTGTTGATGGACCAATCCACTTTAATGGTCCGACGCGGCTTTGATAGCTTAAGACCCAATCTAAATTTTCAATTTTTAAAGATTCAACAATTTTGTTAACTGTCTGTTCAACTTGCCATTGATAGGGATCACCTTTTTTTATGTTATTTTCTGGCAAACCATGTGCGGTGAAAATTAATTTATAATTCTTTAAATTATTAACTTTTTTCATTATTTCATTTTTATGTGCCAAAATAAAATTAGCGTCTGTTGGGTAACAACAGATCGTACTCGTTTTAGCTTTAAAGTTATTTTTTCTACAAATATTTTTCCATTCTTTTATAGACGATCCAGATGTTGCCGCTGAATATTGAGGGTAAAGGGGCATTAAAATAACTTCATCTGGGTCATAATCTTTAACGTTTCTTATTACTTCTTCAGCTCTTGGATGCCAACACCTCATAACAACAAAGCATTTGTATTCAGATAAATCATCATCGTTATTAAGTTTCGATTCAAGGGCGGTAGATTGCTCCTTAGTTAATTTCAAAATTGGTGATGACCCACCAATTTCTTGATAAATTTTCTTTGCAATGGGAGCCCTTCTATTCGATATTAATTTAGCAAGGGGATACCTTAAAAAAGAGGGTAGATTAAGAATTGCAGGATCATTAAATAAATTAAATAAAAATGGCTCTACATTTTCAAGTTTATCAGGTCCACCTAGATTGAATAAGATTATAGCTTTTTTCATTAATAGTTTTTTACAACGTCTACCAGACATTCAACCATTTCTGGTTTTGTTTCGGGCAAAACCCCATGCCCAAGATTAAAAATATAAGGATGATCTTTAAAAATATCTAAATATTTGATGGCTTCTTTTTTTAGCGTTTCTTTGTCAGTAAGTAAAATTTTTGGGTCAAGCCCACCCTGGACAGGTATTTTAATATTTTTCAATATGTCTTTTGGATCAACATTATAATCAATGCTAATAGCGTCTGGTTTTACAATTTCACAAAACTCTTTATAGTTTTTAATTTCTCTAGGAAAACAAATTACAGGTACTCCTAAACTTTTAACAAAATTCACCAGATTTAGTGTTGGTGTATAAATGTAATTTGGTAAATCTTTTTCATCTAACAAGCCAGCCCAGCTGTCAAATATTTGTATTACATTAGCCCCATTATCAATTTGATTTTTTATATGAACTTTTAAAAACTTTTCAAGAATTAACAAAACTCTATTAATTAAAAAATCATCGTTGAAAAAATCTTTTTTTAAATTTTTTTTGGGGGATTGTTGGTTGATCATATAGACCAATAAAGTCCATGGGGCTCCAACAAATCCTATGGTGTTTTTATTCTTTAGAATACTATTGGTGCTTACTTTTTTAATAGCTTTGTAGACAGGAAAAACTTTTTTCACAAAATCTACTTCATCTAATTTGGACATTTCTTTAATATTTAATTCACCCAAGATAGGACCAAAGTTTTTTTTAAATTCAACTTTCTGATTTAATCCGTACGGTAACATTAAAATATCAGAGAAGATTATAGCAGCGTCTAGATCAAATCGTTCAATAGGTTGTAATGTAATTTCAGAAGATAGTTTTTCATCTAAACAAAGATTTATGAAATTTGGATTCTCTTTTCTTATTTCTCTAAATTCTGGTAAATATCTACCAGCTTGTCTCATTATCCATATAGGATTTATATTAGTATTTTTATTTATTATTACTTTATGTAAAGGAGTCATATTAATATAATATATATATAATTATTGTATTAGTATTATGTAATGTGAATAACGATGATTGTTTTTTATTAACACTTTAATAACACTTTAATAACACTCAAAAGTTAAAATTATTGTTTAAAATGTAGCTTTTTAGTATTTAGTTATATTTAATGTATTATTTTATCAACCTGTCTATTATTGTTAACAAAACTCTTATTTTACAAGGATAATTAAATAATATTTAAATTGGGTAATTTTACTAAAATAATACAAATTTATTAACAACTTATTCATGAGTAATACATATAAAATTTATCTAATTTCAGACTCTACAGGAGAAACACTAGATAGAATTTTTTTAGCCTTAAAAGCCCAGTTTAAAAATATTGAATATAAGGTTCACCCTTATTCTTTTACTAGAACAGAAAATCAAATTTTAAAAATTTTAGAAGACGCTAAAAAAAATGAAAACCCAGTAATTCTTTACACAATTGTAGACAACAATTTAGCAAAATATTTAGCTAACGTAAGTAGTGAAAAAAAAATTCCCTGTTTCGGTGTATTAGGTAATTTGATTTTAAATTTTTCAAAAATTCTTAATCAAAAAGCCTCACATGAACCAAGTGGACAACATGTGCTTAATGATGAGTATTATGAAAGGATAGAAGCCATACAATTTACAATGAACCATGACGATGGAAATTTGGCTAACGATATAGACAAATCAGATATAGTGTTAATTGGAGTTAGCAGAACAAGTAAAACCCCAACCTCTATTTACTTGGCTAATAGAGGCTTTAAAACCTCCAACATACCACTTGTAAATGAAAACTCTTTACCCAAAAAACTAAAAGACAACCCACATTTTACATGTGTAATTGGCTTAAGCATAGAGCCTGAGAGATTAGCGGAAATAAGAAAGAATAGAATGAGCTCTTTAAGAGAAACTGTAAACAGAGATTATACGGGTATAGAAAACATAAAAAAGGAAATTGAAGAGGCAAAAAAAACCTTTAAAAAGTATAAATGGCCTTTAATTGATGTCACAAGAAAATCGGTTGAGGAAGCAGCAGCTTCAATAATAAAAATACACGAAATATATTTAAGAAATGATAAATAAAATTATTCTCGCATCAAAAAGCAAGGTTAGAAAAGAAATGCTGGATAAAAACAATATACCCAATAGGGTTGAGCCATCAAATGTTGATGAGGATACGGTAAAACAAAGCCTGATAAAAGAAAAAGCAACCCCAGATATTATTTCTAAAAACTTAGCAGAATTAAAAGCCAATAAAGTAAGCCTAAAACAAAATAACCAAATGGTTTTGGGCGCAGATAGTGTGATTGACCTAAATGGTGAATTAATTTCTAAGCCTGAGAATAGAAATGAGGCATTGGCTATTTTAAAAAAATTAAATGGCAAAAAACATTATTTAGTCAGCTCCGTATGTATTTCAAGAAATGGATCTATGATTTGGAATTGTACTGAAAAAGCGACATTAACAATGAAAAATTTTTCTGATGCCGACCTAAAATCATATTTGTCTAAAATATCAGACGAAGCCTTATATGCTTATAATGTTTATCAAATAGAGGGTGAGGGAAAAAATCTATTCTCAGAAATAAAGGGAGATGAAAATACAATAATGGGTTTGCCAATAAAACAAATTAAAAAATACCTAGAGACAGCACAATGAAAAAATACTTAGTAATTGGAAATCCTATTGATCATTCTTTATCACCAAAGTTACACAATTTTTGGATCAATAGTAACAATATTGATGCAGTTTATGAAAAAAAAGAAACAAGAAAAGATGAGCTTGCTGATTTAATTTTAGAAGTTAAAAAAAAAAATATACATGGGATTAATGTTACGGTTCCTTTTAAAAAGGTAGTAATTCCTTATCTTGATTACTTAAGCTTTGAGTCAGAAAAGACTCAATCGGTTAATACTATTTATCTAGATAACAACAAAACAATTGGCCACAATACTGATATTGAGGGATTTGAAAAAAGTATTAAAAAGTTAAAACTAGACACTGTAAATAAAAAAGTTTTAATATTAGGAGCCGGCGGTGTGGTACCATCAATAGTCTTTGCTTTAAATAAAATGAAAGTATCTGAAATTATAATTAGCAACAGAACCAAAAGTAAAGCGAAAAACCTAAAAGACTTGTTTAAAAATTTAAGAGTAGTTGATTGGGGTGAGGTTCCTGGTTTTGATATGATCATTAATGCAACAAGCGTGGGCTTAAAAGAAAATGACGAGATAAACCTAGACCTTTCTAAAATTGGAAAGAATAAATTTTTTTATGATGTCATTTATAAACCCAATGAAACAAACTTCTTAAAAATTGGTAAAAAACAAGGAAACAGAATAGAGAATGGTAAATTAATGTTTGTATATCAAGCTCGTGCCTCTTTTAATGTGTGGCATGGTATTCAGCCAGAGATAAATAATGAAGTAATTAAACTTTTAGACTAATGATTAAAATTGGAATTTTGGGAGAAATTGGTTCAGGGAAAAGTTACGTAGCAAAAAATTTTGGTTACCCTGTATTTAACGCAGATCTTGAAGTTGGTAAACTATACAGGAATGATAAAAAAATTTTTGATAAATTAAAAAAAAATTTATCAAATTATATTTATTCATTTCCAATAAATAAAAATGAAATTTCAAAAGCTATATTAGCAAATGAAACTAATTTAAAAAAAATTGTTAAAATTGTTCATTTAGAAGTGAGGAAAAAAATGAATATTTTTTTAAATAAAAATAAAAATAAAAAAATTGTAGTTTTGGACATACCCCTTTTATTGGAAAATAAAATTAACAATAAAAATGATATTTTAATTTTTGTTGAATCTAAAAAAGAAGATATTTTAAAAAGGTTAAAAAAAAGAAACAATTTCAATCAACGGCTTTTCAACAAATTTAAGGATATTCAATTACCTCTCAATTATAAAAAAAAAAAATCACAATTTATTATTAAAAATAACTTTACCAAAAAATCTATTAAAAAGGCTATAAGGGATATACTAAAAGAAATTATATAAAATGATAGAAGTAGTATTAGATACTGAGACAACCGGCATATCGGTAAGAGAAGGACATAGAATTGTTGAAATAGGATGTGTCGAATTAGATAATTTGGTGCCAACACAAAAAAAATTTCATAGTTATTTAAATCCAGAAAGAAAAGTTTCAGAAAAAGCTCTAGAGGTGCACGGATACACGGATGATTTTTTATCTAGTCAAAAAAAATTTAAGGAAGTAGTTGAAGATTTTTTAAATTTTATTGAAGGAAAAAGATTGATAATTCACAACGCTGAATTTGACATATCACATTTGAACCATGAATTAAGATTAGTAGGAAAACAAAAAATAGATAATAAATTTGTAGACACCCTTATTCTTGCAAGAGATAAATTTCCAGGATCCCCTATAAGTCTGGATGCTTTGTGCAGAAGATATAGAATTGATAATTCAAAAAGGGTGCAGCATACAGCTTTAGTTGACTGTGATTTACTTGCGAAAGTATACATTAATTTAATAGATCAAAAAGAGCCTACTTTAGATTTTAAAAATCATGACGAGAAATCAAAAGAGTTAAAAACTGAAAATGTTTCTTACTTTAAAAAAATAATTAAGCCTACCGAAAAAGAACTGATCAATCATAAAGAATTTTTAAAGAAAAGTTTAAAGAAGAATTTCTTTAATTAAATCTTTCGTTATAGAGTTTATTAAAGTCTATCTTTTTTTCTATTTTAATAGCAGGGTGACCCGAATTATGAATTAAATTTAAAAAAGAACTTTCTAAGTCTGGATAAATTTTTGTTGGAACGTCACATAAAATAATTCTTTCTAATTCTTTTTTTTCTGTAACGTCATCATCAACTCTTATAATTGTAGCATAAACTATTTCATAGTGAGATTTTTTTTCATTTGGCTCCTTGTCTTCAAATTTTAAAGTAGTATTAATCTCAATAAGTTTGTTTTTTAAGGCTTTGGATGTGATATCTATATTTAATTGGTATTTTGAAATATTTTCTTTAACAAATAAAAAAGTTTCAATATCAGGAGTTTCACTTGACATATCCTTTATATACTTCGCTAATACTTTAAATTTTTTTGTCATCGTTATCATCTATATCTTCAAACTCACCATCTATAAAATTATTTTTTTTAACTTTATTTTTCTCAAATTTATTTGATAGACTTCCTAAAATTAATTTTCTTGTTATTGGAAATATTAATAAAAAACCCAAAAAATCTGTTGCAAACCCCGGCACGATTAAAAGAATCGCAGCAAAAGCTATTGCTGCGCCTGATATTATCTCATATGCAGGAACTTCTTTTTTAACAATTTGTGAAAACCCTGATTTAAAAGTGTTGAGACCCTCATATTTTGCGTAATAAATACCGATAATTGCAGTTACAAATATAAGCAAAATAGTATTAAAAGCTCCAATTTGTGAACCTATTTTAATAAACAAGTAAATTTCTAATATTGGAACTAAAATTATCGACAATATGACTGGGTTCATTTGTCTTTAATGTAATTGTTAGTTGAAATTAATCAACATAGTAATTACATTTAAATTATGAATTATAGTTTTGAATATATCGACATAATATTACTTGCGATGATTGCTGGTTTTATTTTCTTAAGACTAAGAGGAATTTTAGGAAAAAGGACTGGATTTGAGGGTAGGGCACATTCCCAATTTGAAAAAGTAATAAATAGTTCCCAAGCAGAGAAAAAAAATTTTCAAAAAGATAATTTTGACGAACAGGAACAGCAAGAGTTTTTAAAAGGAGCAAAAATTGCTTATGAAACAATAATTACTGATTTTGGTGATAGTGATAATAAATTAATTGCCAGCAAGCCTTTGTTAGGTAAAAAAATATTTGATCAATTTAATGTAGCTTTACAGGAAAGAAGTGACAGAGGTCATTATGCGGAAATAACTTTTATTGGAGTAAACTCAGCCAAAATTAAAGAGCATAAGAGAATAGATAAAATTTTAAATGTTACGGTCGAATTTATAGGTGAGGTTATTACTTGTATTAAAGATAAAGAAAAAAAAGTTGTTTCTGGAAATGGAGAAAAGATCAAAAAAATTTATGATACTTGGGTTTTTTCAAGAGACACAATGTCTAAAAATCTAAATTGGCAATTAGTAGACACACTTTCATAATTGGACGATAAAATTTCAGATAAAGATCAAAGAGACTGGAAAGAATTTTTGTCAAAAAATGAAAAAATACCTGACAAAGATTTCAGATTAGATATAAAAAAAAATTTAAAGATAAAACACATTGATATGCATGGTTTTAGTCTGGAAGTTGCTAACAAAACCATTCAAAAATACATCGAAACTGCATATGACGATGGTGTCTCAAAAATAATTGTAGTAACAGGTAAGGGTCTACATTCAGACGTTGAAAAGGATCCATATGTTTCAAAAGATTTAAGCATTTTAAAATATTCAGTACCAGAATTTATTGAAAACAATACAGAACTTATGGAAAAAATTATAGAAATTAAAGACGCAAGTATTGATGATGGTGGAAGTGGAGCCTTTTATATTTTCTTAAAAAAAAAACTATAAAATAAATTTTGATAAATCGGTATCTTTAACTAAATTGTCCAAATTTTTATCAATATATTCTTTGTTAATAACTATTTTTTCTCCACCGCGATCAGGTGCTGTAAAACTAATATCATCTAAGATTTTTTCAATAATCGTATGAAGCCTTCTAGCACCAATATTTTCAACAGTTGAATTTACTTCCGATGCTACATTGGCTATCGTATCTATACCATCTTCTGAAAATTCAAGATTTACATTTTCAGTTTTTAATAAAGCCACATATTGTTTTATTAAACTAAAATCAGGTTCTTTTAAAATTCTTTTAAAATCATTACTAGTTAAAGCTTCCAGCTCAACTCTAATTGGCAACCTTCCCTGAAGTTCAGGAAGTAAATCAGAGGGTTTAGCTAATTGAAAAGCTCCAGAAGCAATAAATAAAATATGATCAGTTTTTATCGGTCCGTGTTTAGTATTAACTGTGGTCCCCTCAATAAGTGGCAACAAATCTCTTTGTACACCTTCTCTTGAAACATCTCCACCAACCCTATCAGCTCTTCCAGATATTTTATCTATCTCATCTAAAAATACTATTCCATTATTTTCTGTAGTCAGTTTTGCAGCTTTAATTATTTTATCCTCTTCAAGTAATTTATCTGACTCGTCATTAATTAAAATTTCATGAGATTCTTTGACGGACATTTTTCTTTTCTTTTCTTTGTTACCCATAGATTTGCCAAGCATTTCACCAATATTAATCATTCCAACATTAGCGCCAGGCATTCCTGGAATTTCGAAAGAAGTATTGCTACCACCTGAATCGTTCACTGATATTTCAATTTCGTTATCGTCTAGATCACCATTTCTTAATCTTTTTCTAAAACTCTCTCTTGTTGCGAGACTTGCTTTTTTTCCAACCAAGCCATCTAAAACTTTTTCTTCAGCTAGTTTTTGGGCTTCTGCAAAAATTTCTTTCCTTTGTTTTATTTTTTCCATTGAAATAGCAATCTCAATTAAATCTCTAATTATTTGTTCAACATCTCTTCCGACATAGCCGACTTCTGTAAATTTTGTTGCTTCAACTTTTACAAAAGGGGCTTCCGCAAGCTTTGATAATCTTCGAGAAATTTCAGTTTTACCAACACCAGTAGGTCCAATCATAAGTATATTTTTTGGTAATACCTCATTTTTCATATCTCCAGTTAAAGCCTGTCTTCTCCATCTATTCCTTAAAGCAACTGCAACAGCTTTTTTGGCTTTATTTTGCCCAACAACAAATCTGTCTAGTTCAGAAACAATTTCTCTTGGCGATAAAGAGCTTACTAAGCCACTTTCTTTTTTTGTTTCTTTTTCTTTTTTAACTAGCGGTGTTACGTTTGATTTGTCCATTAAATTTTTTCTATCTTGATATTGTCATTAGTGAACACACAAATTTCCGAAGCAATTTTAATTGCTTTCTTTGCAACTTCTTCTGCGCTCATATCGGTTTCCATTAAAACTTTCCCTGCTGCAAGTGCATAATTACCACCTGACCCAATCCCAATTACATCTCCCTCTGGTTCTAAAACATCACCAGTTCCAGAAATAATATAGCTATTTTCTTTGTCACCTATAGCCATTAAAGCTTCTAATCTTCTTAAATATTTATCTGTTCGCCAATCTTTTGCTAACTCAACTGCAGCTCTAGATAAGTTCCCAGCATGTTTTTCAATTTTTGACTCTAGTCTTTCAAACAGCGTAAGTGCATCAGCAGTTGACCCAGCAAAACCAGCAACTACATCTCTTTTTTCAATTTTTCTAACTTTTGAAGCAGTGCTTTTTACCACGGTATTTCCCATGCTAACCTGACCATCTCCAGCCACCACCACTTCGTTATTTTTTCTAACTAATACTATTGTTGTCATTATTGATAGATGGATATTAATTGTTATTCTTCAAGTGCAGATACTAAGATTGATATAAATTAATAATTTATGTGTGCTTTTTTGTAAGTGGTTGGAAAAAAAGTCGAAGTAAATATAGAGGGTAAGAGCACATTTAGCATTGATACAGATATAGATATAATAGATTTTTCCAAAAAAAAGATAGATAGTGAAACAAAGAAACTGCCAGTTGCTTCTTGAAGTAGAAATGGCACCCAGCTCTCCAAGATATTGACTTGGTGCTTAATAAGCCCTGGAAAGCAAATATACTTGTGGTTGCTTCACGCGTAGCAGATAACCAAGGTCATTTAGTGAACGATATAGAATTAGAACAGACCAACGCTGTTTTGTTCACATCTATATTTCACCACGGAAGACACAAAGTAAAAGATTGTAAGGAATATTTGGACTCAAAAAGAATTCCTGATAGAATTTAATATGTCTAGTGCTTTAGAAAAAATAATTAAATTTGCAAGACAAAGAAAAATAAATTCTGTTAAGGGATCTTACTCTAATAAATTACACTTAGATAAATCCTTCATCAAATTAAATTTTTTAAAAGCAAATGAAGTTAAAACAGAAGATGTTATTATAGAAATGAAAAAAAATTATATATAATGAGTTATGATGAAAATAATATTTTTGCAAAAATTTTAAGAGAAGAAATTCCTTGTAAAAAAATTTATGAAGACGATTTTGTGCTATCATTTCAAGATATTAAACCGCAGAAAAAAATTCATGTATTGGTTATTCCAAAAGGAAAATACGTTGACCTTGATGATTTTAGTGCAAATGCAAGCTCAGATGAGATAGTAGGTTTGGTCAAAGGGATAAGCATAGTTGCAAAAAAATTAGGAATGTCAGTTGAAACTGGAAAAGGGTACAGAGCATTAGCAAATATTAGTGAAGATGGAGGGCAAGAAGTCCCACATCTTCATTTTCATTTATTTGGTGGTGAAAAAGTTGGAAGAATGGTTGAGTGACAGAGACTATTGAAAGAAACTATTTAGAAATAAAATCTTTAGGTGATTTAATTGAGAACAATAAAATGCATTTAGAGTGCTCAATTAACCTTGTAAAACCTGACGATTTTCAAATTAATAAATTTTTTTACAAAAATGTAGGCAAAAAGCATCACTGGACTGATCGACTTGTTTGGTCAGATAAAAAATGGATTGAGTACTCCTCCAACTTTAAAGTTGAAACTTATATTCTAAAACTAACAGATGATTTGGCTGGATATTTTGAATTAATTTTTCACTTAGATTTAAAAGAAATTGAAATTGCTTATTTTGGTATTTTAGAAGAATATCACAATAAAAAATTAGGTTCATACTTGCTGTCACAAGCAATCAAAAAATCCTTTCAAAGTAAAAAAATTAAAAGAGTTTGGGCTCATACATGTACACTAGATCACAAAAATGCTTTAAAGAATTATTTAGCAAGAGGTATGAAAATTTATAAAAAAGAAATAATCAAAATCTAATTTGCTGAAGGCAATTTAAAGATATCTTTTTTTAATATTTGATTTTTTTTTAAAGAAGAAAGATAAGTAATATTTAAATTTTGATAAATATCTAAAGTTTGCCAACCAACTAAATTAAAATTATTTATGTCAAAAAAAATATTAATTTCATTTTCATCCTTAAAAATTGTGAAGTTTATGAATTTTTCCTCAATAATTCTTTCTTCTAGAATTTTAATTTCATTGATTATAAAATTTTTATCAAGAATATAATTTAGTGGTGTGCTTTCAATATCATACCGATAGTAACTTCCATTTTTTGTTTTAATTACAAGGGATTTCCCATCTGAAACTAAAATCTTATTATTTGATTTTTTATATTCACAAAAAATTTTTTTTGGATACTCTATAATACAATTCCCTGCTTCTGATTTACCATTAATATTTTGTTCAAAGTTAAAGCTAAAATTTTGAGTATTTATTAAACTATTAATTATATTTTCCTTAACAGAGCCTAATACAACATTATAAAAGTTAATAAATAAAAGTATAAATAAAATTTTCTTCATCAAAGAACATCTCTTTTGCCAACATGATTTGCCTTGCTTACAATCCCCTCATCTTCCATCATATCAATAATTCGTGCTGCTCTATTATAACCTATTTGTAATTTTCTCTGTAAAAATGAGGTGGAGGCTTTACCTTCTGATTTGATAATTTCCAATGCTGATTGATAAAGCTCATCTTTATCATTATTATTTCTTGAATCTCTTCCAATTTCTTTTTCATCGGCAAAATTTAATATTTCATCTACATAATCAGGTTCTGCTTGAGATCTTAAAAAATTATTTATTTTTTCTATTTCATTGTCAGATACAAAGGGAGCATGAATTCTAACTATCCTATTAGCCGATGACATGTATAGCATGTCTCCTTTACCAAGTAACTGTTCGGCACCTTGTTCCCCTAAAATTGTTCTACTATCAATTTTAGAAGTTACTTGGAAAGAAATTCTAGTTGGAAAATTTGCTTTAATCGTGCCGGTTATGACATCTACACTTGGTCTTTGGGTGGCCATGATAATGTGAATTCCAGCTGCCCTAGCCATTTGAGATAGTTTTTGAATATAATTCTCAATTTCTTTACCAGCTACAAGCATTAAATCAGACATTTCATCAACAACAACGACAATATAGGGCATTGGCAACTTGTGTTTAGCATTATAGCTATCAATGTTCCTTACACCTTCTTTGGTCATTAATCTGTATCTGCTCTCCATTTCTTTAACCACCCAGCCTAGAACCGATGCTGCTTTTTTAGCTTCAGTGATAACTGGGCACAAAAGGTGTGGGATACCTTCGTAAGTAGAAAGTTCTAACATTTTAGGGTCGATTAAAATGAATTTGCATTTATCAGGTGTGTGTCTGTAAAGCAGAGATAAAATAATTGTGTTAATACAAACAGACTTACCTGAGCCTGTAGTACCAGCAATAAGTAAATGTGGCATTGAAGACAAGTCACCAACTATTGGACTGCCAGAGATATTTTTACCCAAAGCAATTGGAAGTTTTATTTCTTTTCTTCTAAATTCTGAATTATTTAAAATTTCACTTAAATAAACATTTTCCCTCAATGCATTGGGCAATTCAATACCAACAGTGTTGCTTCCAGGAATAGTTGCAATTCTAGCAGACTCAGAGCTTGTGTTTCGTGCAATATCGTCAGATAAATTAATAATTTTTGAAACCTTAACACCTGCCGCTGGTTCAAATTCATTTAATGTAACAACAGGGCCATGACTTACTTTTTTGATATTACCATTTACACCAAAGTCCAGTAATATTTTTTCAAGAAAATCTGGATCATGAGATTCATCTTTAGTAGAGTTTCCCCTTTCATTTTTTGATGGAATCTTTAGTAAATCTAACTCTGGAAGTTTAAATTTATTTTTTTCATTTTGTTTGATTTTTTCTGCCTTAATAAAAGGTAGATCTTCTTGAATTATATTTTTTATTTCATCCTGAGGAATATATTCACTAATAATTTCACTTCTGTCTGTATATGGCTTGTTGTTATTTCTGTTAAAATAATAGAAAATTTTTTTTAAGAAATTCCACAATTTATTTGGATTAAAGTTAATACTTGTCAGAAATAACCCTCCAGTTATTATAATTAAAAAGTAATAAGCAATTTTAATATTTAAACTGATTAAATTACCTAAAAAAATTCCATTAAAATAATTACCAATAAAACCACCACTTCCATTAATATAAAGTGTGAAAGAATTTTCATAAAAATAACTAAAAAACAACGATCCAAGAATAGAATAAAGAATTGTAAAAAAATTATTTTCAATTACTAAAAATAAATCTTTATTTTTGAAAACATTAATTCCAGTAAAGATAAGAGTAAGCGATATCAAATAAGAAGTAAGACCTACTGATTGGAAAAATAAATCTGAAATATAACTACCTTGAAATCCTAGTAAATTTTTAATTTCAGTATTTTCAGGAAAAATAAAGTTTGGATCACTTGGGTAATAAGAAGCCAAAGCTACAATCAATAACAATCCAACAATCAATATAATTAGACCTAAAATTTCAATTAATCTGTTAATTGTAAATTGTAAGGCGGTATTGGCTATTTTTTTAATATTCATTTTAGATGAATCAAATTTACCACTTTGTATCATCTAATTTTTATTGTTAAAATTAATTTGTTATGAAAGTTTGTATTATAGGCGATGGGCTTGTTAGTTTAACACTTGCAAATGTGTTAATTCAAAAAAATTTATCAGTAGACATTATATTTAACAGTAAAAATAAAAAATTTAATAAAACAAGGACTCTGGGGATTTCTAAATCAAATATTGAGTATTTTAACAAAGAGGTAGCGGATATAAAAAAGGTTCTGTGGGAAATAAAAAATATAAAAATTTATGCAGAAAATTTATCTAATAAAGAAATTTTGAATTTTACAAATGATAAGAAGCAAATTTTTTCAATTATTAAAAATTATAAACTCTATGAAATATTAAGTAAGAATCTTAAAAAAAGTAAGTTTGTTAAATTTAAAAAAAACAAGAGCTACAAAAATATTATTAAGGAAAAATATAAATTAATAATAAATTGTGACCCAAACCACGAGGTAACAAAATTGTTTTCACCTGGAAGGTTTGAAAAAAATTATAATAGTTATGCCTACACAGCTATTATAAATCATAAAAAAATGTCTGCAAACGATACTGCTTTTCAAAATTTTACCAAAAATGGACCAATCGCTTTCTTGCCTCTTTCAAATACAGAAACTTCGGTTGTGTATTCATTAAGAACCAATAAAAATACAATAGATATAAAAAGATTAATTGAAAAGTTTAATCCAACATATTCAATTATTAAAATTAATGATGGTGTTCGATTTGAATTAAAATCTTCGAGCCCAAGAAAATACTATAAAGGTAATATCCTAGCTTTTGGAGATCTTATCCACAAAATTCATCCTTTAGCAGGACAAGGATTTAATATGTCTTTACGAGATATTAAATTATTATCAAAATTGATTGATGAAAGAATTAACATTGGCTTAGATCTTGATGGTTCTTTATGTCGTGAATTTCAAAAAAAAGCACAGGACAAAAATTATATATTTTCTAGTGGTATCGATTGGATTTATGAACTGTTTAATTTTGAAAGTAAAATAAATACAAAATTAATTAGTAAAACTATAAATGTCATTGGTAAAAATAAATTTATAAACTCTTTTTTTAAAAATTTTGCAGATAGCGGGATTAGAATTTAAATTTATTGTAAAGTTGTATTTTGATACTCATCATAAGTATATGTTTTTAAAATTTCAGCAATTTTATTTTTTCTTATATCTAAATTTTTTGCTTCAAGTAAAATCTGTTTCTCCTCTAAGCTAAAAGGAGAAGCCATTGCCAATGCATTGATTGTTTCATCCAAACTTTGTTTTTCCAAGGCACCCCAGTTTATAACAAAACCTCTTTTTTCAAATAATGATTTCAAATCTCTAAATATTAATTCTAAATCAGAAAATTTTAAATCCTCTTTTTTTTCACTTAAGTCCTGAAAGTAATTTTCGTAATTGGCTTCATACTCTCTGTATTTTTTATCAGTTTTTATTTCTTTAATGATTTTAAATCTAACAATCCCCTTTACATCAACTAAATATCTACCATTATCAGTTTCTTTAAAACTTGTTATCTTTCCCAAACAACCAATCTCATGAAGTTCTGGTACATTCAATTCAGATTTTTTTAAGCTTTTAGGCTGAATTATTCCAATTAATTTGTTTGTTTTCATGCTATCATTAATCATTTCAATATAGCGTGGCTCAAAAACGTTAAGTGGCACAGTAGTTTTTGGAAAAATAATAAAGTTACTTAATGGGAATACTGAAATTATTTTTGGTAATTGTTCTTTTTTCATTTTAAATAAACATATCATATATAATATTGCTTGAATTGAAAAAATTAGCTAATTATAGTGTTTTTAATTGCGGGCATAGCTCAGTGGTAGAGCGTCTCGTTGCCAACGAGAAGGTCGAGGGTTCGACCCCCTTTGCCCGCTCCATTAAATATGAGTGATCTTTTAAAAAAAAATTGTGTTCCTTGTGAAGGTGGAGTGATTCCCCTTGATATCTCTCAAATTCAGAAATATCAAAAAAAAGTTGATGGCTGGAATATTACAAATAATGGTAAAAAAATTTTCTTTTTAGAAAAAAATTTTAAATTTAAAAACTTTGAAGAAAGTCAAAACTTTATCAATAAAATTGGTAAAATTTCAGAAAAAGAAGGACATCATCCAGATATTTCTTTTGGATGGGGATATGCAAAAATAAATATTTCGACACATGCTATAGAGGGATTGTCAGAAAATGATTTTATTTTAGCTGCCAAAATTGATCAAATTTTTAATGTCTGAAGTGCCTAGTTTTTGAAAATACCAGAACTGTACCTGTTTCGTTTGCAAATTTTATTACTTCCTTGTCTTTAATTGATCCTGATGGTTGAATTATAGCTCTTACACCTGACTGCACTAGTTTTTCAATCCCATCTACAAATGGAAAAAAAGCATCAGAAGCCGCTACAATATCGGAAGAAGGTTTGGTAAACTTTCTCATTTTATCGATTGCAATTTGACAACTATCTAATCTACTTGGTTGGCCAGAGCCGATACCAGTTGTTGATTTATCTGATGCCAGAACAATTGCATTGGATTTTACATATCTACATATATTGAAAGCAAATATTAAATTATCAAATTGAGACTTGGATGGTTTCTTCTTCGATACAACCTTGAAATCCTTTGTTGTAAAATTTTTATTATCTTCGGACTGGACTAGAATATTTTCATTAACAGAGCTAAATTTTAAAACTTCTGAAAGAGTAAATTTTGATGCATCAATTAATCTTAAATTTTTTTTCTTTTTTAAAACTTTAAGTGCATCATCATCAAAACTATTTCCAATTATTACTTCAAGGAATAAGTTATTTAATTCTAAAGCTAGTTTTCTTTTGATTTTAAAATTACAAGAAACTATTCCACCAAACGCACTTATAGGATCACAAGCAAGCGCTGATTTATAACATTCAACACTGTCTTTTATTATGGATACACCACAAGGGTTTGCATGCTTAACTATTACTGTGCCAGTATTTTTGGGAAGAGATTTAGAAATTGTTAGTGCTGAAAAAATATCATTATAGTTATTATAGCTTAATTGCTTTCCGTGAAGTTGTTTAATCTTTAAAAAACTATTTTGTGAATAAATTGCACTTTGTTGGTGTGGGTTTTCACCATATCTTAATTTTTCAATTAAATTTCCATAAATAATTTTTTTTTGAGGGAAATGATTGTTAGTTATTTTGTTAAAATAACCTGAAATAAGCGCATCATAACAAGCTGTCTCCATGAAAGCGATTTGAGACATTCTCTCTCGAAAATTTTGCGAGGTTGCTCCCTTAAGCTTTGTCATCTCATTAATAAGCCCATCATATTGATTACTTGAAGTTATAACAGTTACATCGTTATAATTTTTAGCAGCAGCTCTAACCATGGCTGGGCCACCTACATCTATGTTTTCAATAATCTTTTTATGATTTGAGGTACTTTTTAACGTTTTTTCAAATGGATAGAAATTCACAATCACAAGATCAATATTTTTAAAATTATTTTTGATTAAATCTTGATGGTGAGATTTGCTATCTCTTTTATTGAGTATACCAGCGTAGATTTTTGGATGTAGTGTTTTTACTCTTCCTTCTAATATCTCGGGTGAACCTGTATACTCAGCGACTTCAGTACACCTAAATTTTAATTTTGTTATTTCCCTAAAGGTCCCACCAGAACTAATAATTTCTATTTTATTCTTTTTCAAATAATTTAATAAAAATTTTAAATTTTTTTTGTCGGATACAGAAATTAATGCTCTTTTAATTTTTTTCATTAAACTTTATTTAGTTGCCAGATAATATTTTCACTTTGATTGTTTGTAATTCCAGAAATAAAAATATTTTGGTTTTGAGTATAAGAATTTTTATTACCAAAATATAATCCATTATCAATGTTTATATCATAGTTATTACATGTGAATTTCCAGCCTTCATCTTCTAGTTCTATTAAAATAGTTTTGTTATCCTGAGTTTTCATTAACTTTACATTTGGCTCTAAATGAAACCGAATATCAAATTTAATGTTTAAATTTTTTTTTTTATTTAAAATTTTATCTGTACCCACAAATTTAAATTGCTCAGGATAAAACTCAATTTCTCTTTCATGGGTTGTATTATATTCTTTTTGATATCCGTCGTGAGAAGCACTTATTCTCCAATAGTTTTTTTCAAAAACGATATTTTTTTTTAAAATTTTTAAACCATTAACTACAGAATAATTTCCGTTATTTTTTTTGTAATGGCACGTGGAGTTATCATCAATAACTAATGTACTTTGTGTTGCAGTTGATTTTGATAATTTAATTAGTTTATTATTCTTGTTATCATAATGACCACAATTACTGATTAATTTCTTCCCATTTGATATTATTTCAAAGGATAAAGCACCAGATTGATATTTGGAAGAAAATTTAGAAGATGGAGAGGGACCCACATCCATCACAATAGATATTTTTTTATCACGCAAGATTGCATAACCACCAAATTCTTTATTTTCATTTCTAAACTTATAGCTAAATCTTTTTAGATATTGATCAAACTCAGAATTATTAGAGTTGTTGTTTCCATTCATTAAAATATCAGACTTGATGTTTTGCCAAACAAATGCATATCCTTGGCCTAAATAAAAAATAGTTTCGTTCATATGTTCAGGAATTTCAATTTGAGCCTCTTTAAACCACTCTCTAATTAGGATGTAATACTTTAGATAAAATATTAACTGTTTAATATCTCTAGATTTTGGAAATCCGCAATTATCAAGAGATAGGTTTGATATTTTCTTTAGTAGGCTAAGTCCATATGTTAGGTAATTTTTTTCATCTTTGTAACAAAGACCAACTAGAATAATAGCGGCACACCCAATCATTTTATCATCGACTACTTTTGAGTTATTAGTTTCATTTATTAAGTGATTGGCTTGCTTTTTTATCATGCCATTAAACTGATCTTGATATTCCTTATCACTTTTTTCAATTGTTAGATTGTGACTTGAAAGCCATGCTATAATTCTTTTCGAGGTTAAATCAAACTCCCAACCCCTAGAATTATATCTAAAATTTTTTTTCATCCATTCAGAAATTATTTTTTGAGTTTTTTTTTTAGATGACTTTAAATCTAAACTAAAAAACCAATAAAAATTGTTTAATTTTCTGAAATCTTTAGAATTTATATTCTTATTGTCCCATAAATTTTCAGTAGAAATTTCATCAACATTAATTTTTTTTTTTTGATATTTAATTAAAGAAGAGAGGAGATGAGGGCTTGGCTTATAAATTAAATTATTAAAATTAATTTTTGACAGTTTTTTATCATAATAATTTGAATTTAAGTAGATACTTCTTAATTGTTTAGAAATATTTATTAAAAATTGATTAATGAAATGTAAGGCATTTCTTAAAATCATTTATTTATAAAGATCTCAGTGTATCAATATTTTTTTTAATATTTCCATTATTGCTTTTAAAAACTGTAGTTCCTGAAACTAAAATATTAGCACCAGCTTCAATAGCAACCTTAGAATTTTTAAAATTGATTCCACCATCTATTTCAATATCAAAATCTATACCTTTATCTTTTTGAATTTTTTTTAATTCTCTAATTTTGTCTAAAACTTCTGGCATAAATTTTTGGCCACCAAAGCCAGGGTTAACACTCATAACTAATACCAAATCAATTTGATTTAAATAATCTTTAATTACACTAACTTTAGTTTCTGGATTTAAAGACACTCCAGCTTTTTTTTTTAACTCTTTAATTTTAGAAATTGAAGCAGATAAATCCTCCGTAGCCTCAGGATGAATAGTAATAATATCTGCACCTGCATCAGAATATGCTTCTATATATTTATGTACTGGTGAAATCATTAAATGTACATCAAATTTAATAGAACAATTTTTTTTTAGTGCTTTAATTACAGGTGGGCCAATTGTTAAATTTGGAACAAAATGACCATCCATCACATCAACATGAATCAAATCAGCACCACCTTCTTCCAATTTTTTTATCTCTAAACCTAACTGACTAAAATCAGCAGATAATATTGAAGGTGAAATTTTTATTTTTTTCATTAGATGCTAATTTTATTTGTACCAATTTTTAAAATTTTATTGAATTAAAAAATTCATAAATTTGTTTAGATATCTCGCTTTCAAGTGGAAAAGAAAGCATTCCCATAACTGAGTACCCTAATATATAGGGCATTAGATAAAACCTGATCATAAAAAAGAACCAAGCAACATAAATTGGCACCAATGGTTGAATGACAAAACGTGGAGTTATTGGACTGAAAATTTTAAGTAAAGGGTTAGTAAATTTTACAAAAACCTTCATAAAAAAGAAATGAGAATCTTCCTTTTGAAATATATTCATTGCTACTCTACCGATTAGGGTCCACATAATTACACCAAGGATGTAATCTACTACATATACAAGTGGATGGAAATTAGCTGACATCACAGAGTTTTTATTTGAAAATAATATTAATTAAAAGGGGCGAAATTAACCGCCCCTTAAAAAGATTTTATTTATGATTATATGATAGATTTACCAGCTGGTACTCTAACATTATCAACCATTCTTTGAGTTGCAGCATCTGGCGCTGAAGTAATTAAACTTACAACTACCATTGCCACTAAACTAACAGCAGCTCCAAAGATACCAAATGTTAACTGTGTAATACCTAAGAATCCACTTCCACCATTTCTTACCCAAACTAGGTAAGCCATACCAGAAATAAGACCTAAAGCCATACCAGCTATAGCACCTTCTTTGTTAGCTCTCTTCCACCATACACCAAGTACAAGTGGGAAGAACAACCCAGACATCGCAAAGTCAAAAGCCCATATTACCGAACCTAAGATACCCTGGATCTCCATTGCCGCAATAGTTGCTGCAGCAAAACCGATTACTACAAGTAATACCCTTGCAACAGTTAGTCTTTTTGCAGTCTCTGCTTTTGGATCTATCATCTTATAGTAAACGTCATGAGAGATCGCATTAGCAATTGCTAGAATCAAACCATCGGCCGTTGACATGGCAGCAGCCATACCCCCAGCAGCAACTAGACCTGAGATTACATAAGGTAATCCAGCTATCTCTGGAGTTGCTAACACAACGGCTTTACCACCCATGAAAAACTCATTTAATTCAAGAGTTCCATTTCCGTTAAAGTCGCTTACAAACATCAAGTTTGCTGCGTTCCAGTTTTGATACCAATCTATCGCTTGAACATCTGCAATTGATTTACCAATAATACCTGTTGGTAATGTAGGGTCAATCAACGACAATTTAGATAGTGTTGCTAACATTGGAGCAGAAGAATAAAGCAGGAATATAAAGAATAAAGACCAACCTACTGATTTTCTTGCTGCTTTCACGCTTGGAGTAGTGAAATATCTCATCATCACGTGCGGTAATGAGGCTGTTCCCATCATCATCGCTAGTGCTAACGAAATAAATGCCCAAGGTGTAGCATTAACTGCAGAGTGAGCTTTAGTTATTCCAGCTAACCCTTTTGGTACTGTTGCTAGATCAGCAGCAGAGTTTTTAACAAAACCAAACTGTTGTTCCAACTCACCAATTCTAGCCACTTCATCAGCCAACATAAAGTGAGGGAAAAAACCCGCACCTATCTCGTTACTGATCCAGAATACTGGAAGTAAGTAAGCTATAATTAGTACAACGTATTGTGCAACTTGTGTCCAAGTTACCCCTCTCATACCACCCAACATTGAACATAGTAAAATACTTACTAATCCAACATATACAGCGTATTGAAACGGGATATCTAGAGCAACTGATGCAATAGTACCTGTAGCATTAATTTGTGCAGTTACATAAGTAAATGAAGCAACAGTTAAAACTATTACCGCAAGTAACCTAGTTAAATTACCACCGTATCTTGTACCAATAAAATCTGGAACTGTGTAACAGCCAAATTTTCTTAGGTATGGTGCTAATAAAGTTGCAACAAGCACATATCCACCAGTCCAACCAACAAGTAACGCCATATAACCATAACCTTTAAAGTAAATACCACCTGCCATTGCAACGAATGAAGCACCAGACATCCAGTCTGCTGCTGTCGCCATTCCATTGAATACAGTTGGAACTTGTCTTCCAGCTACGTAATATGCATCTACTTGGGCTGTACGTGATAGCCAACCAATTATCGCATAGATGGCTATTGTAAAAGCAACAAAACAAATACCTATTGCTTTTGCCGTCATACCCATCTGTTCACCGATTGCCATCAAGATTATGAAGCCTATAAAACCACCTGTATAGATTCCATAAACTTTAGGCAAATTATCTATAAAACTACCTTTCATTATTCCTCTCTTTCTGCAAAGCCGAACTCTTCATCAATTTTTTCTTGTCTATTCGCAAACCAGAAAATTAGGATTACGAAAATTCCAAGAGAACCTTGACAAGTAAACCAATAAGTCAGCGGGTAACCAAAAGGTCCACTAACTGAATTTAGTTCTGCTCCAAAAAGGAAGATACCAATTGAGAATACAAACCAGATTGCCAATGTAATAAATAGCAAACCTCTGGTTTTTTCCCAGTGTTGTTCATTTTTCGTCATGTATACCTCTCTCTTTTAGTTATAACTGGCCCAAACCCTAACCATTATGAAAGAGATTTAAAGCGTTAAAATTCCTCATATTAGGTGCTTTTATCGAGTATAAATACTAATAAGACAATAATTTATGGCAAAATATAAATTAACCTGGAAAGACCTGACTTGGAATGATTTCAAGGTTTATCTTTTTGCTCTTTTCAAAGCTTTCATACCAAAGAAAAAAATAAGTAATTTAGACGAAATTGAGAATTTTATTCAAACAAAGTCAGCCTGGGTGACGCAAGTAACTCTTTATGGTTACTTAAAAACTAGAATGGGAACAAGGTATGTTCTTCATTTTGATAATGATGAATTTGTAGGATCTGTCAATTTAGCTAAATGGAATATTTATGCAGTAGCTATTCAGGATCTTACTTTTTTTACATTTTCATATTTAAAATCTAATTTTAATTATTATGAAATGGAAAAAGCTAGGGAAATATTTTTAAAAATTTTAGATGACGAAAGTACTAATAAAATGCCACAAAATATAATTGAAGAAGCAAAAAATAATTTTAATAAAAGATTGCAAGTTATAAACTGGAATACTTATCATGGTGATTATCCATTTAATCCAAGTGCATTGTCACTTTATAAGTGGGCACCAATTGCTGAAGAATTAAAAATATTGGATAAAAAGATTGTTTTAAATTCTGTAATTTTAAAATGGGATATAATTAAAAAAGAATTTAGAGAAAGAATCAAATTTTAAATATTTTTTCGATCATCTACTAAACTTTGAACAACACTAGGATCAGCTAAAGTTGAAGTGTCTCCTAACTGACCATGTTCGTTTGCTGCAATTTTTCTTAAAATTCTTCTCATAATTTTACCTGATCTAGTTTTTGGTAATCCTGACGTGAAATGAATTAAATCAGGTGTTGCAATTGGTCCTATTTGTTTTCTGACCCAAAGTTTTAAGTCTCTTTCTAGTTCACCAGTTTCCTGTTCACTAGCGTTTAAAGTAACATAACAATACAAACCATTACCTTTAATATCATGTGGATAACCAACTACAGCAGCCTCTGATACTTTTGGATGAGATACAAATGCACTTTCGATTTCTGCAGTACCAAGATTGTGCCCCGACACTATGATTACATCATCTACTCTTCCTGTAATCCAATAATATCCATCTTTATCTCTTCTACAGCCATCTCCTGTAAAATATTTTCCATCATACTGAGAAAAATATGTATCTATAAATCTTTGATGGTCGCCATAAACAGTTCTCATCTGACCTGGCCAAGATTGAGATATACAAAGTCTACCTTCTCCAGGACCTTTTATTTCTTTACCATCTTTATCTAAAAGTGAAGGTATAATTCCATAAAAAGGTTTTGTTGCAGAACCTGGTTTTAGAGGAATAGCACCAGTTTGGGGAGCAATCATTATTCCACCTGTTTCGGTTTGCCACCAAGTATCAACTATTGGGCATTTAGAATTTCCAACAGTTCTGTAATACCACATCCAAGCCTCAGGATTAATTGGTTCACCAACAGTACCTAGTAATTTTAGAGATTTTCTTGAAGTTTTATTGACTGGACCATTGCCTTCTCTCATTAACGCCCTTATTGCAGTCGGGGCAGTGTAAAAAGTATTTACCTTGTACTTATCAATTATTTGCCACCATCTGGAACTGTCTGGATAATTAGGAGTACCTTCAAACATTATAGTTGTCGCTCCATTAGCCAGAGGTCCATAAATGATATAACTGTGTCCAGTTACCCACCCAATGTCTGCTGTACACCAATAAACATCTTTTGGCTTATAATTAAAAATGTATTGGTGAGTCATTGATGCGTAAACCATATAACCACCAGTAGTATGCAATACCCCTTTTGGTTTTCCAGTTGATCCAGAGGTATAAAGAATAAATAATGGATCTTCAGCACTCATTTCCTCAGGTTCGCAGTGAGAAGAAACATCTTTAATTAAATCATGATACCAAACATCTCTGGTATCATTCCAGCTAATCTCGTTCCCAGTTCTTTTAACGACGATACATTTTTTTACATTAGGACAATTTTGTAATGCCTCATCAGTTGTTGTTTTTAAAGGTATTGTTTTTCCACCCCTAACACCTTCGTCTGAAGTAATAATGTATTCAGATTCACAATCATTCACTCTTCCAGAAATAGAGTCTGCTGAAAATCCCCCAAAAATTATTGAATGCACAGCACCTATTCTTGCACAAGCTAACATTAAAATTGCAAGCTCAGGGATCATTGTTAAGTAAATTGTAACCCTGTCACCTTTTTGAATTCCTAATGTTTTTAAACCATTTGCCGCTTTAGATACTTTTTGATGAAGCTGTTTGTATGAAATTTTTTGATTATCTTTTGGATCATCTCCAACCCAAATTATTGCAATCTTGTCTTTTTTATCTTTTAAGTGTCTATCAATACAGTTTTGTGAAGCATTTAAAGTTCCATCTTGGAACCATTCTATTTTAACATCTTTAGAACTGAATTTAACATCCTTAATTTTTTTGTACGGCTTGATCCAAGTTATTCTTTTTCCCTCTTTTTTCCAAAAACCATCATTATTTTTTATCGATTCGTTGTATTTTTTTTGATACTTGGCTTTATTTGCTAAGCTTGCTTTAATCCACTTAGGTTTAGTTTTAATAATTAATTCATTAGGTGTGTTTGTACTATCAATTTTTTTTTTATATTGTTTTTTTCTAGAAACTTTTTTAGTTTTTTTTCTAACTACTTTTTTTTTAGAAGAATTCTTTTTAATCTTTTTTCTTTTTCTAGAAACTTTTTTAGTTTTTTTTCTAACTACTTTTTTTTTAGAAGAATTCTTTTTAATCTTTTTTCTTTTTCTAGAAACTTTTTTAGTTTTTTTTTTTAGCATCAGTACCAAATATATATCTAATTCTTACCAATGTTGTTTAAAATTTTCCAGCTTTTATAGTCTATTGGCATTACAGACAGTCTGCTTTGCTTAATTAGGGATAAATGGCTTAATTGTTTGTTTTTTTTAATTTCTTCAAGACTTATAGTTCTGTTTAGTTTTCTTAAAAACTTAACATTAACAGCAACAAATCTACCCGACCTATCTGTTTTGTCCAGGTAAGCCTCTTTAATTACCTCAACAATTCCAACAATTTCTTTCCCAATATTTGAATGATAAAAAAAACATTGATCACCTTTTTTCATTGATTTTAAATTTTTTGCAGCCTGATAATTTCTTACACCATCCCAGGGAGCCCCCTTAACACCAGCTTTTTTTTGTTGATCAATAGACCAAACATTTGGTTCTGATTTCATTAACCAGTACTTCATTTAATTGTTTTTTTTATAGACCATTATAACAAATATTAAGCATATTTTTATAAAATACATAGACCAAAATGTAAACCACATTTAAGACATTGAATATTTTTTATATAAGAGTAAGATTTTGATGACTGCAAATATTAGATATAAGCTTTATGAAAAAAAACCCACTTATTGATATAAAAGTCAAGACTGTAGAAAAACAGATAAAACCTGAAAATTTTTTAAATACAAAAGATAAATCTTTGTTACTTCCATCCGAAAGTATTGACGCTAAAATTTATAAAAAAATAAGGGAGTGTTTAAAAAAGTTCAACAATTTAAATTTAAAAGATAAAGAAATAATATCTACTGTTTTAAAAAGTTATGAAAATATACACTTAGGAAAGCATTTAAGTAAAAAAGAATTTATTTTGACATTACAAGAAATAAATGAATTTTTTAACATAAGTGAAGAAAATATTCTTAGATATGTAGTGTACAGATATAAATACAATCAGTTTCCAAAATTAAAAATACTGGATGCTTATCCACCAAATATTCAAATAGAGCCAACCTCAATGTGTAATTTGCGTTGTATTATGTGTTATCAAAGTGACAAAAGCTTTTCATCAAAATCCCAAGGATTTATGGGTTATATGAAATTTGACCTTTTAAAAAAGGTAGTTGATGAAATAGCTGGAAAAATAGATGCTGTAACATTTGCATCAAGGGGTGAGCCAACATTACACCCTGAGCTTGATAAGTTTCTAAAATATTGTGAAGGTAAGTTTTTAGGTCTCAAGTTAAATACGAATGCGACCCTTTTAAATGAAAAGAAAATTAATATGCTTCTATCTTCTGACCTTCAACAATTAATTCTATCCATTGACGAAAAAGATAAAGAAAATTATGAAAAAATAAGAGTTAATGCAAAATTTGAAGTAATAATGAAAAATTTAGAAATGTTAAAAAAAATAAGAGAAAAATCTTACAAAGATTCAAAAATTAGAATAAGAATTTCTGGTGTTAAAATTAATGCCAGTCAAAGTGCTGAAGAAATGAATGAATTTTATAAGAAATTTGCAGATGAGATTGCTTTAGTAAATTACTCTCCATGGGAAAGTGCATATGAAAACCCAGTGAATGAAATTGAAGATGAATGCTCAGAGCTATACAGAAGAATGTTTGTTTGGCAGGATGGAAAAGCAAACCCTTGTGATTACGATTATAAATCTTCCTTGAGTAAGTGGAACGTAAACACTGATAGTATTAAATCAATATGGAACTCTGATTATTATAATGAAATAAGAGATTTACATAAAACAAAACAAAGAAATATGATTGAACCTTGCAAAAGATGTATAAACATTTAAGGGTTTGTATTATTGGCAATGGTTTTCACTCCAAGAGAATTCAAAAAATACTAAGATTTAAAAAAATTAAATTTTTTATTTTTAAACCTAAGTCAAAAAAAAATTATAAAAGTGAAAATTTGAATTTTTTAGATAAATTTAATGTTTTTTTTATAATTTCACCAAATAAAACTCATTATCACTATATTAAATCTCTACATAAAAAAGGTTATGTATTTTGTGAGAAGCCCCCAACAAATAATAAAACTGAATTAGGTAAACTTAAAAAGATAAAATCTAATAAAATTTATTATAATTTTAATTTTCGTTTTAGCAAAATAGCAGAAATATTAAGAGATAAAAATAAATATAAATTAGGTAATTTGATTTATGCAAATATTATCTCAGGGCATGGACTTGCATTTAAGAAAGATTATAAATTAAGCTGGAGATCTGATATTGAGAAATGTCCAAAAGGTGTTTTTGAAGTGCTATCAATACACTGGTTGGATTTATTAAATTACTTATTTAAAATTACAGCTTTTAGTAAACCAAGATTGATGAATTTAAGCAGAGTAGGTAACAGTTATGATAATAGCAATATAAGTGTTAAAATAAATAATAAATTTTTTGCTGAAATATTTTCTTCTTATACAAGTCCACTTATTAATAAAAAGACCTTTGTTTTTGATAATGGATTAGTAGAAGAAAATGAGTCAATGATAACGGTTAAGGGTCCCACACTAAATTTTGATAGAAATAATTTTTTAAAACTACCAAAGTTGATTAAAAAAATAAGAATTAATAAAGAAAAAGATTATCTAGATTCATTAGACAAAAGTGTTAATTTTTTTTTAAAAGTTGCACTAAAGACAAAAAATTTTTCAAAGAAAGATAACCTAAAATCTTTGAAGATTAATAGCATGGTATTATAATTTTACACCAGCACCCTTTAAAAATTTAGCATCCTCGTCTAGTTCCCACCTAGGTTTTGCTGGATAATCCAGGTTATCAAATTTTTCAATCTTAAACTTTTCTAACCCAGCCATTGCAATCATTGCTGCATTATCTCCACACAGACTAATTGGAGGAAAAGTAGATTTGAAATTTTCTTCAGCACAAAGTTTTTCTAGAGTCTCTCTAATTTCTTTATTAGCTGCCACTCCACCAGCGACTACAAATGTGTTATTTTTATTTCCATTTATATTTTTAAATTCTTTAAAAGCAATTTTAGTTTTTTTGTATAATATTTCCATAACTGTTTTTTGAAAAGATGCAGCAAGATCAAATTTTTCTTGATCTGTTTTAATGTTTTTGGTTATTCTTAAAATAGCTGTTTTAAGTCCTGCAAAAGATAAGTTGCAACCACCTTTATTAAATATTGGTTTTGGTAAATCATATTTATTAGGATCACCTTTTTTAGCCAAAACTTCAATTTGAGGACCTCCAGGAAATTCAATTCCCAAAAGTTTTGCAGTTTTGTCAAAAGCTTCACCTAGAGCATCATCAATAGTTGTTCCTAATCTTTTATATTTACCAAGACCCTGAACGTTTAAAAATTGTGAATGCCCTCCAGAAATTAATAAAAGTAAGTATGGATAATTTAATTCTGAATTAAGTTTTGGACTTAGTGCATGACCCTCTAAGTGATTAACTGCAATGAAAGGTTTATTTAGTGCACTAGCAAAAGCCTTTCCAAAACTTAAGCCAACTGATAAACAAACTATTAATCCTGGGCCAGCAGTTGAAGCTACGGCATCAATCTCATCAATATTTCTTCCACTATCATCTATTGCCTTTTGAACAATCCTATCTATTTTTTCAATATGCGATCGTGCTGCAAGTTCAGGAACTACTCCCCCAAATTCTTTGTGAATTTCAACTTGACTTGAAATAATATTGGATAAAACTACTGAGATTCCTTGCTCATTTTCAGTTATTAAGGATGCTGCTGTTTCATCACAACTTGTCTCTATTCCAAGAATTAACGGTTTTTTATTCATTCAAATAGTTTTTATTAATTGTACAATCTCAATACAAGTAAGAAATAAATTTTATTATGAAAAAGAAAATAGTTATTGGATCTCGAGGTAGCAAGTTGGCGCTAATATATGCTCAAAATGCTAAAGATAAGATTATTCAAAATACAATTTTAAATGATGAAGATATTATAATTAAAGAAATAATAACAAAAGGTGACCAAGTCCAAGATATAAGGTTATCAGATCTAGGTGGAAAGGGTTTATTTTCAACAAGTATAGAAAAGGAACTCCAAGATAAAAAAATTGATATTGCTGTCCATGCGTTAAAAGATATGCCTGCTATTGAAACAGACGGTTTAAGGACAGATACATTTTTAAAAAGAAACGACCCAAGAGAAATTTTAATAACTAAACATAAAAAAAAACTTAAGGAATTAAAAACTAATGCGATAATAGGAACCTCATCTTATCGAAGAGAATTCCAAATCAAAAAAATTAGAACAGATTTCAAATGTAAACTTATTAGAGGAAATGTTGATACTAGGATTGAAAAACTTAAAAATGGTTTGTATGATGCAATAATGTTATCCTATGCAGGAATTAAATCCTTAAATATAGAGGATAAAATTACTGAAGTATTTTCAACAGAAGAAATAATCCCAAGTGCAGGACAAGGAATTATAGCACTTCAATGTAGAAATAATGATCAAGAAATTATTTCTCTTTTATCCAAAGCCAATCATAATGAAACTTATTTGAGAGCTCACGCGGAAAGAAATGTTCTTAAAGTATTAGAAGGAGACTGCGAAACAGCAGTTGGAGCTCACGCCATAATAACAGGGGACCAAATTACATTAGAGGCTGAACTTTTTTCATTAGACGGTACACAAAAATTTTATGAAAAAAAATCTTCAGAAACTGTTAATGCAAGTAGATTGGGTATTGAAATTGGGGAAATATTAAAAAAAAAATCTAACGATTCATATAAAAGATAATATGCACATTTTACTAACAAGACCTTTAGAAGACAGTTCAGAAATGATCTTAAAATTTAAATCTTTAGGACACCATATTTCCCACCTACCATTGTTAAATGTTGAGCCTATAAAGTGTGGTGAAATAAATTTTTCAGAATTTAAGGGTATTATTTTTACTAGCGCTAATGCAGTAAAATTTTTAGATTTAAAGAATATTGATAAAAAAATCATATGCTTCTCTGTTGGTAGTGCTACTGAAAAAAAAGCTAGAAGTGTTGGTTTTCAAAATGTAATTGCTGCAGAAGGTAACGTTACAAACTTGAAAGAATTAGTTTTACAAAATTTTGATAAGAAAAATGGAAAATTAATTTATATCAGCGGAGAAACTATTTCAGTTGATTTAGATCAGCAACTTCTAAAAAAAGGATATGACATAAAAAGGATAATTAACTACAGAACTATTCATAATAAAAAATTTGATGAGGGATTTGTTAATGAATTAAAACTGAAAATACCGAATATAGTTTATATTTACTCTCAAAACAGTGCATTGAGTTTTTTAAATTTTATAAAGGTTAATCAATCAGAAAGTCTTTGGATGGACACAAATTTAATGTGTATGGGTGAAAAAACCTGCTCAATTCTTAATGAAATTAAGTGGAAAAAAATTTTTCTTTTTAATTCTGGAGAAGAAGAATTTTTGCTATATAAAATTTAGTTATGGACATATTTAGTAATTTTAGTGACCTGTTTATTTCAGTTTGGTCTAAAGGAATTCGTGGAGTTGATATTTTTCAAATACTAATTGGTATTGGAATATTTTTTATTTTTCTAATTTTTAGAGGAATAATAAGCAAGGTGATCATTAAAAGATTAGAAGCCATAGCAAAAAGAACTACAAACAAACTAGATGATACTTTTGTTCATGCGATGGAAGGACCTGCTAGATTTTTACCAATTGTTTTAGGCTTTTTTATTGCAAGTTATTACATGTCTTTTGGTGAAGAAGCTAGAGCTGCAGTTGATACAATTAATAGAACTTTAATAACAATTTTAATTTTTTGGTTAATACATCAGGTTGTTGAACCAATTTCCTATATTTTAAGTGGCCTAGATAAAATGTTAACACGTGAGTTAATTGGATGGATTATAAAATCTTTAAAAATTTTAATTTTCATTTTAGGCCTAGCTGCTGTTCTTGAACTTTGGGGAATAAAGATAGGACCAATTATTGCAGGACTTGGTTTATTTGGTGTTGCCGTTGCTTTAGGTGCGCAAGATTTATTTAAAAATTTAATTTCGGGAATTTTAGTTTTAGTTGAAAAAAGATTCAAAATTGGTGACTGGATTTTAGTTGATGGTATTATTGAGGGCATAGTGGAAAAAATTGGATTTAGATCAACAGTTATAAGAAAGTTTGATAAATCTTTAGCTATAATTCCTAATTTTCAGTTCGCCGAAAATGCAGTTATAAATATTAGTGAGACCACTAATTGGAGAATAGATTGGGCGATAACACTTCAATATGACACTACAGTTGACCAATTAAAAAAAGTTAGAAATGAAATCGAAAGTCATATTAATGAAAATAACGATTTTGATACGTCGGTAGGAGTTGTTGTTGGGGTTGAAAAATTTTCTGACAGTTCTATTGATATGAGGGTTAGATGCTTTACCGCATCTAATAGTTTTAAAACATGGCTTGAGGTTAAAGAAAAACTTGCAATTGAAATTAAGCAAATTGTAGAAAAAAACAACGCAGCTTTTGCCTTCCCAAGTCAGTCAATTTACATTGAAAAAAAATGATAGCAATTTTTTATTTAGTTCTACAAATATTAAAACTCTACTCTTATGTAGTTTTGGCTAATGTAATCATTAGTTGGCTTGTTGCTTTTAATATTTTAAATACTCAAAATAGATTTGTATATTCTATCTTAGAGATGACTTATCGATTAACAAACCCTGCACTCAATAAAATAAGAAGTTTTTTACCTAATCTAGGCTCATTAGATATTTCACCAATAGTACTACTTTTATTGATTTGGTTTATAGAAATGTGTATGAAACTTTACATTGCACCAATGATTTTTTAAGGAAATACATGATTTTAATAGATGGAAAAAAAATAGCAGCTGAACTTAGAGAAGAACTAAGACAAGAGGTTGTAGAACTAAAAGCTAAGCACAACAAAATTCCAGGACTTACAGTTATTTTAATTGGAGATATGGCTCCTAGTCAAATTTATGTTCGCATGAAAGAAAAGGCTGCGAATGAAGTGGGATTAAAATCTGAAGTAATTAGATATCCAGGAACTGTGGAAGAAAAAACAGTATTAGATAAAATTGACGAGCTAAATAAAGATGAAAGTATTTCAGGAATTTTAGTTCAATTACCTTTGCCAAAACATATTGATAAGCAAAAAGTTATTGAAACTATTTTACCAGGAAAAGATGTTGATGGATTTCACCCAATGAATGTCGGAAACCTTTCATCGGGCTACGAAAGTTCAGTGCCCTGCACTCCTTTAGGATGTTATTTAATGATTAAAAAAATTGAACCTAACTTGAGTGGAAAAAAAGCTGTTATGATTGGTAGATCAAATCTAAATGGAAAACCAATGGCACAATTACTTTTAAAAGAAAATTGTACGGTAACAATAACTCACTCAAAAACTAAAGATTTAAAAGCAGAATGTTTAGAAGCAGATATTATAGTTGCAGCAGTGGGTATCCCAGAGCTTGTAAAAGCAGACTGGGTTAAAAAAGATGCAATCGTAATTGATGTAGGTATTAATAAAACTGAAAAAGGAATTGTTGGAGATGTTGCTTTTGACGAAGTGTCAAAAGTTGCAAGAGCTTTAACTCCTGTTCCAGGTGGAGTAGGACCAATGACTATTGCCTGTTTGTTAAAAAATACTATTGAGTGTTTTAAAAGATCCAAAAATTAAAAATTTTCAATACAAATTGATAAAATTTTTAATTTTATTGGTTTCTAATTAGGGGATAAACTTTTGGGTTTAAATATTTTAAATTTGTTAACATGATTAAAGCCAACGTTATCAAACCAATACTTCCACTAATGTTAAATAAAATTTTCAAATCTAATTGCCATGCTAATTGAAAGACATTTTCAATAACATAATAAGAGCCGATTACAGCAAAAAATATTGCAATTAATATTACTGAAAAA
>Ga0307986_10000041_pt1 | contig 78161 bp, 84 predicted proteins | sample EllFjometageno82_FD_203170 | JGI IMG/M metagenome (GOLD analysis project Ga0307986, IMG submission 203170) | Marine microbial communities from Ellis Fjord, Antarctic Ocean - #82 | ecosystem: Environmental > Aquatic > Marine > Unclassified | place: Southern Ocean | collected 2014-10-09 | reverse complement strand
ATTGATACGATAAATCAGATTTACCAAATACCTTTACCTCTTAATTTAATTTTTAACGTTATATCCATTGGTTCTGAAAAGAGTCAATTTGAAAATCAAAAAAAACCTGGGGAAAAGCTTTGCACGGCCCTGCAGGGCATGGGCACAACGTTTATCAAACTCGGGCAATTTCTTGCAACAAGGCCAGATATTATTGGAGAAGAAATGGCAAAAAATTTAGAAAAACTTCAGGATAAAGTTCCAGCATTTGACCTCTATGAAGCAAAGAAAATAATAAAAAAAGAAATAGGAGAAAATCAGTATAAAAATATTTTAGAAATTAGTGAACCAATCGCTGCGGCTTCTATTGCGCAAGTTCATATTGCAAAAATTAAAAATGAAAATGAAAATAAAGAAGTTGCAATAAAAATTTTACGTCCAGATATAGAAAAATTATTTAATGAAGAATTAGATGCTCTAATGTTGTTTGCTTATATAGTTGAAAATTCGTTTTCAAAAGCAAAAAGACTTAAACTTGTTGAGGTTGTTTATCTGCTGAGAGAAATTACAAATATTGAGATGGATTTACGATTTGAAGCGGCTGCAGCTAATGAATTGTACGAAAATACAAAATTTGATACAGGGTTTAATGTTCCTAAAATTTATTGGAATTATACCTCAAAAAAAGTTTTAACACTGGACAAGGTTGACGGTGTATCTATTCGAGAACACGAAAAGCTTAAGAGTTTTGGTGTAGACTTGAAAAGTTTGGCAGAAAATTTAATACAGCACTTTTTAAAACAGGCTGTTAGAGATGGTTTTTTTCATGGTGATATGCACCAAGGAAATTTATTTGTTGATAGAAATGGAATTATAATACCTGTAGATTTTGGAATTATGGGCAGATTGGATAAAAATAATAGAAAATTTTTAGCAGAAATTTTATATGGATTTATTCAAAGAGATTACATGAAAGTAGCAGAGGTGCATTTTCAAGCAGGATTAGTGCCAAATGATGCTTCTAAAGAAGAATTCGCTCAAGCTTTAAGGTCTGTTGGGGAACCTATTTTTGGACAATCCATAAAAGATATTTCAGGAGGAAATTTATTAGCTCAATTGTTTGAAATTACTGAAAAATTTAACATGGCTACACAGCCTGCTTTACTTCTGTTGCAAAAAACTATGGTTGTCGTTGAAGGAGTCGCGAGAAAAATCTACCCTGAAACAAATATTTGGGAAGTATCTAGACCCGTCTTAGAAGATTGGTTAAAAAATATTAAAAGCCCTAAAACTACTTTGGACACCGCCATTTATACTTCAGCTGAGATAATTAAAAGAATACCAAATTTTCCTGACCTTATGGATAAAGCAAATTATGCACTTCAGTTAATGGCTGAGGGTAAGTTAAACATAGGTCTTGGAAATAACAAAAATTTAGAAATTGAACAAATGAAGTTGAAAAATTTTAGAAACAATCTAATTATTGGATTTTTTGGTATTGTAATTGTTATTTTTTTAGTATTTTAGTTAATAATAATGTTAAAAAATAAAAAAGTTTTAATAGTTATCGGTGGGGGCATATCTGCATATAAAGCTCTTGATCTTATAAGATTATTAAAAAAAAATAATGTTATTTTAAAAACCATTCTTACAAAAAGTGGTAAAGAATTTGTTACACCACTTTCAATTACAGCTCTTACTAAGAATAAAACATTTGAAGATATATTTGATATAAATAGTGAGGCTGAAATTGACCATATAGCTTTGTCGAGATGGTCAGATTTAATAATTGTTTTGCCTACAACAGCAAATTTTATGACAAAATTGAGTGCGGGTAAGGCTGAAGATCTTGCAACGACAGTGTTGCTAGCATCTAATAAAGATATTCTTTTAGTTCCAGCTATGAATGTTAGAATGTGGCTACATAAAGCAACTCAAAAAAATTTAAAAATTTTACAAGACTATGGTTATAGTTTTATAGGTCCTGAAAAGGGTGAGATGGCCTGTGGAGAATTTGGAGAAGGCAAAATGTCAAGTCCAAGACAAATTTTTGCTTATTTGAAGAATTATTTTGATAAAAGAGATTTGGTTAAAAAGAAGAAGTTGCGAGCTTTAGTAACCACTGGGCCAACTCGAGAATATTTGGATCCTATAAGGTATATTTCCAATGAATCCAGCGGTAAACAAGGTTATGAAGTTGCTCTAGCTTTAGAGAAACTAGGTATAAAGACTAAATTAATAGCTGGACCATCTAATTTTTTTTCTCACAAAGATTTAAAAATAAAAAAAATTACTTCAGCAAAAGAGATGATGAATGAGGTAAAAAAGTCTCTTCCTGTCGATATTGCTGTTTGTGCCGCTGCAGTTTCAGATTTTAGACCATCAAATAAAAGTAATAATAAAATTAAAAAAAATTTTACAAACTTAAACAGTATTAGTTTAGAGAAAAATGCTGACATTTTAGATTATTTAAGTAAAAATAATAAAGCTAGACCTAAAATAGTAGTAGGTTTTTCAGCGGAAACAGAAAATGTTATTCAAAATTCAAAACTAAAAATTAAAGAAAAATACTGTGATTTAATTGTAGCAAATGATGTGTCTAAAAAAGATTCAGGGTTTAATTCGGATTATAATAAAGTTTCAATAATTGATAAAAAAGGCAAAGTTCAATCTATTCCTAAAAATAAAAAAAGTTTTATTGCTAATATTATTGCAAAAATTATTTTAGATAAACTTTTAATGAATGACAAAAATATTAATTAAAAGATTATCAAAAGAAGTTTCTTTACCCAAATATGAAACTAGCGGATCCTCGGGTATGGATCTATCAGCAAACATAAATAGTGAAGTTAATATTGAGCCAGGTAATTCTGCGATAATCCCGACTGGCTTGGCTATATCTATCCCAAAAGGTTTTGAGGTTCAAATAAGACCAAGATCTGGGTTAGCTGCTAAACAAAAAATAAGTGTACTAAATACACCAGGAACTATTGACGCTGATTATAGAGGCGAAATAAAAGTAATTTTGATTAATCTTAACGACAAAGTATTTACAGTTGAAAAGGGACTTCGTATTGCACAAATGGTTGTTTGTCCTGTAGTACAAGCAAAACTCGAAGAAGTTTCAGAGTTAAATGATACTGATCGAGGAAAAGGTGGCTTTGGTTCCACTGGAATAAAATAAATCATAAAATGAAAATTTCTTTGAATCAATATAAAAGATTCGAAAAACAAATAATTATAAAGAAAATTGGTTTATCAGGACAAAAGAAAATTTTTTTATCAAAAGTATTAATTGTTGGTGTTGGTGGATTGGGGTGTCCATTAATTACTTATTTAGCTGCTTCTGGTGTAGGTAAAATTGGTATTTTAGATTTTGATAAAGTCGAGGTGTCAAACTTGAATAGACAAACATTGTATGGCTCGAACGATCTTGGTAAATTTAAAGTTTTTCAGGCTAAAAAACATATAAATAAAATTAATAAAAAAATTAAGATTATTACATATAATAAAAAATTGACTTCAAAAAATATTAAAGATATTTTTAATAAGTTTGATGTTATTTGTGATGGAACAGATAATTATGACACAAGGTATTTGATAAATGATTTCTGCGTAAAAAATAAAAAAATACTAATTTCTGCTGCTATAAGTAAATTTGATGGACACCTTTTTAAATTTAATTTTAAAAAAAAAGGACCTTGCTATAGATGTTTTATGCCAGAAAAACCTATCGAAGAAAGTAATTGTCAAACTGAAGGAATATTCTCACCAGTAGCAGGTGTCATGGGATCCTTGCAAGCAAATGAAGTTTTAAAATCTATTTTGAATACTAAAGATTTTTTAATTAACCACATGATTGTATTTGACTCTTTAAAAACTGAATTTAGGAAACTTAAGATATCTATTAATCCTAAATGCATTAATAAATGTTAAAAATATTCATATTTATTTATAGTTTGTTTTTTTTTGAAATATCTGTTTTTTCTAAAGATGAATATTTTTTGACTCTACGTTATGATACTGTAAACTTAAGGCAGGGACCTTCACGTGATTACCCAGTAAAAATTTTTTATAAGAAACAATTCTTACCTGTTATGATTCAAGACCAATCAGACAATTATAGAAAAATTAGAGACCATGAAAATAATACAGGTTGGATACATATTTCTCAGTTATCCAAAAAAAAGGCTGTGATTGTAACCAATGACAGCCAAATTATGTTTAGCAGACCTACTATCTACTCCAAGCCTATTGTAATTCTTAAAAAAGGAAGATTAGCAAAAATTATTAAATGTAAAAATAATTGGTGTAAGTCTAAAACCAACAATTATAAAGGCTGGATTAAAAAAGAGAGTTTGTGGGGATTATTTTAATTTTTTTAAATTTAGCATAGATGTGACTACTTAATATTTATATTTTTTAACAAACTATTATTCAAATATAAACATGTATCCATAAGCAAAAATAATAGCAGGTACTGCACTATATAAAGTTGCAATGATTGCTGCTTTTGGAGCTAGTGCAATGGCTGGAAATAGTGCGTCTCCGTCATTAGAAATAGCATTTCCTATTTCAGCTGAAAGTGGAATAATTCCATTTAAATAAAAAGTAGTAACTACAATTTGTGGTCCGCAACCAGGCAAAAAACCCATAAATATTGCCATCAATGGTACAAATGGTAACCAAATTTCAAAAAATGTTTTTAAATCATATTCAGTAAAATACATAAATATTTCAAAAGTTAAAAAACCACATATAACCCAAGTTGTTACAAAATTTGTTGTATCAACAACTCTTGATAAAAGGTTTCTGCTTCTGTCAGTAGAACACTGGAAGTCACTTAATGGATTAAGTGACCACATAAATATACATAAAATTGCACCAGCTGCACCAATTGAGTGAACAACGCTTAGGTCTTCTGGAATAGCTAGTAACTGATCGATATCCTGTTGAAAAGCCACAAATAAACCTATCACAAAACCAGGTATAAAAATTAAAGTCCAGAATATATTAAACTTAGATACAAAATTTTTTGAAATTTTTTCAAACTCAACTTTTATTTTTGAGTCACCTTGTAAATAATTTACTCCATGAATTTGATCAACAATGTATCCAGAAATAGTTCCTACAAAAGCTCCAAGTCCAAATATAAATAAACCTGTAAAAGGTTCTGCAGCAAGAAGTAAAAATGCTGCGTCTCCCATGGTAGCTGTCAATACCGCAACTAAAGATCCAAAACTTATTCTTCCTTGAATATACTGAGTAACAACTACAATTGCACCACCACAGCCTGGTAATGCCCCTAATAATGAAGCCATAACAACATGATATTTTTTAGTTTTATCTAAAATGTAGGCAATATTAAATCTTGTTAATGCATCCAATCCAATAAAAATAAATAAAGTAAAACCAACAAAAACTGAGACTTGTAGATATGCATCCACTAACGTGCTTCGGACCATTTCACCAAAATTATTAGTTTGAAAAGCCATCACTAAAATAGCAATACCTAAAAAGCTTTTTTTTAATAATCTTGCTTCATTGGCAACTAAAATAGTTTTTTTTTCTAATACCGCAGCTATAAAAGCGTTCATGTTGTACTTCTTTCTTTGCCGTACGTTTTAAAATTCTAGTTCAGTTTTCTATATTCTTGTCTGTCTGCGTTCATCACTTTTGCCCATACAGCGACAAAGTCTTTCACAAATTTTTCTTTGTTGTCGTCTTGAGCATAAACTTCAGCATATGATCTTAAAACTGAGTTAGAACCAAATACTAAATCAACTCTCGTTGCTGTAAATTTTGTTTTTTTAGTTTTACGTTCGACAATTTCATACAAATCTTTACCAAGTGGTTTCCAAGTAAAGTTCATATCTGTTAAATTTACAAAGAAGTCGTTTGTTAAAGTTCCAACTTTTTCAGTAAATACTCCGTGCTTAGTGTTGCCATGATTTGTATCAAGAACTCTCATGCCCCCAACTAAAACTGTCATTTCTTTTGCTGACAAGTCCATTAAAGATGCTCTATCAAGCATTAACTCTTCGGGACTAACTACGTATTCTTGTTTTACCCAGTTTCTAAATGCATCATGGATGGGTTCTAATACTTTAAATGAATCCATGTCAGTTTGATCTTGTGTTGCATCTCCTCTGCCAGGCTCAAAAGGAACTTTGATATCAAAACCAGCTTTTTTGATTGATTGTTCTAAACCAACATTTCCTGCAAGCACTATAGTGTCGGCTATACTTGCTCCCGTATCTTTGGCTACTTGTTCTAATTTAACTATAACTTTATTAAGTCTAGTTGGTTCGTTGCCCTCCCAGTCTTTTTGAGGAGCTAATCGAATTCTCGCACCATTAGCACCCCCTCTACAATCGGTTCTTCTATATGTTCTTGCGCTATCCCAAGCCGTACTAATTAACTCTGAGCTGCCTAATCCTGTTGCTTCAATTAATTTTTTTGCTTTATTAACATCAAAATCCTTGTTTCCATCTGCAACCGGGTCTTGCCAGATTAACTCTTCCTTAGGAGCGTCAGGGCCTATGTAATACTTTTTAGATCCTAAATCTCTATGAGTTAATTTAAACCAAGCTTTTGCAAAAGTTTCTGACATGTATTTATGATCTTTTCTAAATTTTTCAGAAATTTTTCTATAACTAGGGTCCATTTTCATTGCCATATCAGCATCAGTCATGATTGGGTTTCTTTTTATTTTGGAGTCCGCTAAATCAACTGGTTTATCTTCTTCTTTCATATTAATTGGCTCCCACTGATTAGCTCCGGCAGGGCTCTTCTTAAGCTCCCATTCATAATCCAATAAAAGTTTTAAATAAGTATCGTCCCATTTATTAGGATGCGTAGTCCAAGCACCTTCGATACCGCTAGTTACTTGATTAACACCTAAACCTCCGCCTTTAATATTCCAACCAAATCCTTGCTCATGAACTTCTGCTGCCTCGGGTTCTGGACCTTGTAAAGAACCATCCCCGTTACCGTGAGCTCTTCCAACTGAGTGTCCTCCTACTGTTAATGCACATGTTTCTTCGTCATTCATTGCCATACGACCAAATGTTTCTCTAACATCATGAGCAGTTCTTAATGGATCAGATACGCCTTCTACACCTTCAGGATTTACATAAATTAAACCCATCACAACTGCCGCTAAAGGATTTTGTAGTGATGTTCTATCTTCTTTGTTTATATATCTCTCAGATTTCATCCATTCCTTCTCTGAACCCCAATAAACATCTTTTTCTGGATGCCATATATCTTCTCTTCCAAATGAAAAACCATACATCTTAAGACCCATAGATTCATACGCCATGTTTCCAGCTAAAATCATCAAATCTGCCCAACTAATTTTATTTCCATATTTCTTTTTAATCGGCCAAATCAATCTTCTTGCTTTATCTAAATTTGTATTATCAGGCCAAGAATTTAGTGGTGCAAATCTGTGATTACCAGTTCCACTTCCACCTCTGCCGTCTGCAATTCTATAAGTTCCTGCTGAATGCCAAGCCATTCTAATAAATAAACCACCGTAATGCCCAAGATCTGCTGGCCACCATTCTTGGCTGTCTGTCATTAAATTTAATAAGTCTTTTTTAATTGCTTCAAAGTCTAATTTTTTAACTTCTTCTTTATAATTAAATCCGTTATCCATTGGATTAGTTTTTGTGTCATGCTGATGTAAAATATCTAATTTTAAATTTTTAGGCCACCATTCTTCTGTTGTTGATTGGCTGTTCTTACTCATAGCACCGTGAGATACTGGGCATTTTCCTGATCCATTTTTTTTAAATTCAACGCTCATTTTTCCTTTTTTAGTTTTTTAGTTTTTTAGTAGTTTATAATTATTCTAAACTAGAATGTCAAGACAGTCAGTATTATAGTTTAGTTATGTTAATAATAACTTCACAGGCTTTAATTTTTTTTCCTTTTGGAGCATGCGGTAATTTCGTAAGCTCTATTTCATTAAAATTTATATCAGTTAACTCATTGGTATCATCATCATAAAAATGATGGTGCATGTTAATATTAGTATCGTAATAACTGGTATTATTGCTTGTTAAAATTTCTTTTAAATGTCCTGCTTTTCTAAAGGCTTCTGTGGCGTTGTAGATTGTAGCTAATGAAATCTTATTTGGACTTCCTTTTTTATTTATAATTTTGTTTAAATTTTCCACTGTAAAATGAAAAGTTTTTGTTCTTTCAAATAAAAATTCAGCAATTCGTATTCTTTGCATAGTGGGCCTTAACCCTGATGACCTTAATTTGTTTACAATTTCTTTATTTTGCTTCATAAATGAGTAAAAATTATATTCTATATTATAATCGTTCTAAAGTTTATTATATTATTTGGTATATAATTCAAGAAAAAACAGCTAATTTATTTTATGCAAAAAAATAGTTTTAATTATGACGAATTAATTGACTGCGGTGAAGGCAAACTTTTTGGCGAGGGTAATGCTAAACTTCCTTTACCACCAATGCTTATGTTTGATAGAATAACTGAGATCAAACAAGATCATGGTGCATTTAAAAAAGGTTTCATAAAAGCTGAACTAGATATAAAAGAGAATCTGTGGTTTTTTGGTTGTCATTTCAAAAATGATCCAGTTATGCCAGGTTGTTTGGGTTTGGATGCAATGTGGCAACTTGTAGGTTTTTATTTAGGATGGATAGGTGAACCGGGAAAAGGAAGAGCTCTAGGAGTAAACTCTGTTAAGTTCACTGGAGAAGTTTTAAATAAAGTTAAAATGGCTACTTATGAAATAGATATGAAAAGAATTTTAAAAAAAGAGGGGGCGGCAGTCGGTCTTGCAAATGGCTCTTTAAGTGCGGATGGGAAAATAATTTATAAAGCAGAAAATTTAAAAGTTGGATTGTTTAAATCATGAAAAGAGTAGTAATAACAGGTTTAGGAATAGTTTCTTGTCTTGGTAATAACCAAGAAGAAGTTTATCAATCCCTTGTTAATACAAAATCAGGAATTTCATATTGTGAAGAGTACAAAGAACATAATTTACGAAGTCATATACATGGAAAACCTAATATTAAACTTCAAGATCATGTAGATAGAAAAACAATAAGGTTTATGGGATCTGGATCAGCTTATAATTATATTGCTATGAAAGAGGCTGTAAAAGACTCAGGATTAGAAGAAAAAGACGTAAGTAATATTTCAACTGGTATTGTGATGGGTTCTGGTGGTCCTTCAATAGAAAATGTAATTCTAGCTGCTGACAAAACTAGAGCAAAAACTCCAAAGTTAATGGGACCATTTATTGTACCAAGAACTATGGCTAGTACGGCCTCAGCTACATTAGCGGTTCCTTTTAAAATAAAAGGTGTGAACTATACTATGAGCTCAGCTTGTGCAACTAGTGGACACTGTATAGGAAACTCGGTTGAGCTAATTCAATTTGGAAAACAGAAAATCATGTTTGCTGGTGGTAGTGAAGAATTGCACTGGGCAATGACTGCCATGTTTGATGCTATGACTGCTCTATCATCAAAATATAATGAAACTCCTGAAAAAGCTTCAAGAGCTTATGATAAAACCAGAGACGGATTTGTAATTGCCGGAGGAGGTGGTGTTTTAGTGCTTGAAGAATATGAACATGCTAAAGCAAGAGGTGCAAAAATTTATGCAGAAATAACAGGGTATGGAGCGACGTCAGATGGCTACGATATGGTTGCACCTTCAGGAGAAGGAGCGGTTAGATGTATGCAAATGGCTCTAAAAACTTCTAAAAATAAATTAGACTACATAAATACTCATGGTACATCTACTCCTGTTGGAGATATTACTGAATTAAAGGCTGTAGGTGAAACTTTTAAAGATCAAATCCCTAAAATAAGTTCAACTAAATCTTTGTCTGGCCATCCTTTAGGTGCTGCATCAGTACATGAAGCTATTTATTGTTTAATAATGATGAAAAATAATTTTATTACAGGATCGGCTAATATTAATGAAATGGATGAAGAGGCTAAAAAGTTTCCAATTATCACTAAAACCGAAAAAGACGTTACACTTAATGCTGTTATGTCTAATAGCTTTGGATTTGGTGGAACTAACGCAACATTAATCTTCGAGAAAATATAATTTATGAATTTAATGAAAGGTAAAAAAGGTTTAATTTTGGGTGTTGCCAATGAAAGATCTATAGCTTGGGGAATATCTCAAAAACTTTCAGAAGCTGGAGCCGACCTAGCTTTTACTTATTTAGGTGATGCTTTAAAAAAGCGAGTTATTCCACTAGCAGAAAAATTAAATTCAAAACTTACTTTTAGTTGTGATGTTGAAAAAAAAGAAGAAGTTATAAAACTTTTTGAAGATATAAAGTCTCAATGGGGTCAAATTGATTTTGTGGTGCACGCAGTTGCCTTCTCTGACAGATCGGAGTTATCAGGGGAATACTTAAACACTACTAGGGAAAATTTCTTAAAAAGTATGTTAATTTCATGTTTTTCTTTTACTGAAATTGCCAAAGAAGCTTCAAAAATAATGAAAGAAAGTGGAAGCATGCTTACTTTAACTTATGAATCTACTAAAGCAATTCCAAATTATAATGTAATGGGTGTTTGTAAATCTGCTCTTGAAGCTAGTGTTAAATACTTAGCACGTGATCTTGGTGGTAAAGGAATACGGGTAAATGCGATAAGTGCTGGTCCAATTAAAACCCTGGCTGCTTCAGCTATTGGTGATGCTAAATTTCTTTACAAATGGAATGCAGATCACTCATTTTTAAAGAGAAATGTTGATATACACGACGTCGGGGGGTCAGCTTTATACCTTTTGAGCAACCTTGCTGCTGGTGTAACAGGTGAAATACATTACGTTGATGCGGGGTACAATAAAGTAGGAATGCCTGATCCTAAAAACATATCTTAAAATTCAAAATAAAATAAACTTTAAAAATCAAATAAAAAGAAAAGATGAAAGTTTTTAATTTAAAAGTAAAAGAAAAGTTAGACGACTTTTTTAATTGGGTAAAGGGGGCGGAATTAGTTGAGCTAAATTCATGTGATACAAATGAAGACCCTGTTAGGCCTGAGCTTACCAATAAATTTAGAACTGAATATGGTCGTAAAATCTATGCTGTAAAATATAAAAAAGAAATTTGTGCAATTATGTGTTTTGGATTTACAAATGATATTCCAAAAACAGTTGAAGAATTGAATTTGATGACCAAAGATGCACACTTACAAAGCGCTTTAAGAGATCAAAATGTTGGGAAAATAGCTATTGCTTATACGATTTGGTCTAAAAAAAAAGGTGGTGGAAAATTAATTGTTAAAGAGGTGTTCAAAAAAATAAAACAATCAAATCATTTAAATAGATTGATAACGCTATCACCTCTTACTGATATAGCTAGAAATTTCCATTTACATAATGGTGCGTTTGAACTTCAAATAAATGAAACAACTCAAAACTTTGAGTATAAAGTTTAAGCAATAGCTTGTTTCATAGATAGTTTAACTTTACCCCTATCAAAACCAACAACTTTTACTGAAACTTCATCTCCTTCTTTTACAACATCGCCAACTTTTTCAACTCTTTTTGCTGCAAGTTCTGAGATATGTACAAGTCCATCTTGTTTTCCTAAAAAGTTTACAAAAGCTCCAAACTCCATAATTTTAACTACTTTACCTTTGTAGATTTTTCCCATTTCAGGTTTTGCAACTAAACTTTTAATAAACTCAATTGCTTTATTTCTTGACTCTTCATCGGGAGCGGCAACTGTTACTTCTCCAGTATCTTTAACATCAACTTTAGCTCCAGATGTTTCAACTATCTCTCTTATAGTTGCTCCACCTTTTCCTATTACTGTTGCTATATCTTTTTTATCAACCTTTATAATTTCCATTTTTGGTGTGTGTTTTGAAAATTCTTTTCTTGAATCCTTTAATGCTTTGTTCATTTCACCTAAAATATGTTCTCTACCACCTTTTGCTTGATCTAAAGCTTTTTCCATAATTTCAAATGTTATTCCTGTAATTTTGATATCCATCTGGAGAGATGTAATTCCGTTTTTTGTACCGGCTACTTTAAAATCCATATCTCCTAAATGATCCTCATCTCCTAAAATGTCCGATAATACAGAAAAATCATCTCCTTCTTTAATTAAACCCATTGCTATTCCTGCAACCGGTTCTTTCATCGGTACACCTGCGTCCATAAGAGCTAACGATGTTCCACAAACTGTAGCCATTGAAGATGAGCCATTTGACTCAGTAATCTCAGAAACAACTCTCAGTGTATAGGGAAAGTTCTCGGCCTTAGGCAAAGATGAATTAATCGCTCTCCATGCTAGTTTTCCATGGCCAACTTCTCTTCTTCCCGTTCCTATTCTTCCACATTCACCAACAGAAAATGGAGGAAAATTATAATGTAACATAAATCTATTTCTTTGCATTCCATTTAAGCTTTCAACTCTTTGTTCGTCATCTGACATGCCTAAAGTAGTAACTACCAATGCTTGCGTCTCTCCTCTTGTAAATAAAGCTGACCCATGAGTTCTTGGCAATACACCAACTTCACACTTGATTTGTCTTACATCTGCGAGGCCTCTTCCATCAATTCTTTTTTTATCTTTTATAATTGCTGTTCTTACAATGTCTTTTTCAAGTGACTTAAGTTGAGCCATAACTTGATTCTCAGTAACATTTTCATCTTCAGCGAACATTTCTTTACATTTTGTTTCAGCTTCTTGAATTGCTGTTGATCTTTTCTTTTTATCAGTTTCTTTAAATGCTTTTCTAAGATCTGCTTCCAAGGCTTTAGCAATTTTAACTTTTACATCTGAGTGATCTACTTCTTCTACTTCCCATTTAGGTTTACCTGCTTTTTTAGCAAGACTTTCTATTGCTTTAATTATTGGAATAAAATTTTCATGCCCAAATTTAACTGCGTCCAACATTATCTTTTCTGTTAATCCTGATGTTTCTGACTCCACCATTAAAACAGCATCTTTTGTTCCGGCTACAACTAAATCTAATTCAGAGTCTTCCAGTTCTGCAGGTGATGGATTTAACAAATATTTACCCTCTTTGTAACCAACTCTACTTGCTGCTATTGGGCCTCCAAAAGGTAATCCTGAAATAGCTAAAGAAGCAGAACATGCTATAATTGAAAGTACGTCAGCTTGATTTTCTCCATCATAAGATAAAACTGTCGGCAACAATTGAACCTCATTCATAAAACTTGAGGGGAACAAAGGTCTTATGGGTCTATCAATTAATCTTGAAATTAATTGTTCTGACTCTGTTGGTCTTGCTTCTCTTTTAAAATATCCACCTGGAATTTTTCCTGCAGCATAATATTTTTCTTGATAATTTACTGATAGTGGAAAGAAATCTTGGCCATCTCTAAGTTTTTTTGCTCCGACTACAGTTGCAATTACTACTGTTTCACCACAAGTAGCTATAATTGCTCCATCAGCTTGACGTGCTATTTTTCCAGTTTCAAGTGTTATTTTTTTACCATTGATTTCGATTTCTTCTTTATGAATTTTAAACATTATTTCCTTAAATTTAATTGTTTTATAACTTTTTGATATGAGTCAGAATTTTCCCTTTTAAGATAACTAAGAAGTTTTTTTCGTTTGTTAACAGATTTAGTCATTCCTACTGATGAGTGTTTATCTTTTTTTGCAGTCTTAAAGTGTTCTGCAAGTTTTGATATTTTGTCAGTCAGTAAACCAATTTGAATTTCTGTAGAACCAACATCTTTATCATGTATAGCTAATGATTTAATTGTATCTCTTTTTTTCTGTGTCATTTTTTTTTATCTCTTTTATTATATTTTCAATCTTTTCAGCATATTCAAATGAGTTATCTTCTACAAATGTGAGTTTAGGAAGAAACTTAATATCAAGCCTTTTAGACAGAGCTCTTCTAACAAGATGAGAGTACTCCGTCAAGATCCTAACTGTTTCTTTCATCTCCACACCTCCTAAGGGTATCACATAAACTCTAGCTGTCTTCAAATCTGGGGTCATTCTAACCTCTGTAACAGTAATTAATTTTGAATTAATTAATGGTATTTTTGCCTCGTCTCTAATAAATAGTTCTCCTAAATTTTGCTTAACCATTTCACCCACTCTTAACTGTCTTTGGCTGTAAGTTCTTTGTGATGTTTGCTTTCCCATTATATAGACCTTTGAATTTCTTCTGCCAAATAAGATTCTATTACATCTTTTTCTTTAAAATCAATAAAATCTTTTAGACTTATTCCGCATTCTAAGCCTGTTCCAACTTCTTTGACTTGGTTTTTTTCTCTATAAATACTTTGAATCTCACCGCTATAAACAACTACGCCATCTCTTATAATTCTTGCTTTAGATTTGCTTTTTATTTCTCCATTCATAACTTTGGATCCTGCAATTTTTCCTGCATTAGATACTTTAAATACTTTTTGAATTTCTGCAGAACCTAATACTGTTTCTTTAACCTCTGGTTCCAATAAACCAGATAAAGATTTTTCAATATGTTCTAATGCTTCATAGATAATATTAAAAAATTTAATATCAACTTTTTGTTCTTCAGCTAATTTTTTTGCTTCTCTATTAGGTTTAATATTAAATCCAATCAATATTGCGTCTGATGCTTTTGCTAAAGAAACATCGGTTTCATTTATCATTCCAATATCAGATAGAATTATTTTTGCTTCAACTTCATCATGTTCAATTTTATTAATAGCCATTTTTAAAGCTTCACTTGACCCTTGAACATCAGATTTGATAATTATATTTAATTCATCTTTATCTTTAACATCGTCAAAAAGATTTGACCTATCTTTAACAAGTATTTTTTTATTTTTATCAAAATTATTTTTTTTATATTCTGCCATTTCTTTAGCTTCATCTTCATTCTTAGTTACTAAAAATTCTGCTCCAGCAAATGCTGAGTTATTCATTCCCAATATTTCAACTGGCATAGAAGGTAGCGCTTCATCTATATTTTTTCCCTCATAATTTATCATTGCTCTAATTTTACCCCACGTGTCGCCACAAATAAAATGATCACCTCTTTTTAATCTTCCATTACTAATCAAAACTGTAGACACTGGTCCTTTACCTTTGTCAATTTGTGACTCTATAACCACTCCTTTTGCTTGCGCAGAAAACGAAGCTTTTAAATCTAATATTTCTGATTGTAATAAAATACTTTCTTTGAGTTTATCTAAATTCATTTTTTTTAATGCTGATACTTCTACAAACAACGTATCACCACTTAGATCTTCAGCTATTAACTCATATTGCATCATTTCATTTTTAATTTTACTGATATTTTTTTCAGGTAAATCACATTTATTTATTGCAACTATTATTGGCACTTTTGCTGCTTTCGCATGTTTGATAGCTTCAACAGTCTGGGGCTTAATACCGTCATCAGCGGCAACAACTAAAATTACAATATCAGTGATTTTTGATCCTCGTGCTCGCATCTCTGTAAACGCAGCATGGCCAGGTGTGTCTATGAAAGTTATTACTTTATCATTTTCAGTTGTTACTTGATAAGCTCCAATATGTTGCGTGATCCCACCGTGTTCTCCTGATACAACATTTGTATCCCTTAATGCATCTAGTAAAGAAGTTTTACCGTGATCAACATGTCCCATTATTGTAACTACTGGAGGCCTAGTTTTTATTTCACCCTCTAATTTTTCTTTGACTTTTTCCACCTCTAATAACGGCTCTTCATCTAGTACTGGTGTATGACCAAATTCTTTAACTATATATTCTGCTGTATCTTTATCAATAACGTGGTTTATGGTGGCAATTACCTTCATATTAAATAAAAATTTAATGACATCGTTAGACTTTTCTGCCATTCTGTTAGATAGTTCTTGAATAGCAATTTGTTCAGGAATCTTTACTTCTCGTAAAACTTTTTTAAACTCTTTTTTTTCACCATCAGGATTAATTTTTTTCTCTTTTAATCTTGCTCTTTTTACAGAAGCTAAACTTCTTTGTTTAATCTCGATTTCCTCGACATTTAAAGCTCTTGAAACAGTTAGTTTAAAATCTCTTTTATCAATAGGTCCTTTTAACTTTAACTTGCTTTTTCCAGTTGGTTTGTCATCTTTTTTAATAAAAGATTTCGTAGCCTGCTGCTCAACAAATTTCCTAGCAAAATTTTTCTTTTTAGGATCAGAATTTTTAGATTGATTTGAAGTTTGATTTGGTCTGGTAGAATTCTTATTGCCTCTAAATGGTTCTTTCTTTTTTACCGAGAAAGATTTTTTACCGTCTGTATTAATAGCGCTTGTATCTATTTTTTTTTTTAAATCTGATGAAATTGTAAGTGTCTTTTTTTTATCTTTTTCCATAACATTACTTGTACGCAATCTCTCTAGCCGACATAATCAATTCATCAGCTTCTTTTCTAGATAAAGAAAATTCTTCTAGATAACCATCAATCCTAATTTTTTTTCCTTTTATTTCATCGAACCCTCCAATTAATTCATCAGAGGATAAATCAGCAAAGTCACTTAATTTTTTAATATTTTTTTGTCCTAAAATTACAAGCATTCCTTGCGTCATACCTTTCAAATTAATCAAATTTTCTTCCATACCTAGTTCTTTTAATTTTTGAGCAACTGCTTCTTTTTCTTTAACTAAAGTTTCTTTAGATCTATCAATCAATTCTTTAGCTGTTTCTTCATCAATTGCATCTATTTTTGAAATATCTTCTGCGCTAGATTGAGATATATCTTCGATACTTGGGAATCCTTCAGAAACCAAAAGTTGACCAAGTGTTTCATCAACTTCTAAATTTTTAACTAATGTTTCAGTTCTTTCTTTAAACTCAGCTTGTCTTCTTTCTGAGTCTTCTTTGTCGGTTAATATATCTATTTCAAAATTGGTTAGTTTTGAAGCTAACCTTACGTTTTGTCCTCTTCTTCCAATTGCCTTACTTAAATTTTCTTCCGTTAGGATTATATCAATTCTTTTATTTTCTTGATCTATTAAAACTCTTTGAATTTCAGCAGGAGAGAGTGACTCTGAAATTAAAGTAGGTAAATCTTCTGTCCATTTAATTATATCTATTTTTTCACCATGTAATTCATTAACAATTGTTTGAACTCTGCTACCTCTCATACCGACACACGCTCCAACTGGATCAATAGAAGAGTCTTGAGAAGAAACACAAATTTTTGCTCTACTACCAGGATCTCTTGCAACTGCTTTGATTTCTATAGTTCCCTCATAAATTTCTGGGACTTCTTGAAAAAATAATTTTGCTAAAAATTGAGGATGTGCTCTAGATAAAAAAATTTGGTGGCCTTTAAGTTCTTTCTTCACTTCGTAACAATATGCTTTAACTCTATCGCCTGTTTTTAAAATTTCTCTTGGAATAAGTTCGTCCTTTTTAATAACACCTTCTGCTTTTCCTAAATCAACAATTACGTTACCATATTCAAGTCGCTTTATAATTCCACTTAATATTTGATCTTGTTTATCAATAAAATCTTCATACTGTCTATTTTTTTCAGCTTCTCTAACTCTTGAACTTATTACTTGTTTTGCGCTTTGCGCAGCAATTCTTCCAAAGTCAATTTGAGGCAACTCTTCAAATATTTTATCTCCTACTTTTAAATCATTATTTGCAGAATCAATTTTTTTAGCGTCACTTAATGTAATTTCTCTTGTTGTGTCTTCAACATTTTCTACGATATCTAAAATTTTTTGAATTGTGATATCTCCACTTTCTCTATTTATAACAACTTCAATATTATTATCATTCCCAAATTTGATTAATGCAGCCTTCTGAATTGCGCTTTCCATCGACCCAATAACTATTTCTTTATCAATTGATTTTTCGTTGGCAACTGCCTCTACAATCCTCAATAATTCTTGTTTATCCAATCCTCTATTTAACATTTTTATTACTCCTAAAAAAAAATGGGCTAAAGCCCATTTCGATATTCTCCAATTCTGCTTATTGTTTAGTTGAAAATTAAGGCTTTTTCAAGATTACATTTTAAATAAATTTGCTTTATCTGTTTTTTCCCATGAAAATTCACCTTTATTTGAAGGTTTTCTTCCAAAATGTCCATAGGCAGATGTAATTTCATATATAGGTTTATTTAATAATAACATTTCTCTTATACCTCTTGGAGAGAGATCAAAATTTTGATCAATAATTTTTTTTACATTTTCTATTTTTTCTTCATCACCTGCTGCTAATTTTAAAAAGACGGATAATGGTTTAGATACTCCAATTGCATAAGCTAACTGTATTAAACATTTTTCAGAAATACCTGCTGAAACAATATTCTTAGCTAAATATCTAGCAGCATAAGCTGCTGATCTATCTACTTTTGTTGGGTCTTTGCCAGAAAAAGCTCCTCCTCCGTGAGGCGCGGCACCTCCGTAGGTATCAACGATTATTTTTCTTCCTGTTAATCCTGTGTCGCCGTCTGGACCACCAATTATAAACTGACCAGTTGGGTTTATATATATTTCTTTAGGATCTAAACCATTTACATATTTCTCTGGAATAGATTTTTTAATATAAGGAAGAACTAATTCTTTTACTTTTTCTTGATTTAAATCTTTTGAGTGTTGTGTTGAAATTACGACTGACGTAACTTTAACTGGCTTATTGTCTTGGTATAGCATAGTTACTTGACTCTTCGAGTCGGGTTCTATCCCTTTTAAAATTCCTTTTTTTCTATCTTCTGCAATTAATCTTAAAATATTATGTGAAAAATGAATTGGAGCCGGCATTAAATCCTCTGTTTCTTTACATGCGTAACCAAACATTATTCCTTGGTCGCCTGCGCCCTCATCTTTATTATTTTTTGAATCAACTCCCATAGCAATGTCTGCTGACTGATCATGTAAGAAAACGTCAATATCAACTGTTTTCCAACTAAACCCTTTTTGATCATAGCCGATATCTTTTATACATTCTCGAACTTTACTTATAATATCTTCTTTTTTAATTTTTGGACCTCTAATTTCACCAGCTAAAATAACTTTATTAGTTGTTGTAAGTGTTTCACAAGCTACTCGAGAAAATGGATCTCGTGCTAAGTAAGAATCGACAACCATATCTGAAATTCTGTCACAAACTTTGTCTGGATGACCTTCTGAAACGGATTCACTTGTAAATAAATATTTATTGTTTTTCATTATTTTTAAAAATAAAAAAGATTATTAGATATGTAAATAAAAGTGTAAAAAATATCAAATCATTTTTATTTTTATATTCAGAACTTAATAAAGGAACTTGCATCTCGATGCTCCCTCTCTCATTAATATCCAGTTTTTTGATAATTTCTCCTTTATTGCTAACAATAGCAGTAATTCCTTTATTTGCTGATCTCACTAAAAATGTATTGTTTTCAATAGCTCTAAAAATTGCTTTAGCAAAATGCTGGTAAGGGCCGATTGAACTACCAAACCAACCATCTTCAGAAATATTTACTATTAAATTGGTTTTATTTTCAGCTTTTTGAATGAGCTCAGGAAAAATGATTTCATAACAAATTAGAGGTAAAATATTTAAATTTTCAATTTCAAAGTTTTTTTGTGTTTTCCCATTGGAAAATGAACCATGTCCTTGTGTAATTTTCTTTAAACCAAACTTATTTAAAAAACTTTCAAAAGGTAAAAATTCACCAAATGGTACGAGTTTTTTTTTGTTATATCGGTACAGAATTTCAAAGTTATTGTCTACAATAACTAAACTATTGAAATACTCCCCCGTAGAATCATCTGTGGTATTAATTCCAAATAAAATTCTATGTTTTTTAGTAAATTTATTTCTTATCAACTCTTTAAATTGAGAGATCTCTTTATAACTATAACCAGTAAATATACCTTCTGGCCAAATAAAAAGTGTTTTTTTTTTTGAATCTGGATCACTAAATCTAATCAGTTTTTTTAATTTATTTTCAATTTCACTTATTGAAGAATTATATTTTAAATCAAAGTTTGGAGAGATAACTTTTGTGTAAATTTTATTACCACTCTCAATAGAATCAATAAAAGTTTTATTTTTGTTAATAGAGCTAGAACCATAAATATAAAGTAAAAAAATAATCGATAAAATAATAATTGTTGCTAAGATTTTTTTACTTGTCGTGCCTTTAAAAAATATAATAGCTGGCAAAGTAAAAAAAGTTATAGCTAAAAGATTAAAAGCAAATAAGCCGACATGACTAAGAATTTGAAGAATTTCTGTAAACCAAGACCAACTATACCCCCACAAATTCCAAGGAAAACCAGAAAGAATTTTTCCTCTTATATAATCGCATAAAGCTAACGAACCAGAAAATAATAAAATAGAGGAAATATTATAGCTTAAGTGCTGTCCTACAAATAATATTGTCAAACCAGTAAAAATACTCAAAAATAAAGGTATGAACATTATTGCAAAAGGAATTAGATATTTGAAACTATCATCAAATGTTAAGGAGTAAGAAATCCAAAATATACCACTGAGAAAAAAACCAAAACCAAATACAAAGCCTAGAATAAATAAATTTTTTTTATATGGTTTTTTTCTGTAAAAACTTTCAGATTTTTTTCTCACATAAACAATTATTGAAAAAAATATTGGTAATAAAATAAAATTAATCAATGATAAGTTAAAAGGCTTGAAGCTAAGAACGGTTAACAATCCTAAACAAAAAGGCATTACATAAAGCACTAAGAATCTGTTGTTTAAAATAAAATTTATCATTTAATTTAGATATTCAAGAAATTTTTTTTCTACTTTACTCATTTCAAAAAAATCTTTTTCACTTTTATGCCTATGACCAAACAAGTGAACTAACCCGTGAATCCAGAGTTTATTTAGTTCTTCATTAAATTTATTTAAATTATCTTTATTTTTTACCTTGCTTAAATTGATAATTATATCTCCCAAATAAATTTCATTTTTTCTTCTAATTTCATTGGTTAATTTTTTCTTTTCATAAAAAGGGAAAGACAACACATCGGTAGACTTATTTTTGTTTCGAAACTTTTTATTTAATTTCTTTATTTCTTTTGTTCCCGATAATAGTAACGTGCAAATTAAAGTTTTTTTGCGATATAATTTATTTTTTTTGTTAATCAATAAAATTTTTTTATCGATAAAACTATTTGGATTTTTTAGGTATTTTTTCCAACTAATATTATTTAAAATGACATTAATTTTTATCATCAACACTATTTTTTTGATAGGCCCGAATAATTTTTGAAACTAGCGGGTGTCTAACTACATCGTTGTGATCAAATTCTATGAATTTAATTTCACTCAAATCTTTTAATATACCTTTTGATTTTGAAAGACCTGATTGTGATTTATTTGCTAAGTCAATTTGAGACGGATCACCATTAACAACTAGTTTTGAGTTTTCACCAATTCTAGTCAAAAACATTTTTATTTGGGTCTCTGTCGCATTTTGAGCTTCATCTAGAATTGCAAAGCAATTTTTTAATGTCCTGCCTCTCATAAATGCTAAAGGAGCAATTTCTATTTCTCCAGTTTCAATTTTTTTATCAATTTTGTCTGAACCAAATAATTCATATAAAGCATCGTAAAGAGGTCTAAGATAAGGATCGACTTTTTCTTTCATATCGCCAGGTAAAAATCCTAGTTTTTCTCCAGCTTCAACAGCTGGTCTAGATAAAATTACTCTTTCTACCTTTTTTTCCATCAATAAAGTTACTGCAACTGAGACGGCTAGAAAACTTTTTCCAGTTCCTGCTGGACCTAATGACATTACAATATCGTTTTCTTTTAATGCTTTGATATAATCAGATTGTTTTTCTGATCTTGCAATAACTGATTTACGAGGTGTTTTAATTAATTGTTGAAATGACTTTACGTTTGATTCTTCAAATTTCATATTTTTTTTTATTGAAGCTATTATATCTCCTTTTTCAATTAAACTAGTCAAAAGATATTTGTTACATAAAAACTTAATTGCCTCTAAAAAATCATTTAGATTTGCCACTTTTCCTTTACATGTAATGGAATTTCCCCTAAAAAAAATAATTGTGCTAGTTAGTTTTTCTAGTTCTTTTAAATTTTGATTAAATTGGCCTACAATAGCCATCAACATTTGATTGTCGGTTATCTGAATATTGATTGTTTTTGAATCTATTTTTTTTACTGTCAAATTTTGATCTAATTTACTTATCTCTGACATAGTCTTAAGCAGCAAACTCTTTTTGGCTTATATCTGAAAGAATTTCACCAAATAAAGTATTTTGATTGCATTGATTTATTTTAACTTTTTTTATTTTTCCAGTTAAATTTTCATTACTAGTAACAATTACAGAATTAAAATATTCATCTCTTCCAAAATATCCCATTTTATTTTTTGTTATATTTTCAAATAGTACTTTGACTGTTGAATTAATTAATTTATCTCTATATCTTTTTTTAATTTCATTTGCTAATTTTTGAAAAATATATAGTCGATCTTTTGCTATTTTTAAATCAATCATTTTTAAATTTCCTGCCGGCGTTCCAGGTCTTGGACTAAAAACAAAAGAATAGGAATTAATAAACTCTACTTTTTTCATTAAAGATATTGTCGCTTCAAAATCTTCTTTGGATTCCCCAGGATAAGCAATGATAAAATCACTTGAAAATTTTATTGATGGTTTTATTTCTTTTAATTTTTTAATTTTTAAAAGATATTCCTCTATATTGTGATTTCTATTCATGGCTTTCAAAATTTTAGATGATCCACTTTGAACTGGTAAATGTAAAATAGGCATTAATTTTTTACATCTATTGTGGGCTTCGATTAAATCGTCAGTAAGATCTTTTGGGTGAGAAGTGGTATATCTAATTCTTTCTAATTTTTTAATCTCATCTAATTTATATAATAAGTCTGACAGCTTTTGATCTTTGTAATTATAAGCATTTACATTTTGACCTAACAAAATAATTTCTTTTGTTCCATTGCTGACTAATTGTTTTGCTTCTGAAACAATTTCATTTAATGATCTAGAAAATTCTGGTCCTCTGGTATATGGAACAACACAAAATTTACAAAATTTATCACAGCCTTCTTGAATAGTTAAAAAGGATGAAACATTATTATTGGAGTTTTTAATCACATTTAGTTGATCAAATTTTTCAATAACATTAAAATTTGTAGAATTTATTTTTTTATTTTTGTTTTCTACATCTAAAATTATTTTATTAATTTCATGATAGGATTGTGGGCCAACTACTGCGTCAATATATTTTTCTTTTTTTAATAATATATCTCCCTCTGCTTGAGCTACACACCCAGCAATTATAGTAATAGGTTTTATTTTATTTCTAAACTCTTTTTTAACTCTACCAATTTCATGATAAACTTTATCTGTAGATTTTTCTCTAATATGACATGTGTTTAAAATATAACAATTTGCTTCTTCAAGATTTTTGGTAGGCAAATAATTAATTTTTTTTGCTAAATCTAAAATACGATTACTATCGTATTCGTTCATTTGACAACCCAAAGTTTTAATGAATATTTTTTTTAACAATTTATTTTTTAGTTTTAGAGCCGTATAACTCTAATTTATGATCTACAAGTTTGTAGCCTAACTTTTTTGCTACTTCAATTTGTAATTTTTCAATTTCTTTATCTACAAATTCTATTATCTCTCCGCTGTTAATATCTATCAAGTGATCGTGGTGTTCATCTGGCGATTGCTCGTATCGTGCTTTACCGCCTTTAAAATCGTGTTTCTCTACAATGCCGGACTCTTCAAATAATTTTACTGTTCTGTAGACTGTTGCAATGCTAATTTTACCATCTATTTGACTAACTCTTTTATGTAGCTCGTCGACATCGGGATGGTCTTTTGATCCATATTTAATTTTCGAGTCTGACATTACTTGGGCAATAATTTTTCTTTGGTCAGTTAGTCTAACACCTTTTACTTTACATTTTTCTTCAATTGGATTCATGTCTTATGTAATCTAACTTAAATACAATGGTTTTATCAATTTTTTTTCAATTAAATTTTTATTTATCAAAATTTCAATGTTTACAAGGCTAAATTGAGGTAAATCAGAGTTTTTGAAACCATAAAGTTGGATGTTTTTGCATATTTTAATTCCTTTTGCTACCGCTAAAGCCACTCTTATGGATGAAAAACTACCAGGGCCACTGTTTACAAGAATAGAAAAATTACCATCAATATTTACTTTGTACTTTTTCAAAAAATTTAATATGGTTAATACAAGTATTTCGTTGTTTTTAGTTTTAGTTTGAAAGTTATGAATATAAAAACTATTATTTATTTTTAAACCTATTTTATCATCTTTGCCTGTGCAATTTATAATTAAAAAATCATTTATCATAATAATAATTTCTTTATTTTTTCAAAACTATTCATACTCCAATTCTTTGACAAATAATATTGATGATTACGGTATAATTTCTCTTATGTATCATAGATTTAATGAAAATAAATATCCATCAACAAATATTAGAATGGATGCTTTTAAAAAACAATTAGAAATCATCCAAAGTGAAGGTTTGAATTTTGTAAACCCTACGGAGTTTGATAAAAATTTACTCTTAAAAAAGAAAGATAGAAAAATATTACTCACAATCGATGATGCTTTTTTATCTTTTTATGAAAATGCTTGGCCAATTTTGAAAGAAAAAAAAATTCCATTTATATTATTTGTTAATACTAGAGAAATTGGATCATTTAACTATATGAACTGGGTTCAAATTAAAGAACTTTTTAAAGAAGATTTTGTTGAGATAGGTAATCATAGTCATTCTCACGAATATCTTGTAGACAAAAATACTATCGTTATTAAAGAAGATATACTTAAGTCAATACAAATTTTCAAAAATCAATTAGGAAAAAATTCAAGTTTTTTTTCTTACCCTTTTGGCGAATACAGCTTAGAGTTTAAAAAAATTATAAAAGATTTAGGTTTTAAATATGCTTTTGGCCAACATTCAGGTGTGATCGATGAAACCAAAGATTTTTTCGAACTTCCTAGATTTCCTATAAATGAAAAATATGGAGATCTTGAAAGGTTTAAAACACTAACTAAAACTTTACCATTAAAATACAAAAATTTATTTCCTCTTGAAAAATACTTATTGGAAGAAAAAAATCCTCCTAATGTTAAAATTGAATTTTTAAATAGTATAAAAAATATTAATCAAATAAACTGTTACTCTAATGAGGGCAATACTTGGAGAAACTCAAAAATTAATTTTGTTGACGATAAAAATATTGAAATATTATTGGTAGATAAATTCATTGGTGAACGTGGACGAATTAATTGTTCTTTAAGAGAAAAAAATGGTTTTTGGCGATGGCTTGGAATTCAATTCGTAATTGCTGAAAAATAATTTTTATAAGCCTAATTCTTCTCTTTTTTGAGAATTTACTAATCTTACCAACTCAAAGTCCATTAATCTGTTTTGCGTAATAATTTTTGCTAAAATTTTAGTGTACTCATTACCTGTTTGAGCATAACTACCTAATGTTTTAGCTAACTCTAATCCTTTAATTTTCTTTTTATTTGCTCTTAAACTTTCTCTTTTTTCCCTAAATTTTGAATAACTTTTGTGTGTATTTAAATTATTTTGGTAAGCTTTTACTGAAGCTCTCAAAATTGGAAATCGAAGAATTTTGTGGTTTTTAGATTTGTCTTTTAATAGTGGCTCAATACCAGTTCCATTCCACGTCCACTGACCAAATATAGCGTTACCTTCTAAAGCGAATCTTGATGTCCCCCAGCCACTTTCTTTGGCTGCTTGTGCTAGAGCAATAGATGCAGGTATAATATCCATTCTCTTGTTTAGTTCATCAACATTTCCATTTTTAACTTTGTACTCCAAGAGTTTTTGTCTTAACCACTGTTTTTCTTGATCTGAAGTAATTTTTTTTGAAATTATTTTTTTTAATTTAAATTTATCGTCCATTATTTTTTCATTTTCAGCAACTACTAAAGGAAGGACAATTTTAATAAAAGTTTCTTTCTTAAGTTTGATGCTTTGAATTTCATCTAAATCTTTAGGAAATTGAGTAAAATAAATTGGTTGTACTGTTTTTTCAAACCTTACGGTATTTAAATCATAATTTACATCGTCAAATAAATTTAAAACTGTTTCTGTTTTTAGGTTTAGGTCAGGTAGAATTAATTCGGCGTCTTTTTGTTTTTTCTTAACTTGTTTTTTAATGCTTGTTTTTGGTTCTATCTTTTTAACTTGTTTTTTAACCCTTGTTTTTGGCTCTATCTTTTTAACTTCTTTTTTAACGCTTGTTTTTGGCTCTATCTTTTTTACTATTTGGTTCTTTTCACGTTTGTCTGAATTATCAAATATAATAACACTGGAAACCATAAAAGTGACAATCCCTGCAACAACCAAAGAGACTACTATTGCACTACTAGCCTTACTTTTACTTATTTGTTTATTATAAATTCCATGAAATAAATTAGTGAAAAATTTAGTAAAAAATTCATAATAGGTTTGACCTAATTTAGGAAAAATATTTAAAAAACCAAGCCCTACATTTCCTGCAAGTTTCCATGAATTATAAAAAAAGTTAGAAATTGATCTTTTACTATCTTTTTTAAAATAATCTATTTTTCTAGATGTTTTATTTATCGTTCTAAATGAATTATCTCTATATTCATTTATTTTTTTTGAAATTGTTGATAAAGGCTTTAAAAAATTTTCTTTAAAAAAAGTGGTTTTATAATCTCTTGGAATAATAATTTTATTTTTTCTCAAGATTAACTCTAATTGTCCAGATGTTAAGTTTTTTTTGCTTTTTATGTAGTCTTGAATTTCCTTAACATTATATATTTTTGCAAGTTCAAGTAATTGATCTCTGTAAGTTAATCTTTTTTTCATTTAATTGGCTTCCACTGAATTTACTTCTTTAACATAATGTTTTAGGAGGTTTTGTACACCTTGTTTCAAAGTCATTAAAGAACTTGGGCAGCCAGAACAACTTCCTTGAAGCTCGACTTTAACGACTCCATCTTCAAAAGATTTAAACTTTATGTCGCCTCCATCTCTAGCTACTGCGGGTCTAATTTTCGTATCTAATACTTCAATTATTTTTTTTACGGTTTCGTTACTTTCATCATTTGACTTAAAACTTTTTAATTTTTCACTTAATATTGGATTTTTGTTATTTGCAAAATAATGGTTTAAATGTGAAATAACCGTTGGCTTTAACTTATCCCATGAAACATTTTTTGTTTTTTTCACAGATAAAAAATTTTTAGCTAATAGAACCAACTCTACCCCTTCAAAATTTAAAAGCTCCTTGATAAAAGGATTTGAAACTTTATGAATATCACCTTTTTGAAATTCTTCAGTTCCGATTGCTGAAATTATATCTTCAGACAAAAACTTTAAGGACTCTGGGTTTGGCGTTGATTCTGTTTGGATCATTGATTATTTGTATTATATCAAGCCGACTTTATCACGTACATTCTTTAGGTTTTCCTCAGCTATAATGCGTGCTTTTTCACTGCCTTTTTTCAAAATTTCAACTAAATGTACTTTGTCGCCCATTAATCTGCTGATTTCCCTTCCTACGGGACAAATTTCACTCACTAAAAGATCAGCTAGTTTATTTTTTACAAAAGAATATTCTTTACCTGCCATTTCTTTTATAACTTTTTCTAAGTTAGTTTTTGATATATCTGAATATATATTTAGCAAATTTTGTGCTTCGGGTTTTTTTTCTAAAGATTTCAAATTATCAGGGATTGAATCTGAATCAGACTTTGCTTTTTTAATTTTTTTAACAATTTCATCTGCATTATCTTTAAGATTTATTCTTGAATAATCAGATTCTTCCGACTTGCTCATTTTTTTTGTACCATCTCTTAAGCTCATTACTCTTGATATATTTTTTAGAATAAGAGGTTCGGGTAAAGGGAAAAAATTTTCACATTTAAAATCTTTATTAAACTTTTGAGCAATGTCTCTTGATAACTCTAAATGTTGCTTTTGATCCGCTCCAACAGGCACGTGTGTTGCTTTATATAGTAAGATATCTGCTGCCATTAGATTTGGATAAATATACAATCCAACACTAGCCTTTTCTTTGTCTGAACCTGCTTTATCTTTAAACTGAGTCATTCTATTCAACCAACCAATTCTTGATACACAATTAAATATCCAAGCCAATTCTGCGTGACAAGAAACTGAGGATTGATTGAAAATTATGCTCTTATCTGGATCTAATCCTGATGCTAAAAAACTAGCTGTAGTTTCTAAAATGTTATTTTTTAATTCGTTTGGATCTTGAAAGGTAGTTATTGCATGTAAATCAACCACGCAATAAATGCACTCTGCTTCTTTTTGTAAATTTACAAAATTTTTCAATGCACCCAAATAGTTTCCTAAATGAAGATTGCCAGTTGGTTGAACGCCAGAAAATACCAATTTTTTAATGTTCATATTAATTTATTTTAAAGTTTTTTGTTTTTAACACACCTGTTAAATAACAAGATATCAAATAAACACTTGTAACAAAACTAACAATTGCAAGTAAGTAAAATGCTCTAAATTTATTGGTAAAATCTAAATAAATTGAATAATTGCTTAATAAAAAAAACAAAAGAAATGACATTAGGACAGTATTAATTATTATCTTTAATACATTTTTTAGCAAATAGCCTTTGAGTAAAAGTAAATTTTTACTGTTAAGAGCATATATATAACACATTACCCCAATCCAAGTTGATATTGATGTGGCGATAGGAATTATTATAAAGCCAAGTTTATCAAAGAAATAAACACTAATACTAATATTCAATAAAACAACAAAGCAAGAAATATAAAATGGTGTTTTTGTATTATTTCTTGCAAAAAAGAAATTTGATAAAATTTTAATAAGTGCGAATGCTGGAATACCATAACCAAAATATTTTAAAGCCGAAGCGGTCATACTTACATCTTCCATGGTAAAGGATCCGTATCCAAACAGTGCGCCAACAATTTCCTCTGAAGCTAAGATTAGTCCTAGACTAGCAGGTATAGACAATAATAAAGAAAGTTCAATTGATCGACTTTGAATATTAGAAATTTTAGAAATTTTTTTTTGCTTAAAAGCTTTAGATAAAACTGGCAAGGAAACAGTTCCAACTGCTATACCCGCTATTGCTAAATTAATTTGATAAATACGATCAGCGTAATACAAGTATGAAACTGCACTTGTTTCAAATGAAGCAATAATTGTTCCGACTAGAATGTTTATTTGTGTAACACCTGAAGATAAAATACTGGGTAGAAGTTTTTTAAAGAATAATTTTACCTTTTTGCTTAGTTTAATCCTAAATTCAAAAGATGGCCTATAATATTTTATAGTAAAAAAAAATAAAAATATTAATTGAATTATACCAGCAAGAGTTACTCCATATGATAGTTGTTTAGCAAAATTTAATTTGAAGAAAAATGAAATTATTAAACTCATTATTAAAACGATGTTCAGTATTATTGGTGCAGCGGCAGCGGCGGCAAATTTATTATTAGAATTTAAGATGCCAGAGAAAAAAGATGAAATACTCACAAATAATAAAAAAGGGAATGTTATTCTCGTAAACTCAACTGCAAGATTAAACTTCTGACTATTTTCAATAAAACCTGGTGCAATCAGATAAACTAAGTAAGGAGTGAATATCTCAGCAAATAAAATTATGAGTAACAAACTTAAAATTAGTAGGTTAAGAACCTCATTTGCGAAAATTTTTCCCTTTTCCTTGCTCTCAATCTTTACAGCAGTATAACTAGGTATAAATGCAGCATTAAATGTTCCTTCTGCAAATAAACGTCTAAAAGTATTTGGTAGTCTAAAGGCTACAAAAAAAGCATCTGCAAAAATTGATGCTCCTAAAAATATTGCAATTAATATATCTCTAAAATAGCCTAAAACTCTACTTAACAAAGTAAAAAAACTAAAAATATATGTTGAAGATAATAAATTCATATAAATTCTAAATTAAGCCACAAATAATTAATAAAAATGCATAACAATTAGTTATATTACATACTCATAATTAAAATGACAAAAAAATCCAAAATAGATCATTATTCGGATAAAGAAGCACTTGATTTTCATATAAAAGGAAAGTCAGGCAAAATTGAGATACATTCATCAAAACCTTTGACAACAAAAAGAGATTTATCTTTAGCTTACTCTCCTGGTGTTGCGGCTCCGGTAAAAGAAATAGCAAAGAATCCTGCCCTTGCATATGACTATACTAGCAAAGGGAATTTAGTTGCAGTTATTAGTAATGGTTCGGCGATACTGGGTTTAGGCAATTTAGGTTCTCTAGCTTCAAAACCTGTGATGGAGGGCAAATCTGTACTGTTTAAGAGATTTGCAGATATTGACTCAATTGACATTGAAATAGATAGTAGCGATACAAAGTCTATAATTGAAACAATCAAAAATATTGCGGGTACATTTGGAGGTATAAACCTTGAAGATATTGCTGCTCCTGATTGCTTCATCATAGAACAAAAGCTAAAAGAAGTTCTAGATATACCCGTATTTCACGATGACCAACACGGTACAGCAATTATAACAACAGCTGCATTAATTAATGCGCTAGATATTTCTAATAAAAAAATTGGAGATGTAAAAATTGTAGTAAATGGTGCTGGTGCATCTGCCCAGGCTTGTACGAATTTATTTAAAAGTTCTGGTGTAAAAAGTAAAAATATTATTATGTGTGATAGTAAAGGAGTTATTTATAAAGGTAGAAAAAATATTGATCAATTTAAATCAGCTCACGCTATAGATACAAAGTTAAGAACCTTAGAGGAAGCGATTAAAGATGCAGATGTATTTTTGGGATTATCTGCAAAAGATGTTGTTTCTAAAGACATGGTTAAGTCTATGTCAAAGAACCCAATAATTTTTGCTTGTGCTAATCCTGACCCTGAAATTAAACCAGAACACATATTGGAAGTAAGATCAGACGCAATTATTGCAACTGGTAGGTCTGATTATCCCAATCAGGTTAATAACCTTATTGGATTTCCATATATTTTTAGAGGAGCATTAGATGTTAGAGCCAAAGAAATTAATGAAGAAATGAAGGTTGCAGCTTCTAAGGCAATTGCTTTATTGGCAAGGGAGGATGTGCCAGATGAAGTAGTTTCAGCTTATGGTGGAGAGAGGCCTAAATATGGAAGGGATTATATTATACCTTCTACATTCGACCCTAGACTAATTAGTGTAATACCTTCAGCGGTTGCAAAAGCAGCAATGGAAAGTGGTGCAGCTAGAAAAAAAATTGGTAATTTCGAAGTTTATAGAGATCAACTTACAAATCGCTTAGATCCTTCAATGTCATTGATGCAGGGAATAAATGCTAAATTGAGAAAAAATCCAAAAAGAGTAATCTTTGCTGAGGGTGAAGATGAAAACATGCTTAAGGCAGCTATTGAATTTGGAAAAAATAAATTGGGTACTCCAATACTGATTGGAGCTGAGAAAAGAATAAGAGAGCAGTTAAAAAAGATTGGTTTAGATGAAAATCATAAAATTGAAATAATCAATTCTACAGATAAAATTAAAAGAGAAAAATATGTTAAATATTTATACAAAAAATTACAACGAGATGGGCAGCTAGAGAGGGACGTTGATAGATTGGTGAGAAATGATCGAATTGCTTGGGGATCATCAATGATTGCATGTAAAGATGCGGATGCCATGGTTACTGGAAATATAAGACATTACGCTGCCTCAATAGAGAAATTAGAAAAAGTTGTTGAGTCAAGATCGGGGGAAGAAATTTTTGGAATGACAATGATTGTTTCAAAAGGAAAAACAATTTTAGTTGCAGACACTAATGTTCAGGATTTTCCCTCCGCACAGAGATTAGCAAAAGTGTCAAAATCATGCGTACGTGTTGCCAGACTGTTTGGATTTGATCCTAAAGTTGCATTTTTATCTCACTCTACTTTTGGGAAGCCAGTATCAAAAAACACTAAACATGTGAGAGATGCAATAGAGTTACTAAAAAAAGAAAAAGTAGATTTTGATTTTGATGGAGAGATGCAACCAGATGTAGCTTTAAATCCTATCTATCAAGAAATTTATCCTTTTTCAAAAATAGTTGGTAAAGCAAATATTTTAATGATGCCCGCACTACATAGTGCAGCAATTTCTACTAAACTAATGAAAGTTTTTGGTGGAGGAAAATTAATTGGACCTCTTTTAATTGGCCTTGGACTGCCAATTGAAGTAGCACCATTAAGATCAACCACCTCAGATATTTTAAATCTTGCGTCTATAGCTGCCTATTCCTCTGATGTTATTGATTATTCAAATTAAATTTTATTCCGACTTAATTCAGAAACCAAGTAAATTGTAGGGATAACATTTTTAACATCAAATATCTTATTAGCCTCATTAATTACTTCTTTCTTTTCTTCCTCAGTCATAGCAATGCCAAAAATATAAATAGTTTTGTTAATAGTTTCTAAAGTATAATTTCTCGCTTTAGTGTTTTTATTAAATATTAAAGCTGACCTTAATTGACTGGTGATTAGAATATCTTTTGCAGTCCCTTTAAAATTACTATGGCCTTTAATGCTAATAGCATTTTTTACCGAACGCACTCCTTTTGTCTCCCAGGCTATTTTTGTTATCTTTATTTTTTCTTCTGGTTCTTTTACTTTTCCAGACAGAAATATCCTGCCGTCGATTACTTCTGATTGAATTGATAGGAAATATTTTTTATCAGTAAGTGCAAGTCTAGCAGATAAATTTTTTTGCATAATAGTGTCATCTATTTGCATTCCAATAGTCCTTGGATCAAAAGTTATATCTACACCTTTTCCAAATCTACCAATACTTGTGCACGATGAAAGCAAAGATAGTATTAATAATATATTAAATAATTTTTTCATTTTTTTTAATATTCAAACATATTTGATAAATTTTTTTTTTATTAATTTTTTCTGTCTCAAATATTAGTTCAACAACATCTTTTAAGCTATATTTTTTTAAGTACACTTTTGCTTTTTTTATTATTTTACTTTCATCAAAAAATTTATCTTTAGTATTTTTTTCTGATATTACAACAGTTAACTCCCCTTTAATTGGAGTTTTAAACAAATTAATTTTATCAACATCTCCTCTATAAAATGTCTCGTGTAATTTTGTAATTTCTCTAGCAATTAATATCTTTCTATCTGAAAAAAAATTTTTTAATTGTTTTAAGTAAAAATTAATTTTTACCGCGGGAATGAAAAAAACTTGAGAGAAACTTAATAAACAGAGAGAGGATAGAATTTTCTCTAGTTCCTTTTCTGTTTTGGGTAAGAAGCCATAAAAAAGAAATTTATCGTTAAAACCGGAAATACTCATTGAAGCTGTAATAGATGAAACACCAGGTATAGGAACAACTTTAATATTGTTTTGAAGGCATGCTTGAATTAATAGGCGACCTGGGTCTGAAAGTGATGGTGTGCCAGCGTCGGAGATTAAAGACAAAATTTTGCCTTCATTTAAATATCTTATAATTTTTTCAAGTTCCTTTTGCTCATTAAATTTATGATAAGAAACTAATTTTTTTTTAATTTTTAAATGATTTAATAACTTTAAAGAATGTCTAGTGTCCTCACATAAAACTATATCAGAGTTTCCCAATACTTCTATTGCTCTTAAGGAAATATCATCTAGATTTCCAATAGGTGTTGAAACAATATATAAACTTTTGTTAGATAGCTTCATTTTATGAAAAATAAATTTATATTAATAATAACTTATATATTAATTTTTTTTAATTCTAATCTATTATGTGATGAAAAAAATGACGCTCTAAAAGTTGGATTGCTAGCCCCTCTAAGTGGAGAGTATAAGGAACTTGGCGAGTCTCTCCTGTATTCCTTGCAATTAGCGCTAGATGAAATCAATGATGTTAATGTTGTTATTATACCAAGAGACTCTGGTTTTAATGATAAAAAAAAATTAGAAAACGCAGTTAAAGAAATTAAATCTCAAGGTGCTAATATTATAATTGGTCCTATTGACAATGAACAGTTTGAGGAAGTTAAAAAATTTAGTGATACAGTATTTATATCGCTTTCAAATAAAAATCCTGAGTTTCAAAATAATGTCATAAGTATTGGGGTAAGTTTTGAATCTCAGATGCTTGCTTTAATGAAGTTCATAAAAGATCAAAAAAAAAAAAAAACTATAATTCTTTTACCAAACAATCAGTATACAGTTTTTATTGAAAAAAAATTAAGTAAGCTGAATTTAGAAAACTATAAAATTTTTAAATACAATCCAGATCCAAAAATTTTAACTGGTGAAATCGAGATTTTGACCAATTATACACAAAGAAAAAAAAATTTAGAGTTAAGAAAAAAAAAATTTGAAGATAAAGAGGATGAAAAATCAAAAAGAGAACTGGAAAGTTTAGAGCAAAAATATACTTTAGGTGATGTAAATTTTGATTCAGTTGTTATTGTTGACTTTGGAAGTAGTTTAAAAAGTGTTTTAACTTCCTTGGTTTTTACAGATGTAGATCAAGAAAAAGTGTTGTTTACAACTGTTAATCAATGGTTTGATGAAAGTTTCTTTTACGAGAATACGGTAAAAAGATTATATTATCCTTCAGTAAACTATAAAGAATATAAAAAATATCGAGACAGATATTTTAAAATTTTTAAAAGTTTTCCAAGCGAAATAACTATTTTATCATATGATGCAATAGGTTTGATCTATTATGTTTGGAAAAAAAACGGAAAAATTAATTCTGTAAATGATTTTTCTTTTAAAGGAAAAATAAAAGGTAAAATTGGAACTTTTAGTTTTATTAATAAAAAAATAACTCAAGATTTAGATATCTACAAAGTAGAAGATAAAAAATTTACAAAATTTTAATTTTTTTTTTCATCTTTTTAAACGCAATAAACCTATGGTCCATTTTAGTCTTTTTTAATTTAGCCATTTGTCCAAATGTGCTGGATTTAGACCGTGGAATAAATATTGGATCATAACCAAATCCCCTATCACCAACTATTTTGTGAGAAATAGATCCATTAATTTTTCCAGTGACAGTAATCACTTTGCCTTTGGAGTCCTTGAAAGACAAGCTACATATGAAAAATGCAGATCTGTCTTTTTTATCTTTAATTTTTTTTAAAATAATTTTCATTGCTCGATGAAAACTTCCATATTTTTTTGCCCATCTTGCCGAATAAATCCCAGGTTTATTGTTAAGTGATTTTATACATAACCCTGAGTCATCAGAAATAACTGGTAAGTGAGTAAATTTGGAAAAATAGTTTGCCTTTAATTTTGCATTTTCTACAAATGTTTTGCCTGTTTCTCTTGGACTTTTAATCTTAAGTGAAATTGGTGACACTTTTTTGATTTTCTTTGATATTAAATAAGATATTTCTTTGAATTTTCCCTTATTATGTGTGCCTATTAAAATTTTTTTCATTTATATCTAGTAATTTAAACTTTACATACTATATAGCAGTTATCATGAGTGAAGAAAAAATAAAAGATTCGGAAATTCAGCAAGAAAAGGTTGATCCTATTCTAGAGGAAAAAATAAAAGATTCAGAAATTCAGCAAGAAAAAGTTGATCCTATTCTAGAGGAAAAAGAAGAGAAAAAAGAGATTTCCTTAGAAAAAAAACTAACTGAGACAGAAGATAAGTTATTAAGATCATTAGCAGAGGTAGAAAATCAAAGAAGAAGATTTGAGAAAGAGATTAAAGATGCTTTTGAATTTGGTTCTTTTAATTTTGCTAAAGAAAGTCTGTCAATTTTAGATAATTTGCAAAGAGCAAAAGTAGCTATTGAAAGTGATGAGACTTTAAAAAAAAGTCAAGAGTTAGATAAGTTTTTAGAAAATATAACAATTATTGAAAAAGATTTAATTTCTATTTTTGAAAAAAATAGAATTAAGAAAATTATTACTCAAGATCAAAAATTTGATCCTAATCTCCATCAAGCAATGTCTGAAATTGAAGATGAACAATCTAAAACAGGTTCAATTCTTCAAGAAATTCAGCCTGGATATATGCTAGGAGAAAGGTTGTTAAGGCCAGCTTTAGTGGCGGTAGCTAAGAGAAAAACATCTGAAAATGACGAAAAAAATGAAAAAAAAGATGACAAATAACCTTGTAGTAAGAGAAAAAACACCCATATAAAATACGATAACATAAGGAAAATAAAATGAGCAAAGTAATAGGAATAGATTTAGGTACTACAAATTCTTGCGTAGCCATCATGGATGGATCTCAAGCAAAAGTTTTAGAAAATGCTGAAGGAGCAAGAACTACACCTTCTGTTGTTGCTTTCTTGGAAAATGAAGAAAAACTTGTAGGCCAACCAGCTAAAAGACAAGCGGTAACAAATGCACAAGATACAATTTTTGCATCCAAAAGGTTAATTGGAAGATCATTTGAAGACGAATCTGTTAAAAAAGATGTAGGAAAAGTACCTTTTAAAATAATTAAATCGGATAATGGAGAAGCTTGGATTGAAGGTAAAGGAAAAAAATATTCACCCTCACAAATATCTGCTTTTATATTGCAAAAAATGAAAGAAACTGCAGAAAAATATTTAGGTCAAGCTGTTACTAAAGCAGTCATTACTGTACCAGCTTATTTTAATGACGCGCAAAGACAGGCAACAAAAGATGCTGGAAAAATAGCTGGACTAGAAGTTTTAAGAATAATTAATGAACCGACAGCTGCAGCCTTGGCTTATGGACTAGATAAAAAAAACGGTCAAAAAATAGCTGTATACGATTTAGGTGGTGGAACTTTTGATGTTTCAATATTAGAAATTGGAGACGGTGTTTTTGAAGTTAAATCTACTAATGGTGATACCTTTTTAGGTGGAGAAGATTTTGATGATGCAATCGTTAAATACTTAATTGACGAATTTAAAAAGGACAATGGGATTGATTTAAGAAATGATAAATTAGCTTTACAAAGGTTAAAAGAAGCAGCGGAAAAAGCAAAAATAGAGTTATCTTCAGCTGCGCAAACTGAAATTAATCTTCCTTTTATTACAGCCGACAAAACTGGGCCTAAACATGTTAATTTAAAATTTACAAGAGCTAAGCTAGAAGCTTTAGTGTCTGAACTTGTCGAAAAAACATTAGAACCTTGCAAGATTGCTCTTGAAGATTCAGGTTTTTCTGCAGCAGAAATTGATGAAGTAGTTTTAGTTGGAGGCATGACTAGAATGCCAAAAATTATTGAAACAGTGAAAAATTTTTTTGGTAAAGAACCTAATAAAAGTGTAAATCCAGACGAAGTGGTTGCAATGGGTGCAGCTATTCAAGCGGGTGTTTTGCAAGGCGATGTGAAAGATGTATTGTTGTTAGATGTAACACCTTTATCACTAGGCATAGAAACCTTGGGTGGTGTATCTACTAAATTAATTGAAAAAAATACGACTATCCCAACTAAAAAAAGCCAAGTATTTTCAACAGCTGAGGATAATCAACCTGCCGTTTCAATAAGAGTACTGCAAGGTGAAAGAGAAATGGCTTCTGATAATAAAATTTTAGGAAATTTTGAGTTAGTTGGAATACCTCCAGCTGCAAGAGGAACGCCTCAAATTGAAGTCACGTTTGATATTGATGCAAATGGAATTGTAAGTGTGTCTGCAAAAGATAAAGGCACAGGAAAAGAGCAAAAAATTCAAATTCAAGCTTCAGGCGGTTTAACAGATGAAGAAATTAAAAAAATGGTTAAAGATGCTGAAGCCAATAAAGAAGCTGATAAAAAGAAAAGAGATTCTGTTGATGCTAGAAATCAGGCCGATAGTCTAGTTTTTTCAACAGAAAAAAGTTTAAAAGAACATGGCGATAAAATTTCAACTGAAGAAAAAAAGGCTATTGAAAGCGGAATAGCAGATCTTAAAAAATCTTTAGAAGGAGTTGATTCTGAGGATACTAAGAAAAAAACTCAAAGTTTAATTCAAGTTTCAATGAAACTTGGAGAAGCAGTGTATAAAAGTCAGCAAAAAACTGAGACAAAAACTGAAGATCAAAAACAAACTAAACCAGAAGATAAAGATAACGTTGTAGATGCAGATTTTGAAGACGTAAAAGACGACAAAGAAAAAAGCGCCTAAGATAATAATAAAGGAGACGTCCTGTGGCTAAAAGAGATTATTATGATGTCTTAGGTGTAACTAAATCAGCATCTAAAGATGAAGTAAAAAAAGCATATCGCAAATTAGCTCTAAAATATCATCCAGATAAAACTAAAGGTGACAAAGCGTCAGAAGAAAAATTTAAAGAAGCTAGCGAAGCATATCACATTCTCTCTGATGAAAAAAGAAAAGCAAACTATGATCAATTTGGACATGCAGCTTTTGAAGGTGCTGGAGGAGGAGGTCAAGGATTTGGTGGTTTTGATACCTCTTCATTCTCAGATATTTTTGAAGATTTTTTTGGAGACTTTAGTGGGGGAGGTTCTTCTGGAAGATCCAGCAACAGAGGAAATGATTTAAGATATGATGTTAGTATAGATCTTGAAGAAGCCTATAAAGGATCTGAAAAAAATGTAAGATATAGTACTTACAAACAATGTTCTACTTGTTCAGGAAGTGGTGCAGAAAAAGGATCTAAACCTATAAAATGTAATTATTGTTCTGGTAAAGGTAAGGTTAGAACTAATCAGGGATTTTTTACAGTTCAACAAACATGTCCTCAATGTAGTGGTTATGGTGAAACAATAGGAACACCATGCAGTAACTGTAGCGGAAATGGTAAAATTCAGGGAGATGAAAATGTTACAGTTAAAATACCTAAAGGTGTAGATGATGGAACTAGAATAAGATTGTCTGGCAAAGGTGAAGCTGGTTCTAAAGGTGGTTCTAATGGAGACCTTTATCTATTTATTTCAATAGACAATCATAGTATTTTTAAAAGATCTGATGAAAATTTGTATTATGAGCTACCAATATCTTTTTCAGACGCCGCTCTTGGAACAACGGTTGAAGTTCCTTCGATTGATGGTGGAAAGTCAAAAATTAAAATTCCTGCTGGAACTCAACATGGAAAACAATTTAGATTAAAGGGAAAAGGAATGCCAATATTAAGAAGAAGCATATTTGGTGACTTATATATTAGAGTTGTTACACAAGTTCCAATGTCGCTATCAAAAAGACAGAAAGAAATACTTGAAGAATTTAATGAGTTAGAAACCAATAAGCCCAATCCAGTAATAAAAAGCTTTTTTGAAAAAGCTAAGAAATTTTGGAAAAGCTCTTAATTTAAATGGATACGGAGCAAATAATGTCTTCAATTTTTTTAATTGCGGTTTTAGTTCTTATCCTACCTGGATTTTTGTCAACAAATAACAAAGTAAAACAATTTCTTAAAAATCTATCTATTTGGGCTATAATTGTCCTTGGTATTATTGTAATTATTTATTTTACATAATAATGAAAAAAATTAATTTAACAGTTACTGGATGCTTGGGAAGAATGGGTAAGCAGATCATAAAATCTTCAAAAAAAAATAAAGATTTTAAACTAGTTTCATTAACAGAAAACAAGACAATTAATAAAAAAGTTGCAGGAATTGAAATTAATTTAAATAATATTGAAGCGTTTAAAAATACTAATGTAATTATCGATTTTACTGTTCCAAAATGTACTTTAGATGTTTTAAAGATTGCATCAAAGCTTAAAAAAAAAGTTGTAATCGGAACAACAGGTTTTACTAAAAGAGAAGAAAATTTAATAAAAAAATTTTCAAAAAAAATTCCAATTTTAAAAGCTGGAAATATGAGTCTTGGAGTTAATTTATTAATGTATCTTACTGAAATTGCATCTAAATCTCTTGGTAATAATTTTTTTAGTAAAGTTTATGAAGTTCATCATAAGCATAAAATAGATTATCCATCGGGAACAGCATTAATGCTCGGTAAAGGGATAGCCAGTGGAAAAGATAAAAATTTTTATAATTTGATAGGTAAAAAATATTTAAATAAAAAATCCTTTCCTTATTCAAATAAAATTAACTTTAATTCTATCCGTAAAGGTGATGTGGTAGGTGAACACGAGGTAAGGTTTTCAAGTGGAAAAGAAATTATAAGGTTAAATCATGAATCTTTTGATAGAGCTCTTTATTCAGAAGGAGCTTTAACAGCGGCTAAATGGCTAATGACTAAAAAACCTGGTCTATACTCAATGCGTGATCTTTTGAACTTTAAGTGAATAATAAACAAAAGGCTAAAATTATATTAAGAATACTTAATAGAACTTATCCTAAAGTTCCTATTCCTTTAAATTATAAAAACATTTTTACTTTATTAGTTTCAGTATTACTCTCAGCCCAATGTACTGATGTAAATGTGAATAATGTTACAAAAGATATTTATCCAAAATATAATAAACCACGACATTTTGTAAAACTAGGTAGAAGTAAAATAGAAAAATTAATAAATAAAATTGGTATATTTAGAATTAAAGCTAAAAGTATTTATAATTTGTCAAAAATTTTAATTGAAAAATACAAAAGCAAAGTTCCTAGAACATATGAAGAGTTGGAAAAACTTCCAGGAGTTGGGCATAAAACTGCTAGTGTAGTTATGTCTCAAGGATTTGGTTTTCCTGCTTTCCCAGTAGATACACATATTCATCGTCTAGCTCAAAGATGGGGTTTGACTGATGGTAAAAATGTAGTTCAAACAGAAAAAGATTTAAAATATATTTTCCCCAAAAAACATTGGAATAAGCTACACCTTCAAATTATTTGGCATGGAAGAGAGTATTGTCAAGCAAGAGAATGTTATGGAATAACTTGTAAAATTTGTAAAAGTTGTTATCCAAATAGAAAAAAAGCAATTAAAACAAAAAAGGCTTAAATGAAAATAACAGGTATAGGTAATGCAATCGTAGATGTAATTTGTAAAGTAGATGATAATTTTCTTATAAAAAATAACTTAGCTAAAAGTAACATGAAATTAATTGATGAATCAGAATTTAAAAAATTGTTAGGCAACCTCAAAATAGAGGAAACTGTTTCTGGAGGCTCTGTAGCTAACTCGATTGTTGGATTATCTCAACTTGGCAATAAAGTGGGTTTTATTGGAAAAGTAAGTGATGATAATCTAGGTCAAAAATATGAACAAGGTTTAAAAAAGGAAAAAGTTGAGTATTTTTATAATAAGAAAAAAGAGAATATTCCTACTGGCACATGTCTTATACTTATTACTCCAGACTCAGAACGAACAATGTGCACCTTTCTTGGAACAGCAGGAAAAATAAGTAAAACTGACATTGATCTTAATGCAATCAAAAATAGTGAAATAACTTTTTTAGAAGGATATTTGTGGGATGAAGGTGAGCCCAAAGAGGCATTTAATGAAGCTATAAATTATTCAAACACAACAGCTATGTCTTTATCAGATAAATTTTGTGTTGATCGACACAAAAAAAGTTTCTTAGAATTAGTAAAAAATAAATTAGATATTATTTTTGCGAACGAACAAGAAATTTTGGAACTAGTCGATGCTAAATCTTTTGATGAAGTTATTTCTTATGGCAAACAGTTAAGTAAAACTTTAGTTATAACCAGATCAGATAAGGGTAGCGTTGCTATTAATAAAAATGAAGTAGCAGAGTGTGAAAGTCAAAAAAATCTAAAAATTGTTGATCTTACCGGTGCGGGAGATTTGTTTGCAGCTGGATTTTTACATGGATATATTAACAAAATGCCAATTCAAGATAGTCTAAAAAAAGGAACAGAAATGGCATCAAAAGTTATTCAAACTATAGGTGCGCGACTTTAAAATTTTAAGTTTTTTTTCTTTTAAAACTACCTTTGCCTTTTTTTGATCTTACTACTCTTTTGCGATATTTTTTTGAGAAAAGGTCTATAGCAATTTTATTTCTTTTTTTCATATTAAATAACCTGTTTTATCATTTAAAATAAAATTTTCATCAGCAAACTTATGCTTAACTTTTTTTCGTAATCTATAAATATGTGTTTCAACTGTATGAGTGTCCGCATCAGCAGCATACTTCCAAACTTCATTTAAAATCTTATCTTTATTAATGGCTTTATTATTTTTTATAAAGAGCTCTAAAAGCTGAATCTCTTTTTCGGTTAATGAGATATATATATTGCTTTTTATTAATTTTCTTTCATTTTTATCTAAAATATAATCTTTAATTTTTATAGATGAACTTTTGTTAAAACTTTTTTTTGCTACAGAATTTTCAATTATATTATTAATGTCTTTAATAAATGCTGGTAATAAAAGAGTGTCTGCAAAGATTTCTGGATTATGACTATTATTGCTAGAAGCTAAAATTTTAATTTTATCGCATTCTTTTAAAAATTTAATAATAAAACTCTCTTTTAAATAGTCTTGATGAACAAGTAAAACATCATAATTATTGGAAATTTTAATATCTAAACTATTATTGATAGTAATTAATTTAAAATTTAAATGATCTTTAAGTTCTTCTAGTGAAGTGTTAAAGTTTTTTGAACCAAGTGCTAGAACGTTAATTTTATGCATATTTTTATAAAAAATAAAAAATTATCTATTAATCATTATAAAGTAAAATGTGCCATTGGCAAAAGAGGAATTGGAACTAAAAAAAAAGAAGGTGATTTTATAACTCCAAAAGGAAAATTTAGAATTAAATGCTTATATTATAGAAAAGATCGTATTTCTAATCTTAAAACTAAAATATTAAAGTTTCCTATTCATAAAAATATGGGATGGTGTGATGATCCATTATCAAAAAAATATAATAAGTTAATTAAATTTCCTTATAATTTTAAAGCTGAAAAGTTTTATAGAACTGATAATATTTATGACATAATTTTGGTCTTAGACTTCAATACAAATCCGATTATTAAGAATAGAGGTAGTGCTATTTTTATTCATATAGCTAAAAATGGCTATAAAAATACTGCCGGGTGCATTGCTGTAAACAAAAAAGATCTAAAAAAGATAATAAAAATTATTAATAAAAAAACAAATGTTTATATTGACTAACCCCTATTGCCAAAAATTAAACTTCCAATTCTTAAATATGTAGCTTTATATTTTATTGCGTTTTCGTAATCTGAAGACATGCCCATACTTAATTCTTGTAAACCAAGAGATGAATTTTGTTCTGACAAACTTTTAAAATATTGATTTTTATTATTATCATTAGGCGGTATAGCCATTAGTCCTAGTACGTTCATTTTTATTTCTTTAGTGCAATAACTGTAAAATTCATCAACTTCATTGTATGGGACACCTGATTTTTGTTCTTCATTTCCTAAATTTACTTGAATAAAATAATTTAAAGATTTATTTAAATCATTTTGACATTTAGATAGGGTATCTGCTAATTTTTGACTATCAACTGAATGTATATAATCAAATATTTCTACTGCTTTTTTGGCCTTATTACTTTGTAGTTTACCTATCATGTGAAGTTTAACATTGCTTTTTATCTTTTTTATTTGAGACCATTTAGCAACAGCTTCTTGAACTTTATTTTCACCAAAATGAGTGTGACCATACTCAACTAAGGGCATTATATGATCTAATGAAAAAGTTTTACTTACTGCAACTATATTAATTTTATTATTACTAACTTTAGAAATATTAGATTTTATTTTTTCAAATCTTTCAATTATGATGTTCATATGTTTGCCTTTAAAAATAAATATTTTATAATTATAGAAAGTATCAAAGATATCAACTTAAGAAATATTAAACTAATAAATAAATATATAATCATTTATAGAAATAAAGGTAAAATTGAAAATATTGATGATTTAATAAAGTTTAGAAGGAATTGCAGGTCTAAAAAGATAGATTTTTTTGTTTCCAACGATTGTAAGCTAGTTACACTATTAAAAGCAGATGGTTTATATATATCGGCATATAATTCTAGCCTAAGGTTAGTAAATTTAAAAAGATCTAATTATAAAATAATTGGATCAGCACATAACATTAAAGAAATAAATATCAAGGTATTGCAAGGTTGTTCCAAAATAATTTTTTCAAAATTATTTGAAGTTTCATATGCTTTAAAAAAAGGATATTTAGGTGTTGTTAAATTCAACCTTTTTAGATTATCGAGAAAAAAAAATTTGGTGCCTCTAGGGGGGATTAACTTAAGCAATTTAAATAAACTTAAAATGGTGAAATCAAACTCGTTTGCTCTTTTATCTGAGATAAAAAAAAAGCCGACTAAAATAATTAGCCGGCTTTTTTAATTTTTAGTTAACTATTAAACTAGAAATCCATAGCTATCGTAAAGATAGTTAGTTTTTCGTCTTTAGCAGTTACGTAATCTGCATTACCTACGTCAGCAATGTGTATACCTAATGTAGCTCCACCAAATATGTAAGCAACTTGTATTACTTCCATTTCTGATTCAATCGAAGTTTTAGTTCCTGATGCAGCTGCAGCTACTATCGCTACGTCTGTGAATGCTTCAGATTTTTCTTCGTTGTAAGATACACTTAGTGAGTCATTTATTGCAAATTCAATACCGTAAGCAGTATTTTCATACTTAGTTACAGCACCGTTTTTCTCAGCAATACCTACACCATAGTAACCTTTGTTGTAACCAACTTTAAAGTTACCGATTGCGTATTGTGCGCCTATATTACCAGATTCTGCATCTTGTACAGCAATTGTAGTTTGACCGTCTACTGAATGGTAATCAGCATTTAATTTCAAACCATCCATTGGTGCTAAACCAACAGTGTAACCTGTCATTTGATTACCATCTAAAGATTCTGGATTAACTGGTCCAGAGTTTTTAAAACTGTTACCTTGTCCATCTGTCATGTTTGGTGCGTAACCAACTTTAGCAGTTAAACCGAATGGTAATAGATCAGCTGGTACATGATACTGTATGTTTGGATGGCTAGAAACGTCTAAACCATATGCTACAGTCATCGTGTTACCCCAGTCAGTTCCTACTCCCAAAGCTCCTACTCCGTAAGCAAGCTCTTGAGATAGTCCACCTTCTGAATCGAAGAAACCAATAGTACCTAAATTGTTCATTCCGATTACTAATTGTGAATCATCATTTGTAGCTGCTCCGCCATCAGCTGGATCTAATTCCATACTGTATGACCATGTAAAGCCGTTGTCCATTTCACCAGATGCTGTTGCATTTAGTTCATTTCCAACACCAATACCTTTAGATGCTGAATCATTAGCTCCACCAATTTTGTATGATGCTTTAGCAGCGCCTGATAAAGTAAGCTCGCCTGCTATTGCAGATACAGAAAGTGAAACAGCTGAAACTAACACTAATAATGTTTTTGTTATGTTTTTCATGTTTTTCCTTTATGTTAATTATTATTAATAATAATGAATAGTTTTTATCAATAAATTCAGCTATTATGGTTTTTAACTATGAAATTAAAGCTCTTTTGTTGTTGGTGTTGCAATATTACAACAGTGTAATTGCTAAAAAAGCCTAAATAAATAGTGATTATAGGATTATTGAAGATATACATAAATAAGCTAAAAAAATTATGAATAATTTAAAGTTAAACAATTTCATTAAATCATCTCTATTAATAATCTTACTAATGCTAACTGCGTGCAATTTTTCTAAAGTTGACCAAAGAAATGCCCCAGACGGGTCTAAAGCTAAAGCTAGAAAAAATCTAGAAGAGGGAAAGGGTGTTTCTTTAAGTAGACTTGGTAAAAATTTGGGCAAAACTTCGTACGAATTCAGCACGTCCAATCCAATGTGGAGAGCTTCTTTAGAGACTTTAGATTTTCTACCATTAACAACAGTAGACTATTCTGGTGGTATAATTATAACAGATTGGTATTCAGATACTAGTTCGTCAAAAGAATCCATTAAAATTTCTCTTAGATTTTTAGCAAACGATGTAAGAAGTGAAAGTTTAAAAGTAATTGTTCATCAAAAAACTTGTTCTGCTAATCTTAATTGCAAAACTACATTATTATCGAACACAAAAATTAAAGAAGAATTACACTCTACCATAATTCGAAAAGCTGCTTTGTTAGAAAAAGAAGGAAAAAAGAAAAAAAAATAAATTCTTAAATGGAAAGAGTTAACTTTCAAGCAATTGAAAAAAAGTGGCAAATTAAATTTAGCTCATCAAAGTTACAAAATGAAAATGGACAAAAGTTTTATTGTCTTGAAATGTTTCCTTATCCCTCTGGAAGAATTCATATGGGTCATGTAAGAAACTACACCATTGGTGACGTTATCGCTCGCTACAAGTATCTTAATGGGTTTAATGTTTTACATCCAATGGGCTGGGATTCTTTCGGTTTACCGGCCGAAAATGCTGCTAGATTAAACAATTTAAATCCAAAAAAATGGACAGAACAAAACATTAAGACGATGAAACAACAGCTAAAAATGCTGGGTCTTTCAATAGACTGGGATTTAGAAATATCAACATGCAACAAAGATTATTATAAACATCAACAGGAGTTATTTATCGATTTTTATAACGCAGGTCTTGTGTCTAGGAAAGAAACCTATGTTAACTGGGATCCAGAAGAAAAAACAGTGTTGGCTAATGAGCAGGTAATAAATGGAAAAGGTTGGAGATCAAATGCTACAGTTGAGAGAAAAAAATTATCACAATGGTTTTTTAATATTACAAAATTTTCAGATGAGCTTTTAAAAGATATAGAAAATTTAAATGGTTGGCCAGAAAAAGTCAAGCTGATGCAAAAAAACTGGATAGGAAAATCTTTTGGATGTGAATTAGACTTCAAAATTGAAAAGCTTGATAAAAGTCTTAGAATATTCACTACTAGGCCTGATACAATTTTTGGGGCAAGTTTTATTGCGATATCGACTGATCACGATATTTGCAAAAATTTTGAATTAAAGCCAGATTTTAAAAAATTTAAAAAAGAATGTTCTAAAATAGGAACAACCGAAGAAGCTTTGGCTAACGCAGAAAAGCTGGGCTATAATACTGAGTTATTTGCTTCTCATCCTTTTATTAAGGATAAAAAATTACCAATATATGTCGCCAATTTTGTTTTAATGGATTATGGAAATGGAGCAATTTTTGGCTGTCCGGCTCACGACCAGAGAGATTTTGATTTTGCAAAAAAATATAAATTGCCAATTGTAAGAGTTGTATCAGACAAAGATAATTCAGATAATAATCAAAAAATGAATGAAGCTTATACTGGTAACGGAAAAATTATAAACTCCGATTTTTTAAATGATTTAAGTATTGATGAAGCTAAAAAAACTATTATTGAAAAAATTGAATCAAAAAAAATAGGTAAAAAGAAAACCTTGTTTAGATTAAAAGATTGGGGAATATCAAGACAAAGGTATTGGGGATGTCCTATTCCAATGATTTATCTTGAGGATGGTTCTGTTGTACCGGTAGATAAGAGTGAATTACCAATACAGCTCCCTGAAGATGTTGATCTTAATTCTTCAGGAAATCCATTGGAGAACCACCCAAGTTGGAAAAATACTATTTACAAAAAGACTAATAAACCAGCAATTAGAGAAACCGACACTTTAGATACATTTGTAGATTCATCATGGTATTTTTTACGTTTTTGTTCACCAAAAAATAAAGATTACCCCTTTGAACCAAAACAAACAAATTATTGGATGCCTGTTGATCAGTATATTGGAGGTGTAGAACATGCAATTTTACATTTACTTTATTCACGTTTTTTTATGAAAGCGATTAATAAAACTAACAGTCATATTAAATATTCTGAACCTTTTAAAAATTTATTTACTCAAGGAATGGTATGTCATGAAACTTATAAAGACGAAAAAGGAAACTGGCTACATCCTGATGAAATTGAAAAAATATCCGAAAAGAAAGCTAAAAAGAAATCGGATAAGTCTAATGTTACTGTTGGTCCTTCAGAATCTATGTCTAAATCAAAAAAAAATACAGTAGATCCTGAAATCATGATTAAGCAATATGGAGCCGATTCAGTTAGATGGTTTATGCTTTCTGACAGTCCTCCAGAAAAAGATGTCCAATGGTCTGATGCTGGTGTGGTTTCATCAAACAAATTCCTTCAGAAAATTTGGAATTTAAATCAATCAGTTCTAAAAAATTCAGTAAAAAATGTAGACATTAATGAACAAAAAAAATTCGAAAATAAAATAAATATATTTGTTTATAAAATTGATAACACCATAAAAAATTTTCAATTTAATGTTGCAATTGCACAATTTTATGAAGCTTATAGATACATAAATGAATCTATTAAATTAGGTGTAGATAATAAAATATTAAAAACAAGTATGATAAAGATTATGAAATTAATGATACCTTTCACGCCTCACTTAGCATATGAGTGTCTATCAATTTTAAATTGCAAAAACTTAAATAAATGGCCAGAAATTAATGAAGGTTCTGTAGAAAATAGTAAAATAAAAATGGTTGTCCAAATAAATGGCAAAACAAGAGATGTAATGGAAGTGAAAAAAAATTTAGAAGAAGACTCAATAACTGAATTGGTTAAATCTTCCGCTAAAACCAATAAGCATATGGCAAATAAAAAAATAATTAGAACTATTTTTATTAAAAATAAAATTATAAATTACATTATACAATGATAATAATAAAAAAATTGACAAAAAGCTTTTTGATATTAGCTTTTTTAGCAACATCAAGTTGTGGTTATAAAGTTTTAGAAAGCTTAGAATCATACAATTTAAATATTAAAGAAATTAAATCTTCTGGTGATAAAAGAATTAATTTTAAAATAAAAAATAATTTAATATTTAAATCTTCTCAAGCAAATAAAATTAACTTAATTATAGATTTACAAACAACTAAAGAGAAAAAAGTTAAAGAGAAAAATATTAAAAATGAAATTACGGAATATAAAATTTTAGCAAATACAATTGTAAAGTTAAGTTTTTATGAGAAAGATTTAAATGATGAATTTACCGTTGCATCATCTAGTGATTATTTAGTAAGTGTTAACACAATTAGTAATTTACAAAACGAAAGAACTGCGGTGGAAAGTATAGCAAATGAACTTTCTAAGAAAATTAGAACTAGAGTCTTGCTAATATTAAATGATCTATAAAAGTTATCTTTTAGAGAAAAATACAAAATCTATTTATAATCAAAAAGCATTTTTATTTTATGGTGAAAATGATGGTTTAAAAAAAGAATTTAAAGAAATAATAAAAAAGGAAAACACAGATAGTCAATCACTCAGTTATAATCAAGAAGAAGTTATTAAAAATAGCAATTTACTAGTAAACGAGATTACTAATAAATCATTATTTGAGGACAGCAAAATAATACTTATAGATCAGGTAAATGATAAAATTTTAAATATAATAGATGAAGAGATTATAAAATCATTAGATAAAGAAATGATCTTTTTATTTGCCGGCATATTAGATAAAAAATCAAAAATTAGAAATTATTTTGAAAAATCAAATTTTTGTGGAATTACAGCTTGTTACAAAGATAACGAGATAACAATTAAAAAAAAGATATCTGAAAAACTTAATAAATATAAGGGATTGACGCCTCAAATCTTAAATCTAATAATAGATAACACTGGGCTAGACAGGAATAAAATTAACAATGAAATAGAAAAAATTGAAAGTTGTTTCTTAGATAAAATAATTGATGCAAATAAACTACAGCTATTATTAAATATCAGGACTAATGATGATTTTAATCAACTAAAAGATGATGCTCTAAATGGTAATAAGCTTAAAACTAACAAATTGTTGGGAGATACTGTGTTTGAGCCAGAGAATAATATTTTTTATTTAAACTCAATTAATCAAAGAATAAACAGATTAAAAGAAATAGAAGAATTAAAGGACAAAAATTCTAACTTAGAAGTCCTCTTATCTAATTTAAAACCGCCTGTATTCTGGAAAGATAAACCAATGCTGATAGAACAATCAAAAAAATGGAATAAGAATAAAATTCAAAATGCTTTAAATAAGACTTACAAAGCTGAAATAGAAATAAAATCTAATGCTAACATAAGAAAAGATTTAATAATTAAAAACTTAATAATAGATCTTTGTTCAGCTGCTAACGCTTCTTAAGAAGTCCTGATATAAATTCAAACTGATCTAAATCTTTATACTCTATAATAAGTTTTCCAGAGTTGTTACTTTTATTCAAAATATTAACTTTTAAACCTAATATTTCTTCAATCTTTTTTTGTTCATTCATAATGTTGGAGTCAATTTTGAAACCAGGTTTCTGCACACCTTTCTCTCTTCTCGTTAAAAGTTCAACGCTTCTAGCGCTTAGTTTTTTTGAAACAATTTCTTCTGCGATTTGTGTGGCATTACTTAATCCAATTAAAGGTCTAGCTTGACCAGCCGTTAAATTACCTTCTTCTATCATTCCTATAACATCTTTAGGTAAAGTGAGAAGTCTTAATGTATTGCTAACATGACTTCTGCTTTTTGACATAAACTTAGCTATTTTCTCATGGTCATACCCGAATTCGTCTGAGAGCCTTTTGTAACCCTTTGCTTCCTCTATAATATTTAAATCATCTCTTTGAATGTTTTCTACAATTGCAACTTCTAATGACTCATTATCATCTAAATCTAAAATAATAATTGGAACTTCATGCAAGCCTGCCTTTTGAGCTGCGAGCCACCTTCTTTCACCTGCTATTATCTCATAATTTTCTGATCCTCTCTCTGTATTTGGTCTTACTGCTATGGGCTGTATTATACCATTTTTTTTGATTGATAATGCCAACTCTTCTAATTTTGTCTCATTAAAAAATATTCTTGGTTGATAACGATTTCTTTTCAGATCACTAATTAGAGCTGTGTTTTGAGCACTGACTGATTCTTTTTTTTGTGTTTCAGGTTTCTGGTCACCAAACAAGGCTGATAAACCTCTCCCTAAACCTTTTTTTTTTGTTGAAATCATGCGGCGCTTTCCACTTCAATGCTTTTTTTTTTAATAAATTCTTCTGCTAAGTTGAAATAAGATTTACTTCCTACACAGCCCTTATCGTAAACTACACATGGCAAACCATGGGATGGTGCTTCGGATAGTCTAACATTTCTTGGTATTACAGTCTGATAAACCTTATCTTTAAAATAATTTCTTGCTTCTTTATCTACTTGAGATGAAAGTTTATTTCTTTTATCAAACATTGTGAGTAGAATTCCTCTGACCTTCAACTCAGGGTTCAAATTAATTTTAATTCGATCTATAGTTTTTACTAATTGAGTTATTCCCTCTAAAGCAAAAAATTCTGTTTGTAAGGGAACCAATAATTCGTCAGATGCCACTAAAGCCATTATTGTTAGCAAGCTTAAAGATGGAGGACAATCAATAAAAATATTTTCGTAACTCGATAATAAACTTTTTTCGTCTTCTAATATTTGTTTCAAAACAAATGCTCTACCAGCATCGTTGGCCGTTTCTACTTCGAGTCCTGATAGATTTACATTCGATCCAATAACATCCAAATTTTCAACTTCTGTTTTCTGAATTACGTCTTCTAAATTTTTTTTCTTAATTAATAAGTTATAAATATTTTTATCTTCATCGTTATTAGATCTTCCCAATCCAGTAGTAGCGTTACCTTGTGGATCTAAGTCTATGATAAGATTCTTTTGACCCAAAATGGACAAAGATGCAGCTAAATTTATCACTGTAGTAGTTTTACCCACTCCTCCCTTTTGATTTATGACAGCTATTTTAGATTTGGTGTTCATTTATCTAGCTTCGATAATTATTATTTTCGAATCAACGCTCGTTATACTATTTTCCAATTTATAGCTGTAATTTGAGGGTAATGATACATTATTTATTTCAAATTGTGCATTTTTACCCTTCAAAATTATAATTTTATGTGGTTTTTTCATTTTTTCACGTGAAATATTGATTATTTGATCAAGTTTTTTAAATGCCCTCGCAACAATTATATCTGCATTAATTTTAGCTTCATAGACATTAACAAGTATTTCCACATCGATGTTGAGTTTTGCAACTACATTATTTAAAAATTCCCTTTTTACAGGAGATTTTTCTATGAGTTTCACGTGAAACTGGGGATTTTTTATAAAAATAGCTAGTACTAAGCCAGGAAAACCAGCGCCAGATCCTAAATCTGCTAAAATACCTCCTGAACTTACATTAAAATATTTAAGAAGCTGAGCAGAATCTAATATATGACGAGACCATATGGAATTTTCAGTACTTTTGGATATTAAGTTATATTTTGCATTATATTCAATGAGCATAATCCTAAATATTTCTAAATTCTTAATATTATTTTCAGAAAAATTTAGATCCTTTTTTAATATTTGCTTAGCTTCTTCTTCATTCATTAAGCTGATGCTTTGTATCTAGACTTTTTTAGATGAGATAGAATAATAATTGCAGCTGCGGGAGTAACGCCATCTATTCTTAATGCCTGACCTAATGTAGATGGTTTTATATTTTTTAGTTTAGATTTAATCTCATTAGATAGTCCACTCAATAAATCAAAATTTATATTTCTTGGAATGGCTATAGCCTCATCCTTCTTGAAAGATTTAATATCTTTAGACTGTCTACTAAGATAACCCAAATAATGAGCATCGATTTCAACCTGAATATCGAGTGAAGGTTCGTACTGTGGTATGGTAGGAAATAACTGCCTTATTTTAGCCATATTCACATTTCTTTGACCTATGACCTCTAAACCTGATCTCTTAACTCCGTCCATTGCAATTTTAATACCGAACTTTTTTGCTTCGTTAGGTGAGATATAATTTGATTTTAATGAACTAGTAAGCAGTGTTAATTTTTTTTGTTTATCGACAAAAATATTTTTTCTTTCTTGATGAACTAAATTATTTTTTATTCCAAGGTTAGTTAGTCTTTGATCAGCGTTGTCAGCTCTTAGTGTTAAACGATACTCTGCTCGTGAAGTAAACATTCTGTATGGTTCAGATACACCTTTTGTAATTAAGTCATCTATCATAACTCCAATATAAGAGTTGGATCTATCTAAAATAAATTCATTCCCATTTTTAACTTTGAGAGCAGCATTAGCACCGGCTATTAAGCCTTGGGCAGCTGCTTCCTCATAACCTGTAGTGCCATTAATTTGACCTGCAAGAAATAAGGATTTAATTTTTTTAGTCTCAAGGGTCACCTTTAACTCTCTAGGATCAACATAATCATACTCTATTGCATAACCAGCTCTTTTCATAACAACGTGCTCTAAACCCTTAATTTTAGCTAATATTTGACGTTGTATATCCTCAGGTAGAGAGGTAGAAATGCCATTTGGGTAAACAGTATTGTCCTTTAATCCTTCTGGCTCAAGGAATATCTGATGCTTTTCTTTTTCTTTAAATTTAACAATCTTGTCCTCTATTGCTGGACAATACCTTGGCCCAACACCTTTTATATTCCCAGAATACATTGCGCTTTTAGAGATATTATCACTGATAATTTTATGAACAGCATTATTAGTATAAGTCATTCCACACTTAATTTGTTTGTTATAAAGTTTATTTGTTAAAAATGAAAAGTAATGCGGATCTTCATCAGCTGGCTGCATTTCTAATTTGTCATAATCGATAGTGTCACCATCTAACCTTGGTGGTGTGCCAGTTTTAAGCCTACCAATTTTCATTTCATATTTAGCTAACTGTTCACTTAAACCTGTGGATGGTTTCTCGTTAAAACGACCAGCGGGTATTTGAGTTTCACCTATATGAATCAAGCCATTTAAAAAAGTTCCGGTTGTTAAAATTAATTTTTTACATCTGATCTCTTTGCCACTTTGACATATAAATCCAACTACTTTACTTTCATTGTCATCGAACAAGAATTTCGTTACAGGATCAGCAGTAACAGATAAATTTTTGTAATTAAGTAATATTTTTTGCATATGTTCTTTGTAGAGCGCTCTATCAGACTGAGTTCTTGGCCCCTGTACTGCAGGACCTCTACTTCTGTTGAGTAATCTAAATTGGATACCTGATTTATCAGCAACAACGCCCATGACACCGTCAAGAGCATCTATCTCTCTAACTAAATGACCTTTTCCTAATCCCCCTATAGCAGGATTGCATGACATCTCACCTATAGTCTCTATTTTATGTGTAAATAATGCAGTATTGACGCCGATTCTAGCAGATGCTGCTGCTGCCTCACATCCTGCGTGTCCACCCCCTATTACTACTACATCATAGCTTTTTTTAGTCATGAAACGAATGTATCTGTCTAAATTGATTTTACAAGGGGAACTTATTAAATTTTTACTTTCCTATACAGAAATCTTGGAAAATAGAGCCTAATATCTCTTCTACATCGACTTTTCCAACAATACTGCCTAGATGCCTAGTAGCCATTCTTAAATCTTCAGCTGCTAGTTCGATATCTTTGTTTTGATCTTTTTTTAGAAATTTATCTAATTCTTTCAAACAATCGTTTAATTTAACACGGTGTCTTTCTTTAGTTATCAAAGTGCTATTATTAGAGGTAAATTTTTTACTTAATTTTTCTTTAATTTTTTTAATAAGAATATCTATATTTTTATTATTTTTTACAGAAACCATAATAGTATCAGCATCAAATTTATGGTTTTGATTTTCTTTAATATCTGACTTGTTTAAAAGAACTATTGAATCCTTATTTATTAGATCTTTGATTTTATTATTTATTGTTTTTGATGAATTGTCGATCACGATGATATTTAAGTCAGCTTCTTTTGATTTACCTAAAGCAAGTGAAATACCTTTTTTCTCTACTTCATTTTTAGCCTCTCGAATACCAGCTGTATCAGCTAATATAACTGGATATCCATCTATATTAAGAAATGTTTCGATAACATCTCTTGTGGTTCCTTCTTCTTCTGAAACAATCGCAACTTCTCTTTTAGAAAGTAAGTTTAACAAAGATGACTTGCCTGCATTTACCTCACCTATAATAGATACTTTAAATCCATCTCTTATTTTTTCACCTATTTTGTTATCTTCTAAAATTTTTTGAATATCCTGATGAATGCCTTTAATAGAATTATGAACTTCTATTAAGACTTTTTCAGGTAAATCATCTTCAGCGAAATCTATCTTAGCTTCTATATATGAAAGTGATTTAATTAATTTTTCTCTTAGATCATTATAATAATTAGAAGCATTGCCTTGAATAAATTTGACTGCTTGTTCTCTTTGTAATTCTGTTTCAGCATGAATTAAATCTCCTATACTCTCGCCTTTTAGCAAGTCTATCTTACCATTTTGAAAAGCTATTTTGGTGAATTCACCTGGTTCAGCTAACTTGCAATTATCTTGTTCTGATAAAGTTTTTAAAAGAGCGCTAATAACTGCGTTACTACCATGCACTTGAAATTCAGCTAAATCATCGCCAGTATAGCTGTTTGGGGCAGGGAACCATAATAATAAAGCTTCTGGATCTATAATACTATTATTTTTAGGGTTATAAAATTTACAGTAATTAACTTCGTTTGACTTAAGCTCTTTTAATTGTGTTAAATTTTTACAAACTCGAAGTGTATCTTTTCCTGAAATTCTAACAATTGCTATTCCAGATGGTCCTCTGCCTGAAGATAGAGCATAAATATTCATTAGATTAAATAGATAAACCTTGATTAGAAATAAACTTACTTATTTTTTTTAGTGTATTATTTTTTGACACATTTTTTAAAATTATTTTTTTAAATGGCTCTAATAATTTATTTTGTTTAAAAAAACTGTGAGCTAAATCAATACCTAGCCCAGTAATAACATTTTCAGGCTTTCTGCTACTTGAAAAATCATCAAGCGCTGAACTGCTTTTAATTGAAATGCCTAAACTGGTATAATATTTAAGCACCTCCTTTAATTTTTTAATATCCCTCATAACTAAATTAAAACCTTGACCAGCCACAGGATGAATGGTGTGCAAACCTTCACCTAAAATAAGAGTGTCATTTTTATAATAAGTTCGTTTTAAGTTGAGTATTAAAGGGTAAGATTGAATATTGGTAATATTAATCTTTTTATTAACTTGTAAGAGCTCACTAATTTTTGATGCAAGAATAGAATTAATATTTTTTTTAATGAATTCTCTCTTAACACTCCATACAAAAGAAAAGCTATTTTTTGAAAAAGGAAGTATGGCTAAAGGTCCTTCCTTTAGAAAAAACTGACTAGTGCTCACATTTTTAAGATTATGCTTAACATAACCTGTTAAAGCCATTTCTTTATAATCTTTATCTATAGATCTACTACTAATTATATTTTTATAAATTTTAGAATTTCTCCCTAAACAAAGTACTTTTAAATCATAATTATCCAGTTCACTAAGTTTTTTAAGATTTTTTTTTATTATTTTAATTTTTTTCTTTTTAATTTCTTTAAGCAATAACTCTTTGACTTTATTATTTTCAAACACATACATAAGGTTATTTTTTTTTTCATTAAAATTTAAGAAATTTATCCTTTTATCATTTGACTCATAAAAAAGATTAATTTTTTTTGATGACCAAAATAATTTCTTGTCAAATTTACTCATAATATCTTGGAAGAAATTAAAATTACTCCTAGAGATGGCTGTAGTTCTCTTATCATTCACATGCTTATTTTTTTTAGCAATTAAGTGAACTTCTAGGTTTGGAAGATTATTCAGCGCTATAACGGTCATTAAACCTGAAAGACCGTCTCCAACAATACAAATTCTTTGTTTTTTCATGCTATAAAATTTTTCTCACTTTCATAAAAATGGTAAAAAGTACGTAAAACGATTCGATATGAATACAAACTTTTTAAATAGTGTAACAAATTTTATAAAAAAACGTACCTTTGAATTAGTAGGACTAATCCTTATTTTAGTAAGTATTGCACTAGCTATATCATTTGCAACTTACACTCCTGATGATCCGTCCTTTATCTACGGCGGTAGTACCATAGAAATTAAAAATTTCTTTGGGATATACGGTAGTAGTGTAGCTGACTTTTTTCTTCAAAGTTTTGGATTAACATCATTTTTACTTTTGGCTAATTTTATTTTTTGGGGGTTAAGTCTTTTAATTAAAAAAGAAATAAAAAAAATATTATTAAAATTTTTTTTTCTAGTAATCTATCTTACCTTAGGTTCAATTTTTATTTATCTAACTTATAATAATTCTTTTTGGTTAATAGATAATGGTAACTCAGGCTTTGTTGGTAAAATTAGTTATAACTTTATAAGTAGCTTGGCGCCATGGATAGATAATAAATATTCATTATTTGTTATATTTTTTTTAACAATAGCTTTTTTTAGTTTTTCTTCTGATCTAAATATTAAGAATATACTATTTAAGATATTTAATAAGATTCTATTAATTTTTAAAAAGAAAGAAAATATTGAAACAACAGCGAGTCTTTCAAGCAATGAATTTATTGAAAAAGAGATTTTAATAGAAAAACCGCAACAATCTTTTTTATTTGAAAATGAAAAAAAAGAATTAGCTGAAACTAAAAAAACAAATATTAGATATCAATTACCTGCAATAGATTTTTTAGAAAAAAATAAATCAAAACCAGGTTTATTAGATAGTAATAAAAATCGTCCAGATGCAGAATTTATGGAAAAAATTTTGTTAGATTTTGGGATTGATGGGAAAATAAAAACTATAAATAATGGTCCTGTGGTCAGCTTATATGAATTTGAACCAGCGCCTGGAGTAAAAGTTTCCAAAGTTATAAATTTATCAGAAGATTTAGCTCGTAATACTAGCTCAACATCAGCTAGGGTTTCTGTAATTCCAGGAAAAAATACAGTTGGTATTGAAATTCCAAATGAATCGCGAGAAAGTGTTTCTTTAAGAGAAATAATAGATAATGATAAATTTCAAAAAAGAGAAATCAAATTACCTATAGCTCTAGGAAAAAGTATTTCTGGTATGCCAATTATTGGTGATCTAACTGCCATGCCTCATTTATTAATTGCAGGAACAACTGGCTCTGGAAAGTCCGTATGTATTAATACAATTATTGTCTCTTTACTTTACAAGTTAAAACCTGATTTATGTAAATTCATATTAATTGACCCGAAGATGCTAGAACTATCTACTTACGAAGGTATTCCTCACTTGCTTACACCTGTTATCACTGATGCTAAAAAGGCAACCTCCGCTTTGGCTTGGACGGTAAAAGAAATGAATAGTCGTTATAAGTTGATGAGCAAAGTTGGTGTAAGAAATATTGATGGTTACAACACTAAACACAAACTTAAGATGCCTTATATAGTTGTGGTAGTAGACGAAATGTCAGATTTAATGCTCGTCGCTGGTAAAGAAATTGAAAATTATATTCAAAAATTATCTCAAATGGCAAGGGCAGCAGGAATACATATCATAATGGCTACACAAAGACCTAGTGTAGACGTAATAACAGGAACGATAAAAGCCAACTTTCCAACACGAGTGTCTTTCCAAGTAAGTTCTAAAATTGATAGTAGAACGATACTAGGAGAGCAGGGTGCCGAACAATTGCTTGGTAAAGGTGATATGCTTTTTATGTCCTCAGCTAATCGAATTATTAGAATTCATGGCCCATATGTTTCAGAACAAGAAATTGAAAGGATTGCGAATACACTGAGAGCTCAGGGTAAACCAGATTATATAGAAGAAATAACAGCTCAAATAAGTAAAGAAGCATCAAATATGCAAACTAGTGATGATAGTGAAGATGAGCTTTACAACCAGGCTTTAGAAATTATTAAAACAGAGGGAAAAGCATCAACTAGTTTTTTACAAAGAAAATTACAGATTGGTTACAATAGAGCTGCAAGAATTATTGATATGATGGAGGAAAAAGGCATTGTCAGTAAAGCTAACCATGTAGGTAAACGTGAGGTCCTATAATCTTGTTTTTTAAAAAAAATCTAGCAGTTATAATATTTATTTTATTTTCATTTAATCTTTTTGCTGGTGAAAAAAATCAAATCATTGCTAATCTAAACAACTTGAATTCCTTAGAGTTTACTTTTAATCAACTTATTAATGAAGAAATAGAGAAAGGTAGTTGCCTTTTAGAGTTTCCAGGAAAACTAAAATGTGAGTATTTTGATAGTAAAAGAAAAGAAATTATTATCAATAATAAAAAAATGGCCATTACACAAAAAAGGTATAACAAAACATATCACTACCCTATGTCTAAATCTCCCTTTTTAAATATTTTGTACAAAGATAAACTTTTAGAAATAGTTAAAACGGGGGATCTGGAATTAACTAATAATATAGCAAAGCTTATTTATTTAGGTGAAAATAAAATAACTATTTTTTTTGATAGAAAAACTTTAGATTTAAAAGGTTGGGAAATCGTAGATCAATATAACAATAATATAAATTTTTCTTTAAATATTATCTCTAAAAATGATAACTATAAAAAAGAAACTTTTAAAATTCCAATTATAAATTAAGCAACAAATTCTATTTCTTCTTCTTTAAATATTTCAAAACCCTTTGACTTATAATTAAGTAAAGCATACTTGTGATCTAAACTGCAAGTGTGAACCCACATACGTCTTGGATTTTTTTTAGAAGCGCTCGCCATAGCGTGGTTCAATAAAGTTGAACCCAATTTTAATCCTCTAAATTCTTTTAAAACTCCCATGTTAATTAGTTCAATTTCGCTAGAACTAGGATGATATTCTTGTTCATAATATCCAATTAAATCATTTTCTTTTTTGAGAATATGAGTTTCAAGATTGATATTTGTTACATACTGCTGCCATTCTTTATCTGACCAAAGCAATCTATCTCTCCAATAATGATCTATACCGATCTGCTTGTAAAAGAATTTGTTAAGTTGAAAATCTTTTTTATCATCTAAAATTATTTTATGATTCTCAGGTAAGTTTAGATCGGTTGATTTAGTAAAATCTTTTATTTCTAAAAAGTATCTTTGAACTCTAGAAGTCATTAGCTCACCATTTTACCAATTTTTTCTCCAGCAAAAATGTGAAAGTGCAGGTGGGGAACTTCCTGACCTCCATCACTTCCAATATTTGTTAAAGCTCGGTACCCTTTGTCTTTTACTCCAAGCAAGCTTGAAACATGTGTAATCGCTTTATTTAGCTCTACAATTTCTTTGTCGGATGCTTTACCATTAAAATGATCTAGGTCTATATATTCGCCTTTTGGAATTACTAATACATGTACTTTTTTTTGAGGATTTTTATCGTAAAATGCTAGTACATGATCGTTTTCATAAACCTTTTTACAAGGAATTTCTCCTTTGAGGATCTTTGCAAATATATTGTTTTTATCATAGCTCATTTTTGCCTTTTCTTTAATTCACTCATTACGTCTTCAATCTTTACATTATTGGCCTCTAGATAGACCATCAAATGATAAATAACGTCTGCTGCCTCATGTATTGTATTTGAATTTTGCTCAACTGACTCTATTAATTCCCCAATCTCTTCCTCAACTTTAGCGACGCTTAGGTTTTTATTGTTGAGAAGTTTATTCGTATATGACTTATCGGAAGAAGAATTTTTTCTTTCTCTAATTGTTTTAATTAACTGTTCTAAATTTTCTAACATATTATAGTCTTATCGGAACATTCTTTGATTTTAAATATTCTTTTGTCTCTTTAATAGTAAATTCACCATAATGAAAGATGGAAGCTGCCAGAACAGCGCTTGCTCCCCCAGTTTTGATCGCCTCATATAAATGTTCTAGTTTACCGGCCCCTCCAGAAGCTATTACTGGAATGTTTATAGAGCTAGTTATTCTACTAAGTAGCTCTAAATCATATCCAGTTTTAGTTCCATCTTTATCCATTGAGGTAAGCAAAATCTCTCCAGCTCCATTTTCCTCAGCTTGTTTAGTAAAATCAATCACATCAATTCCGGTATTTTCTCTTCCACCATGGGTAAATATTTCCCACTTTCCCTCAGAAGTCTTCTTAGCGTCAATTGCTACTACCATACATTGCGTACCAAATTTCTTTGAAGCTTCTCTAACAAAATTGATGTCTTTTACAGCGGCAGTGTTAATAGAAACTTTATCAGCTCCTGCTAACAATAATTTTCTAATGTTATCTGTTGTTCTAATTCCTCCTCCTACTGTTAGAGGAACAAAACACTTTTCAGCTGTTTTGCTTACTACATCTATAATTGTATTTCTATTTTCGTTGCTTGCCGTTATGTCCAAAAAACATATTTCATCTGCTCCGCCTTTATCATAAATACTTGCTTGCTCGACAGGATCACCAGCATCTTTTAAATCAACAAAATTTATGCCTTTGACAACTCTTCCATTTTTTACATCTAGACAAGGTATTATTCTATTTTTAAGCATCTAATTCCTTCGCAAGTTCCTCTAATTTTATATCGCCATCATATATTGCTTTACCAATAATTATGCCTTCAATATTCTTATTACTTAACTCTTTTGCTTTTTTAATATCGTTTATCGAAGAAACTCCTCCAGAAATAATTACAGGACAACTGGATGCGTCAGCAACTTTAAAGGTTTCTTCAAAGTTTGGGCTCTCCTTTGTTCCATCTCTATCAATATCAGTATAAATTAACCTGCTTGCTCCATAATCTTTTATATCTTTTAAAAAATCTAAAGTTTTTATATTTAAGTCCTCTTTCCAACCAGATACAGAAAGATTTCCTTTTTTTGCATCTAAACCTAAAGCAATTTTATCCTTAAATTTAACACATGATTCTTTGAGAAATTCCTTGTTCTTGATTGCAGCACTTCCTAAAATTACTTTTTCTACACCAACATCAATGTATTTTTTTATACTATCGGGAGTGCGGATACCTCCACCTATTTCTATTTTTAAATCGTATTTACTTACAATCTCTTGAATAATATCTAGATTAACTGTCTTACCAGTTAATGCGCCGTCTAAGTCAACAATATGTAAATTTTTAAAACCATAATCTTTATATTTTCCAGCTTGATCAATGGGTGATGTTTCATACTCAGTTTTATTGTCAAAATTTCCTTTGATCAACCTTACACATTTTTTATCTTTAATATCTATAGCTGGAAATATTTTCATTTTAATTCGTACAGATCCCAAGTAGTTTTTTTTGCAATTCTATCATATAAAGATTTAGCTCTCACATTGTCATTCTGAGTAACCCATCTAACTAAACCCCAATTATTTTTTTTGGATATTTCTTGTAATTCAAGAATTAATTTTTCACCAATTTTTTTTCCTCGATATTTAGGATCAACGTAAATATCATCAAGAAAACCTACATATTTTCCTCTCAGCGGTCTTGGCATTCTTCTATAATGAGCAAATCCTGCAACTTTATTCTCATGTTTATAAACCATGCCTTTCATATCGTGATTTTTGTCGTGTAACCAACTCCAAACAGTTTTTAAAATTTCATCATTCATTTCAACTTTATAGAAATTAGCATATCCTTTATAAAGAACTTCCCACTCTTCTTTGTCGCTTAATTTGATTTCCCTAATCATAAAATTTATAAATTTAAAAAATTTGTTAAGATTTTAATTCCTGTATTTTGACTTTTTTCTGGATGAAATTGTGATCCATAAATATTTTCAAAAGAAACAGCAGCTATTACATCTTTGCCGTAGTTTGTTGTTATTGATATATTTTTTTTATCATCAGGAATGAATTGATAACTATGAATAAAATAGGCATGATTTCTGTTAGTTACATCTTTAAAAACATTAGAGGTATTTTCTACTCTTAATTCATTCCAGCCCATGTGGGGAACTTTAAGTTTTGATGAGCCTAAATCTAACTTGATTACTTCTCCTGCAATCCAATTAAGTCCTGCTGTTTTTGCTTCCTCATAACCAGTAGTTGCGAACAATTGCATGCCTGCACAAATTCCATAAATTGGTTTTTTTTTAATTAAAACGCTTTCATTTAATGCTTCTTGTAACCCAATGATTTTATCAATTCCTTCTTTGCATGCCTTGAAAGAACCCTGTCCGGGTAAAACAATTTTATCAGATTTATTTATATCGTTAACATCTGAACTTACTTTAACTGAGTAATTTAAATCATTATCAGAATTTGCTTTTTCGATAGATTTAGCAATAGACCTTAAATTGCCAACTCCATAATCAACAACAGTTAATAGCATTTATAGTTAAAGCTTACCTTTAGTAGATGGCACTGAATTTTTAATTCTTTTATCAATCATTAAAGCATCCTTTAAAGATCTAGCCAAACCTTTGTAACAAGATTCAATTTTATGATGACTATTTTCACCATAAATATTTTCTACATGTAATGTAATCCCAGCAGATTGTGAAAACGCTTGAAACCATTCTTTGAATAATTCTGTGTCCATTTCACCTAGCTTTTCAACTTTTAAATCTACTTTCCAAATTAAATAAGGTCTATTTGATACGTCAATTGAAACTCTGCTAAGAGTTTCATCCATTGGTATCATTGTTGAAGCATATCTTTTAATTCCTTTTCGGTTTCCTGCAGCTTTTTTAATAGCTTCACCAATAGCAATCCCTGTATCTTCCGTTGTGTGGTGCAGATCTATATGCGTATCACCTTTTGCATTAACTTCTAGATCAATTAATGAGTGTTTAGATAATTGTTCTAGCATATGATCTAGAAAACCTATTCCAGTTTTAATTTTATATTTTCCTTTGCCATCAAGATCTACAGCAACAGAAATATTGGTTTCTTTTGTTTTTCTGGATATTTTTGCTTTTCTTTTCATAAAACCTCGGGAATTAAACAAAGATATATATATAAATAACTATTTTATCAATAAATCTGAATTAACTATTGAAGAAATAAAAATAATCTCCACATATAAGAATATGAATACAGCTGAAAAGTGGCACGGAACAACAATCCTATTATTACGAAAAAACAACGAAACAGTAGTTGCTGGAGACGGACAAGTAAGTCTTGGTAACACAGTTCTAAAAAGCAAGGCAAAAAAAGTAAGAAAAATAGAAAGTAGAGGAGTAATAGCTGGCTTTGCGGGATCAACGGCTGATGCTCTTACTTTATTTGAAAGACTAGAAGCAAAATTGGAAAAACATGCAGGAAATTTACAAAGAGCAGCTGTAGAATTAGCGAAGGATTGGAGAAGTGACAAATATTTAAGAAGATTAGAAGCGTTGATGGCTGTAGCAGATAAAACTCATAGTTTTATTATTTCAGGAACTGGAGATGTTTTAGAACCAGAAGATGGAATTATAGGAATTGGTTCGGGAGGAAATTATGCCTTAGCTGCTGCAAAAGTATTAATTGAAACAGATTTAAAAGCTGAGGAGATTGCCAGAAAAGCTATTAAGGTAGCTTCAGAAATTTGTGTTTTTACAAATAATAACATTACAGTTGAGAAAGTTTAATATGGTAAATTCAAAAAAAATTACAAATTTAAACCTAGTAAAAAATACTACAAAAGAGACTTCTAGAGTCAGCGCACTATCACCAAGGGAAATAGTTTCTGAATTAGATAGATATGTAATTGGACAAAAAGAAGCAAAAAAAGCTGTTGCTGTTGCGCTAAGAAATAGATGGAGAAGACAAGCTCTTTCTGATGAAATGAGAGATGAGGTTCTTCCTAAAAATATTTTAATGATTGGTCCTACAGGTGTTGGAAAAACTGAAATATCAAGAAGATTATCTAAATTAGCTGAAGCTCCGTTTATTAAAGTTGAGGCTACAAGGTTTACAGAAGTAGGTTATGTTGGGCGAGATGTAGAACAAATAGTTAGAGATCTAATTGAAATAGCGATTGCCATGGAAAAGGTTAAGAAAAGAAAAGAAGTTAAAGCAAAAGCAGAACTTAAGGCAGAAGAAAAAGTATTAGATGCGCTAGTTGGCAACAAAGCAAGTGTAGCTACTAAAGAAAGTTTTAGAAAGAGGTTAAGAAGTGGCGATCTTGATGAGAATGAAATTGAAATAGAGGTTCAAGATAAAGGTGCTGGACTACAAAGCTTTGAAGTTCCAGGAATGCCTGGTGGAAATATTGGAATGGTTAATTTAGGAGATATTTTAGGAAAATCAATGGGGGGCAAAAAGGGTAAAAAGAAAAAGATGTCAGTTAAAGAATCCCACGAAATACTAATAGCGCAAGAATCCGATAAGATGATCGAAGAAGATAAAATAATAAAAGAAGCTAAAAAAACTACAGAAGAAAATGGTATAATTTTTTTAGATGAGATAGATAAAGTTTCGACAAGAAGTGACAGGATGAGCGGAGATGTTTCAAGAGAAGGGGTCCAAAGAGATTTATTGCCTCTGATAGAGGGCACAACTGTAAGTACAAAACATGGACCAATTAAAACAGATCATATTCTTTTTATTGCGTCTGGAGCTTTTCAACTAGCGAAGCCATCGGATCTTCTTCCAGAATTACAAGGGAGATTACCAATAAGAGTGGAATTAAATGCTTTGAATGAAGATGATTTTAAAAGGATATTAAAAGAGCCAGATAACAGTTTAATTAAACAATATAAAGAATTATTGAAAACAGAGAACGTTAATCTTGAATTTACAAATGATGGTATAGACATGTTAGCAAAAATTTCTGCTGAAGTTAATGCATCTGTTGAAAATATTGGAGCTAGGAGACTTCATACGATTATTGAAAAAGTATTGGATGATATAAGTTTTAATGCAACAGATAGATCAGGAGAAACTGTTATTATAGATAAAAAGTATGTTAATGACAATTTAGGCAATCTTATTAGAGATACTGATTTGTCAAAATTTATTTTATAATTTTTTAAGTTTAACTATAATAGCTCCATCACCACCATCTTCTTTCAAAGCACTACCTATAGACAAAACATATTTAAATAAATCAAAATTAGACTTTATATATTCTGGAACAGAGTATCTTAATTTACTTAAATCTTTTGATACATATATATCTTTATCAGTGTTAGAATGAATGCCTTTACCTGTGATTAATAAAACTTCTTTATAATTTTTTTTAACACATGATAAGATTATTTTTTTAACTTTCTCGTTAGCTTCAAGTAAGGTTGAACCATGTAGATCGTACTTATATCTATACGAATTTAGCTTTGCATTATTTATTTGGATGTCCTTACTTATTATATCGGTGGGGTTTTTTATATAATTTTCCCATGTATCAATGTCTTCTTGGGAGATATTTTTCTTTTTATTCACTTACTGATGATTTCAGATAAATACCAGTTAGGTCCTTTTTTTAATATATTTCTTGTAAACATCCAATAATCCGTGACTTGTTTAATCTTCTCAAGATCACCTTCGATAATTTTATTGTCTTTATCTTTCTTGGCAGAAATGACTTCTGAAACAAATTTAACAGAAGCAAAAAGGTCGTTTTTAATTTTTTCATATTTCTCAACATTTGAAGCTTTTATACCAATAAATGTAAAATCTGATGTTAGCTTTTCTTTTTTTCTTGCCTCTATTGCTTGTTCAAAATTTGTAGCCATTTCAGATGTTAATAAACTTTTTAGTTTTTTTATATCTCCACTAGCAAAAGAAGTTAGAATTGTTTCATAGGCTAACTCAGCACCTTTAATAAATTCCTTTTTTTCGTTCCCTTCTAGAACTTCAAGGTTTTCCTTGAATTTTTTAATATTATTATTTGGCACGTTAAATTTTTTTTCATCAAACCCTGAATAAATTTTAGGTTCGTGACCTGTTTTTCTACCTAAAATACTTCTCAGCCTAAGAATTATAAATCCAGCTATCATTCCAAGTAAAATAATGTCTATATATCCGAAATTGTTACTCATAATTTGATAAATATACATTAATAATATAATTTTGTAACAGACAAATGAACTCATTTTTTCTATTATTTATTGGATTACCCGCATTAGAGATTTTTCTAATGATTAAAGTTGGTGCAAAAATAGGCGCACTAAACACTATTTTTCTAATTTTTTTTACTGCAGTTATCGGCGTCTACTTCGCAAAACTAGAAGGGATTAAAACTATTAGATCTGGTGTAATTAATTTATATAAAAATCAAATTCCTATTAATGAGATAATTTCTGGTGCATCTATTGCTTTAGCTGCCTTATTTTTAATTATTCCTGGCTTCTTTACAGATACATTAGGTTTTTTGCTTTTAGTTCCCATTACAAGAAAAGTATTAATTAAATTTTTCATAAAAAATAATAACAATACAATCAAAAAAGAAGATTCTAAAATACTGGATGGCGAAATTGTAGAAGAAAAAAAAGATGAATTATAAAATAATTGGCAAATATATAAAACACTTAGATTTTAAGATTCCAAGCTCAAAAGCTTTTTCAATTCTTGCTAAAGATATTTCAAATTATAAAATAAATATTGATATTAAAAGTAATCAAATAAAAGAAAATATCGTTGAAGTTGAAACAACTTTAAAACTTATACCGATAAAAGAAAATCTAGAAATAATTAATACAGAAATACTATATTCAACTATTATTGAGATAGAAGAAAAAAGAATTGATAAAAGTAAATTAGAGAAAATAGTATTGATTGATGTTCCGTCTGAAATTTATCCTAATCTTAGAAAAATATTTATTTTTGTTTTTGAAAATTCAGGGTTTAAAAATATTCAAATTAATAAAAGTGTTGATTTCCAAAAGCTGTATAATCTAAGAAGAGTTCAATAAAAATTCTTTTTAAGCTCTGATTTTAAATATTCTTTATGTTGTTTTAATTCTTTTTCAGAAACTTTAAAAATTTTTTTATTATATATTTTTTTTTGATTATCAGATTTAATTATGTTTTGTCCGTCTGACGAAAGATTGAATTTGGGCTCTTTCATATCTAAAAGGTTAATATAAACCTCTCTTAACAATTCACAGTCTAGCAGTGCATTATGTTTTGTTCTTCTAGATAGATCAATATTAAATCTTCTACATAGTGCGTCTAAAGAATTAGAGGATCCTGGAAATTTATTCCTAGCAACCTCGAGGGAATCTATAACTGATATTCTATTAATTTTTTCTTTTTTTATAGAGTTCAATTCACCGTTTAAAAAGCCTAAATCAAAACTTGCATTATGTATTATTAACTTCTTCCCTTTAATAAAATTTAAAAACTCATCAGCAACTTTTTCAAAAGTTTCATATTTGCTAAGAATTTCTTCTGAAAATCCATGTACATTAAACGCTTCTTTAGGCATACTTCTTCTAGGATTTATTAGTTTATGGAAAACATTGTTAGTTGGGATCAAATCATTGGTTTCTATGCAGGCTATCTCAACAATTTTGTGACCTTCACGAAAAGAAAGGCCTGTGGTTTCTGTGTCTAAAAAAATTTCACTCATATAATTTCATTATATTTGAAAGATTTTTTTTTAAAATAAATAAAGATTTATTATTAACAACTACATGACTACAAACCTTGGCTTTAACAGCGTCTTTAAGCTGATGACTATTAAATAGAGAAAATAATTCAGAATTACCGCCATTAATACGATATCTTAATAATCTCAGGCTGTGTAGTGATTTTACAAAAATTACGGCATCAAAATTTTTCGATAACTTATTCTCGATTAATAACGGTATTTCAAAAAATAAGAATTTTTTATACTTGTTTTTTTTTATAAAAAAAAACATCTCTTTTCTAACTAGGGGATGTATTATTTTTTCTAATTTTATTAAATTTTGTTTATTATGTAAAATCTTACTTCTTAATTCTTTTTTTAAATTAGAATTTAATTTTAGACTAAATTTTTTTAAAATAGTTGCCTTAAATTCTTTATTTTTATATAACTTTTTAACTACAGAGTCTGCACAAAAAAGAGGGCCTCTTTTATTTGAAATAATTTTACTAGCAGTTGTTTTACCTGATGCTATAGAACCTGTGATACCTATTTTTATCATTTAAGTTTTGAAATTAATATATCAATTAATTTATCATCTATTTCAGGATTTATTTTGTTCCATAAATAAAAAGATTTTTGCCCTTGGTAGATAAGCATATCTAAACCATTAAAAGTTTTGATTTTTTTATTTTTTAAAAACTTTAAAGTTTTTGTTTCTATGGGATTATAAATCGTATCTATATAAATTAAATTACTTTTAGTATTTTCAAAGTTAAATTCAAAATCATTTCCTTTTTTTAACCCAAGACTTGTTGCATTAATAATTATATCAAACTTTGTAATTTCTTCTTTTAAAAATTTCCACTCTAAAACATTTAAAAATTTAAATTTTTTTTTTAAAAAAATAGATTTGTTTAATGTGCGGTTTATAATTGAAATATTGTTAATTTTTGATTTTTGTAATGAAAAAATGACAGATGGAGAAACGCCACCAGCACCAATTACTAGTACTTTTTTATTTTTTGAATCATTTATTTCTTTTAAATAAGCTGCTTGCAAACCAAAAACGTCTGTATTTTCTCCGATAATATTATCGTCACTTAAATAAATTGTATTTACAGAATTAGTAGACTTGGCATCATTGACTAGTTGGTCAACAAATGGAATTATTTTTTGTTTATAAGGCAAGGTTACATTGATGCCATTTAACTCTTTGTTTCTTACTTTCTTGACAGCGGTCTCTATGTCTTTTTCGTCGATGTCGAGTAAAGTATAATTTGCTTCAATATTATATTTTTCAAACCAATAATTATGCAAAACGGGGGATAATGAATGTGAAATTGGATTACCAATAATTGCAAATTGTTTTTTAGTCATGTTTTATATTGATTAATATAGTTTATAATTTGTTTTATAGGCAAACCCATAATCGAATCCATGTCCCCATTTATATACTCAAAAAGGTTCAATCCATCAGCCTCTACTTGATAAACGCCATACTTCAACAACGTATCAGTTTTAATTTTATCTAAATATTCAATTAATTTTTCATTTTTAAAATTTTTCATTTTTAGCTCAGACTGATCGGAATGATTCCAAATCATTGCGCCGTTTTTTGAAATGCATACGGAACTAATGAGAAAATGTTTTGAATTATTGAGCTCTTTTAAGATCTCTAAAGCTTCTACTCTAGTTTTTGGTTTATTTATTAGCTTGTTATTTAATGAAATTACACTGTCGGCTCCTAGAACTAGGCGATCAGGAAATTTATTGCTAACTTTAACAGATTTAATTTCAGCCAAATTTTTTGAAATATCTAGTGGTGTGGCATTATTAAATAAAAAAGCTTCTTTTAAATGGTCTTCATCTACATTTGAAACAACAACATCTGTTTCGATATTATATTTATCGAGGATTTGTTTTCTTACTCCACTAGCTGATGCTAAAATTAGTTTCATTTATTTTTATTTATTTCAAAAATTTTTAAAATAGAAGCGGCTGTTTCTTCTACTGATTTCCTGGTAACATCAATTACTGGCCATTTATATTTTTTGAAAAGTTGTTTTGATTTATTTATTTCTTCCTTAATAAAGTTAATATTCGTGTAATCCTTAATATTATTATCCTTCATTATTGCAATTCTATTTCTTCTAATATCTGATAATCTTTCTGGTTCAGCCACCAAACCAATAATGCATGTCCTGTTGCTGTCTAATTTTAATTCATCAGGAATATTTTGATCTAAAACTAATGGAATATTAATTGTTTTAAAACCTCTGTTGGCTAAATATATTGAGGTAGGAGTTTTACTTGTTCTACTCACGCCTAAAAGGATAATATCTGCTAATGCAACATCTTCTAACTTTTTTCCATCGTCGTGTGACATTGTAAATTGAATTGCTTCAATTCTTTTATAATAATCTTCATCCAATACATGTTGAGCACTAGGTTTGTGAATAGCTTTTTCGTTCAATAATTTAGAAAAATTTAATATTAAATTTCCTAGTATTCCGAAACACGGAACATTGTTCTTTTCGCTCTCTGAGGAAATATATTTAGCAAGTTTGGTTTCTACAATTGTATATAAAATTATAGAATTTTTAATATTTTGGCACTCTATGATTATTTTGTTTATTTGTTGTTCTGTTCTTACAAACGCAAATTCTTTTTTTTCATACTCAAAATTTGCAAATTGAGACTTAAGAGACAAGAAAATTCTATCTAATGTTTCGCCTGTAGAGTCAGACACAAGATATACATTGTATTTTTCGTTCATATCTTTGTTAGTAATTAATTAATAAAGTCAACTTCTTCATATCTTTTATAAAAAGTAGAAAACAGTTAACATTAATTAACATTATTTTAACATTTTGTTAGTTGTTGATATTATAATACTTAATTGTTTATAATTAGTATAAAAATATAAAAATACGAGCATTTGATAAGTAATTTACTAAGATCCAATTGTATAAACTATGTATAAATAGTTATATTAGTAATTAACATGACCTACTAATCAATCAATACTTATAAACTTTATTTAATTATATGAGCACTCTTACAAAAATATTAGTTAACAAAGATATTTCTTGTACATCGATATGGTTTATGAGACAAGCAGGTCGATATCTTCCAGAATTCAAAAAAATAAGATCTCAAAATACAAATTTTATAAATCTTTGTTTAGATAGTGATTTAAGTTCAGAAATTACACTTCAACCAATTACAAGATTCAATTTAGACTCAGCTATAATTTTTTCTGACATTCTTATGGTGCCCTATGCTTTAGGACAAGAAGTAGAATTTATAAAAAACGATGGCCCAAATTTAAGTAAATTTGATCAAAAAAAATTTCTAGAAAATAATAAAACTAATTTTATAAAGAAACTAACACCCGTTTATAAAGCAATAAAAAAAACAAGACAAAAACTCCAAAAAGACAAATCTTTAATATCATTTGTTGGAGCCCCATGGACTCTATTAATTTATATGCTTGGTTTAAAAAAGGGTAAAAATGAAGTTAATCTTATTAAAGTTGAGGAATTAAAAGTAGAGATAAACATGATTATAGATAAGCTAATTGAATATATATGTATCCACATAGAAAAACAGATAGAAGCAGGTGCGGATGTAGTGCAAATTTTTGATTCTTGGGCAGGCCTAATACCACCGGAAAAGCTTCAAACTTTTTGCTATAATCCAAATTACAAAATAGTAAGTTTTTGTAAAAAAAAAAATATACCAACAATATGTTTTCCAAGAGGTCTGGCTAAAAACTATTTTAATTTTAATGAAATAGTTAAGCCGGACGGGATTAATTTAGATTATGACTTAGATCCAGTGTGGGCAAAGCAAAAATTAACTAATGTTACTCTTCAGGGCGGGCTAAACCCACAGGCTCTACTAAAACCAGAAGAGGAAATGTACAATGAGGCTAAAAAGTATTTGGACACATTCAAAAATGTACCTTATATTTTCAATTTAGGCCATGGATTGGTGCCAGAAACAAAACCAGATAAAGTGGAAAAATTAATTAAGTTTGTGAGGAAATATAAATGATAGAAAAAGGACATCCAGAAATAAAATACGGAAAGACAGGGGTTCTTATTGTAAATCTTGGCACCCCAGACTCAACAAGCTGGTGGGACATAAGAAAATATCTAAAAGAATTCCTTTCAGACAGGAGAGTAATAGAAGTAAATCCTGTTTTGTGGCAGATAATTTTAAACTTATTTATATTAACTTTCAGGCCCTCAAAAACGGCGCATGCGTATAAGAAAATTTGGAGAAAAGAAAACAATGAATCGCCTTTGTTATTTTTTACAAGAAGTCAGGCACATAAACTTAAAGTGGTGATGAAAAATGAAAAAATAATTGTAGACTTTGCAATGAGATATGGAAATCCAAGTATAAAATCCCGCCTAAACATGCTTAAAGAAGAGGGCTGTGAAAACATAGTTATTTTACCATTATATCCTCAATATGCTGGAGCAACTACAGCAACAGTTTGTGATGAAGTTTATAGGTCTTTAATGAAAATGAGATGGCAACCTAGTCTTCAAATTATTCCTCATTATGAAAGCGAGCCTATTTATATTAGTGCTTTGATTAATACTATTGAAAAAAAAATTAAAGAAATAAATTGGAAACCCGATTTAATAATTTCTTCTTATCATGGAATTCCCAAATCTTATTTTGATAAAGGAGATCCCTACCATTGTTATTGTCAAAAAACGACAAGATTAATGAAAGAGAAATTTAATAAAATAGAAATTCAAACCACGTTTCAATCTAGATTTGGACCACAAGAATGGTTAACTCCATATACCGACAAAACATTAGAAAAGCTGCCTAGCAAAGGGATAAAAAATTTATTAGTCATATGTCCAGGCTTTGCATCTGACTGTGTTGAAACTTTAGAAGAAATAAACATCCAAGGCAAAGATAGTTTTTTAAGAAATGGTGGTGAGAATTTTGATTTAATTCCTTGTCTAAATGATAATCCAGATCACATTAATTTATTGCAACATTTAATTAACAAATATCTTTAAGATGAATTTATATTTATTGTTTAAATCACTACATTTAATTGCTGTTATATCTTGGATGGCAGGTCTTTTATATTTACCAAGAATATTTGTATATCATTCTGAAGCTAAAAATGAATCACAGTTAGAAGTTTTTAAAATTATGGAAAGAAGATTATTTAATTATATAATGATGCCAGCTATGATTTTTTCTTTTCTTTTTGGTGTTTTACTCATTCACTCTTTAGGTTTTGCCGTCTTTTCAGAACTTTGGATGCAAATTAAACTTGTTTCAGTTTTACTATTAACTTACTACCATTTTTATCTAGGTAAACAGCTAAAGCTATTTGCATCAAATAATAATAAAAACTCGTCAAAATATTTTAGAATTATTAATGAAATACCTACAATATTGTTAATTATAATTGTTTTTGTTGTTGTTTTTAAACCATTATAAGGGGGTTGAATTATCCCTAAAAACACATATATTTAATAATCATACCTACAAGTCACAAAATTATTCACATGAACTTACAAGAATTAAAAAAAAAAAATCCCGCAGAGCTCATTAATGAGGCTGAAAAACTAGGAATAGAAAACCCCAGCACATTAAGAAAACAAGAAATATTATTTGCTATATTAAAAAAACTAGCTGAAAAAAACGAACAAATAACAGCTACAGGTGTCCTAGAGGTCTTACAAGATGGCTTTGGCTTTCTAAGAGCAATAGAATCTAATTATTTGCCAGGTCCAGACGATATATATGTTAGCCCAAGCCAAATTAGAAGATTTGGTTTAAGAACAGGTGACTCCGTGGAGGGTGAAATTAGAGGCCCAAAAGATGCTGAAAGATATTTTGCACTACTAAAGGTTAATAAAATAAATTTTGATGAACCTGAAAAGGGTAAAAACAAAATTGCATTTGATAATTTAACACCTTTGTACCCTGATGAAAGAATTAAGTTAGAAGTTGAAACTACAAAAATAGAAAAAAAACCTGACAATACCGCCAGATTAATCGACCTAGTTAGCCCGATAGGGAAAGGACAAAGATCGTTAATTGTATCTCCTCCTAGAGCGGGAAAAACTATTATTCTCCAAAACATAGCTCAATCAATCACAGCAAACCATCCAGAATGTTATTTGATGGTTTTATTAATTGATGAAAGACCAGAAGAAGTAACAGACATGCAAAGATCAGTTAAAGGTGAAGTTGTAGCTTCGACTTTTGATGAGCCTGCTTCGAGACATGTTGCTGTTGCTGAAATGGTTATAGAGAAAGCAAAAAGATTAGTAGAACATAAAAAAGATGTTGTTATACTTTTAGATTCAATAACAAGATTGGGCAGAGCTTATAATGCTGTAATTCCTAGCTCTGGTAAAGTTCTTACTGGTGGTGTTGATGCTAACGCACTTCAACGTCCAAAAAGATTTTTTGGCGCTGCTAGAAATGTAGAAGAAGGTGGATCCTTAACAATTATATCAACAGCTTTAGTAGACACAGGTAGTAGAATGGATGAAGTTATTTTTGAAGAGTTTAAAGGAACAGGAAATTCTGAATTAATTTTAGATAGAAAAGTTGCTGACAAAAGAATTTACCCGGCATTAGATATAACTAGATCAGGAACAAGAAGAGAAGAACTACTTTTTGAAAAAGACGATCTATCAAAAATGAATGTTCTAAGAAGAATTATAAGCCCAATGGGTACAATGGACGGAATAGAGTTTTTAATATCTAAATTAAAAAATACGAAAAACAACGCTGACTTTTTTGACTCGATGAATAAGTCAGCTAATTAATTATTTATTGAATAGTTCGACTATTAAAATTTACCGCATGTAGGTTAAAATTAATAATATCTTCCAAATTTTTTACTTTTTCCTTTAAAGATATAGTCTCCAATAACTTTTGCTTTTCTCCATTTGTGAAAGGAGCAATCATAGACAAAGTATTAATCTTTTGAAGTTTATCTAGTTTCTCAAATTCTTTCCAGTTTAACAAAAGACCACTTTTTCTAAAAAATATTTCAGCTTTTTGCATTAAAGTTTTGGTATCAGCTTCTTCTAATTTAGGATCTAAGTCCAAATTAAATTTTTTGTAATCTACCTTAAATTCACGATATGATTTAGAATTACTTTTCTCTTCTAAAATTTCAAATCTAGTAATCCCAGTTAAACTAATTAGAATTCGTCCATCTTCATTTTCTTGAAGTTCACTAATTTTGCCTAAACACCCAACCTTATATAGATCTTCACTTTTTTCATTCGATTGAATCATGCCCATTAACTTGTCTTTGCTAAACGAGTCATTAACTAAATCAAGATATCTTTGCTCAAATATATTGAGCGGCAAATTAGTTTTTGGAAAATAAATAACCCCGCTAAGAGGAAAAATTGGAATTTCTGTCGGAAAAAATTTCATATAAGGTAATTATAGTAGAAATTTCTAATAAGCGATAGTGGCATTTTATTAAGGTTGACCGCGTTCAAATTAGTATAATATACTTAATTAATTTTGCGGGCATAGCTCAGTGGTAGAGCGTCTCGTTGCCAACGAGAAGGTCGAGGGTTCGAATCCCTTTGCCCGCTCCATAAAGTTAGAAAAATAATGAGCGATTTAGCAGAAAAGAAATGCACACCATGTGAGGGAGGCACCTCTCCTTTTGATATAAATGAAATTCATAAGTATCTAAAAAAAGTAAATGGATGGAATGTAGCAAATGACAAGAATAAAAATTTATTTATAGAAAAAGAATTTAAATTTAATAATTACACTGCTAGTGAAATATTTGTAACAAAAGTTGGCCAAATTGCTGAAGAAGAAGGTCATCATCCGGATATAAGTTTTGGTTGGGGTTATGCAAAAATTAATATTTCGACACATTCAATCAAAGGGCTGGCTGAAAGTGATTTTGTTTTAGCCGCAAAAATAGATAGGTTATAATTAATGGTTAAAATGTCTTGTGCCAGTAAAAACCATTTTTATTTTTGCTTTATTTGCAGCTTTTATTACTTCCGAGTCTCTTATTGATCCACCAGGTTGAACAATTATTTTTACACCTGAATTTATTAAATTTTGAATACCATCAGCAAAAGGAAAAAAAGCATCTGAAGCAGCTATAGAATTGATTAGTTTCTTGGGTTGAAATTTTCTAGCTTTTTGAGTTGCTATTCTACAACTGTCCAATCTGTTTTGTTGGCCAGCCCCTATTCCAATTGTAGAGTGTTCTTTAACAATTACTATTGCATTAGATTTTACAAATTTACAGACTTTATAAGCAAATTCTATTTCTTTAATTTCATTTACTGTTGGTTTAATTTTAGTAACAAATTTAAGTTTTTTTCTATTTAAAACAGTTGTGTCTTTATCTTGTAAAAGAAAAGCATTATCAAATATTTTTGTTCTTACATTATTATTATCTTTGAAGTTAGAAATATCAATCAATCTCATATTTTTTTTCATTTTAAGAATTCTTAAAGCATCTTTATCAAATCCTTTAGCCATAATAACTTCAAAGAAAGTTTTACTTATTTCGGAAGCAAGTTTAAGATTTATTCTAAAATTACAAGCCACCACTCCTCCAAAAGCACTTATCGGATCGCTTACTTGGGCGTTTTTAAAAGATAACAATGGCAATTTGTTAATTGACACTCCGCAAGGGTTAGCGTGCTTAATTATTACAGTCATAGATAATTTTTTCTCAGAGAATAAAATGTCTAAACCAGCAAAAATATCATTATAATTATTGTAACTTAAATCTTTTCCACTAATTTTATTTAAACTTAAGCTATCTTTGTTTAAATCACTTATATAAATAGAACCACTTTGATGTGGATTTTCTCCATAACTTAGTCTCTCTAATTTTCTTCCAAAGAAAGTTTTTTTTTCAGGAAATTTAATTCCAAGTTTTTGATTGAACCATTCTGCAACAATTGAGTCATAGTACGAAGTTAAATTAAAAGCTTTACTAGCCATTCTTTCACGAAAATTTAAGCTAGTATTTCCATTATTTTTTTTTAATTCATTAATTAAATTTATGTAATCACTTTTATCAGTTATAATTGTAACATCTCTATAGTTTTTAGCTGCAGCCCTCACCATTGTAGGTCCTCCAATGTCAATATTTTCAATTATTTTCTCATTAATTTTGGTTTTATTTAGAATTTCTTTAAATGGGTAAAAATTTACAATAACTAAATCTATAGGTTTGAAATCTTTATTTTTCAATTCTAGTTTGTGCTTATTACTAGATCTATTGAAAAGAATACCTGAATGAATTTTAGGATGTAATGTTTTTATTCTACCATCCAACATTTCTTTAAAGTTAGTAAAGTTAGAAACTTCTTCACACTTAAATCCTTGTTTTATAATTGATTTATAAGTACCGCCCGAACTAATAATATTAATTTCAAATTTTTTAAGAATTTTAATAACAGAAGCTAACTCGCTTTTATCAGAAACAGAAATAATCGCGTTTTTAATTTTTATACCCATACTAAATATCTTTTTTAATTTCCCAATGTATTTTTTTATTTTTATTAACTAAATTACCAGACACCGTTACACAAGTATTATCTAATATTTTGTTAGTTCCTAAGAATATGCTTCTTTCCAATAAAACAGTTTCATTATTAACTTTAAATATTAAAGACTTTTTTTTTGATAATTGAATTAAAACACTATCACCACCTATCGTTTTAACAGCTAATAATCCAGGGTATAAATGAAATCTTAAATTATAACTAACTGGTTTTCCGTTAGCATTTTTAATAATTTCATCATGACCAGACAGATTACTTGTAAATTTATTAATAGATATTGTTCTTTTATGTATACAACCAAAATTTTTTTCATAACCGTTGTGAGAAGCGCTAGCCTCCACTTTATCATTATTTTCTATGAAATCTAAATTTGAAATTTCAAAAGTGTTTTTTATAGAGTTCCCAAACGCTCTATTAATTA
>Ga0307986_10000040_pt1 | contig 80298 bp, 80 predicted proteins | sample EllFjometageno82_FD_203170 | JGI IMG/M metagenome (GOLD analysis project Ga0307986, IMG submission 203170) | Marine microbial communities from Ellis Fjord, Antarctic Ocean - #82 | ecosystem: Environmental > Aquatic > Marine > Unclassified | place: Southern Ocean | collected 2014-10-09 | reverse complement strand
CAGAATTTTCTAACGTTGGAAGAAGTGTTCACACACTAGCAGTCAAAGCAACAAATAGATTTGAAGCCACAAGAGATATGCTTAAAAAATATTTTAACACACAACATAGAGAAGAAATAATATTTACAAAAGGAGCCACAGAATCAATTAATTTAGTCGCTTCTTCTTTCGGAGATAAATACATTAAAGAAGGAGATGAAATATTAATTACTGAATTAGAGCACCACTCTAATTATGTGCCATGGCATTTTCTTCGAAAAAATAAAGGCGCAGTAATTAAGTTTGCGCCAGTAAATAAAAACGGTGAAGTCGAAATTGATGAAATAAAAAAACTTATTTCAAATAAAACAAAAATTATTGCTATAACACATATTTCAAATGTAACAGGTGCTGTAATGCCAATTAAAAAAATTGTTGATATTGCAAAAGAAAAAAATATTCCAGTTTTAGTTGATGGCACACAAGGAGCCCCCCACATGCATATAGATATGCAGGATCTTGGTTGTGATTTCTATGTAGTTTCATGCCATAAAATGTATGGTCCTAACGGCTTAGGTGTGCTTTATGCAAAAAAAAAATGGCTAGATGATCTACCTCCATACCAAGGTGGCGGTGGGATGATAGATGATGTAAAAAAAGACAGCATCACTTTTGCTGATGCACCAACAAAATTTGAAGCTGGCACCATGCAAACAGCAGAAGTAGTTGCCTTTGCAGAGGCAATAAATTTTATTGAAAAATTGGGTATAAAAAATATTGCTGCTCATGAAAATAAAGTTTTAGAGTATGGTTTTGAAAAATTAAAAAAAAATAATTCAATAAATATAATTGGTAGCCCCAAGAATAGAGGATCTGTTTTATGCTTTACGATAAAGGGTATTCACCCTCATGATATAGCAACAATTTTAGATGACGACGGTGTTGCTATAAGAGCAGGACATCATTGTTGTCAAATATTGCACGACAAATTAGGAATTGCAGCAACAGCTAGAGCCTCTATTGGTGTTTACAACACTAAAGAAGATATAGATATTTTATGTAAGGCTATCGATAACTGTAAAAAAATATTTAAGACTTAAATGGAACTTAAAGAATTATACCAAGAAATTATTTTAGATCACGGTAAGAGTCCTAGAAATAAAGGAAAATGTGACGAATATAGTCATGACGCTCAAGCTCACAACCCTTTGTGTGGAGATAAAGTTCATGTTTACTTAAGGCTAGACAGTGAAAAAAAAGTTATGGACATAAGTTTTGAAGGAGAAGGTTGTGCTATTTCACTTGCTTCTGCCTCAATACTTACAGAGACTCTCAAAGGTAAGGATCTATCTTTTACAAAAAAAGTTAGTGAAGATTTCTTGAGTATGGTTAAAAATAAAACAAAAATTACTGTCAATAGCCTTACAGAAGACCAAATAACAACAATTACATCCCTATCTGGTGTTCAACAGTTTCCAATGAGAGTTAAATGTGCAACAATGGTTTGGCATACTTTTTTATCAGCGTTAGATAAAAAAAATTAAATGTTTAATTATGAGTAATTTAAAAGAAAAAGTTATTTTAGAAATAAAAAAAATTTACGATCCTGAAATACCAGTTAACATATATGAACTAGGTCTAATTTATAGCATTGATATTGATGAAAAAAACAAAGTTAATATAAACATGACTCTTACAAGCCCTAATTGCCCAGTGGCAGAAAGTTTGCCCAATAGCGTAAAAGATAGCGTACTAAAAGTTGATGGCGTTTCTGACGTTGATTTAAAACTAGTTTGGGATCCACCTTGGGGTAAAGATAGAATGTCTGAAGCTGCAAAACTAGAATTAAATTTATGACTCAAATAATTAAACTAAGCGATAACGCGGCAGACAAAATAAAAGAAATTATGTCTAATGCGGACAGTTCTACCATAGGTGTTAGAGTAGGGGTAGAATCTGGGGGCTGTGCAGGAATGTCTTATATCATGGAGTATGCAAAAGATATTAAGCCTAACGAAGAAGTAATTGAAGATAAAGGTGTTAAAGTTTTAATAAATCCGAATGCTGTTATGTATCTTTTAGGCACTGAAATGGACTATAAAAAAGAAAAATTTTCCTCACAATTTGTATTTAAAAACCCCAATGAAACTGAGCGCTGTGGGTGCGGAGAATCTTTTAAGGTATAGTTTTTTTTAAGCCCATCGTCATAAATGGGCTTAAATTATTTTTCTATTGACTGTAGTACATTTCAAACTCAATAGGATGAGGAGCGTGTTCAAATTTATAAATTTCTTGGAATTTTAAATCAATATAAGCATCTATTTGATCGTCTGAAAAAACTCCACCTTGAGTTAAGAAAGCTCTGTCTTTATCTAGATTTTCCATTGCTTCTCTTAAGGAACCACATACCGTTGGAATTTTTTTAACTTCAGACTCACTTAAGGCGTAGAGATCTTTGTCAAAAGATTTACCTGGATCTATTTTATTTTTAATTCCATCAATTCCAGCCATCAGCATGGACGCAAAAGTTAAATAAGGATTACCAGCAGCATCTGGAAATCTTATTTCACATCTGGCAGCTTTTTTGTTCATCACAATAGGTATTCTACACGATGCAGATCTGTTTCTAGCTGAGTAAGCTAAAATTACTGGAGCTTCAAAACCAGGTATTAACCTTTTGTAACTATTAGTTGTTGAATTTGCAAAAGCGTTAATTGCTCTAGCATGTTTAAGAATTCCACCAATATAATAAAGTGCTTGCTGAGATAACCCTGCGTATTTATCTCCCATAAACATAGGAGTGTTACCTTTCCAGATTGATTGATGAACGTGCATACCAGAACCATTATCTCCTTTTACTGGTTTAGGCATAAATGTTGAAGTTTTTCCAAACGAATGAGAAACCATTTGTACGGCGTATTTGTAAAGCTGAACGTTATCAGCCATATCAGTTAACTTACCAAAATACATACCAAGTTCGTGTTGGCCAGGCGCTACTTCATGGTGATGTTTTTCAACTTTAACTCCCATGTCTTTTAGAGCTTTTAACATTTCAGCTCTCATGTCTTGAGCACTGTCTACTGGTGGCACAGGAAAGTATCCACCTTTAACTCCAGGTCTGTGTCCCATATTTCCATTTTCAAATTTTTTTCCAGTATTATAAGGACCTTCAGCACTATCAATCATGAAACTGGATTCATTCATTTCATTTTTAAACCGAACATCATCAAATGTAAAAAATTCTGGCTCAGGACCAAAGTAAGCCTTGTCACCAATTCCAGATTTAATTAAATATGCCTCAGCTTTTTTTGCAGTTCCTCTTGGATCTCTTTCGTAAGGATCTTTTTTGACAGCATCTAAAACATCGCAAAATATATTTAAAGTATTATGAGAATTAAAAGGATCTACAATTAATCTACTCAAGTCAGGTTTTAAAATCATGTCTGACTCATTAATAGCTTTCCAACCAGAAATAGACGAACCATCAAAAAATACACCTTTTTCTAACATTTCATCATCAACTATTGTAGCGTCCATTGTTAAATGTTGTAGTTTCCCTCTTGGGTCAGTAAATCTTAAGTCTACAAACTCAATTTCTTTATCTTTCATTAGTTTGAAAGTATCTTTTGTACTCATTAATAATTCCTTTGTAATTTTTTAAAAAATTGTATTAAACATAACAGAATTCACTATTTCAATAATATAATATAAAGCAATAACAGTTATGCATTTAGCACATACGTACAATCTAGAATTGAAATGAAAGAAGCAAATGCGACGGATATCTTTTTATTATTAATTTTAGGTGCAATATGGGGGTCGTCTTTTTTTAATATAAAAATAGCTACATATTCTTACGAACCCTATACACTAGCTCTTATTAGAGTAGTTTTGGCAACAGTTCCTATGCTGGCAATATCGTTTTTTTACAAAATTAAGATACAAGCTTTCTCAAAAACTTGGAAAGTCTATGCTTTAGTAGGTCTATGTAATCTCACCATACCTTTTTCATTAATAGCCATTGGAACAAATAAAATTGACAGCTATTTAGCTGCAATGTTAATGAGCACAACACCTATAACCGGTTCAATCCTTGCTCACTTTTTTATCAAAGATGAAAAAATAACATTTTTAAAATCTCTAGGTATTATTTTAGGATTTTCTGGAATTCTACTTTTATTTTTTGACAAACTAATAGTCAATGAGAGTAATTATTTATTTGTATTACTAATTATACTTGGTTCAACTTTTTATTCCATATCAGGCATTCTTATTTTAAAAAAATTAAAAAAATCAGGAAATGTAAATGTGACTACATCAACTTTAATTTGGTCAGTGATAACTTTGTTGCCACTTTCTTTTATTCTTGAAGAGCCATTCAAATCAACTCCTACACTTGAGTCCACATTATCATTGATTTATTTAGGAGTAGTAGCAACAGGTTTTGCATGGTGGCTTAGATTTAAAATACTCGCAAAAAATGGAATTGTATTTCAAACTCAAGTTACTTATTTAATACCTATTTTTGGTGTTATTTTTGGAGCATTAATTTTAGACGAACAAATCACTTGGAAAGTTCTAGCTTCCCTTATAGTAATAATGTCTGGAATATATGTGGTAAAAAAAAATAATAAATGATGCTTTTAGGACTAAACATAAATTTTTTTATTTTTTTTTTTTTAATAAGTTTTTTTTTAACTTTTCTAATTGCAAAATATTCAAAACTTTTATTTTCTGGCTCTTTATTAGATAAAGATTTTTTAAAACCACAAGCATTTCACAAAAAACCCATAGCCAGAATAGGTGGACTTGCAATTTTTTTATTATTCACCTTATTTCTTTTGTTCTACTTTTTTTTGTTTAACGTTTTTTTAAATGATTATTTTACGATCTCACTTTTGTTATTCATCTTAGGTTTTTTAGATGATTTAAAAATAAAAATTCAACCAAATATTCGCCTGTCTTTAATGCTCATACTATTAGTTTTATGTATTAATATTTTTTCAATTCAAATAACGATGACTGGTCTAGATTTTTTGAATCTATGGTTGGAAAACAACATATTCCAAATATGCTTCGTACTTTTATGTTTCTTGTTTGTAATAAATGGAGCTAATTTAATTGATGGTTTTAATGGTCTTCTAGCAATTCATTTTTTATTAATTAATTCTATTTTTCTTACAATAAATTTGTTTAATCACAACGACAATCTTTCAATTATTTTAATTGCACAAATTATAATTGTATTATCATTTTTATTATTTAATTTTCCAAAAGCAAAAATTTTTTTAGGTGATAGTGGTTCTTATTTATTAGGGTCTTTAATTGTACTGAATACTATAAAAACCTACGAGCTAAATGTTGAAATTTCACCTTTTTTCTTCGCTGGAGTTCTCTTTTATTTATTTTACGAAGTCTTCTTTTCTTTTGTTAGAAAAATAAAATTAAAAAAATCTCCATTAAAGCCAGACAAAAATCACTTACATATGCTGTTATACAGTTGGTTTTTTGATGTAAAAAAAATTAAAAATTCCAACTATTTAACTTCATTACTTATCAACACTTGTTATTTATTTTTGCAAATACCACTTTTTTATTTTCAAAATAATGGATTAATTTCAAGATATTGGTTTTTCTCATCAATTATTCTTTATACTCTTATATATTTTAGACTTTATAGTTTCTCTAAAAAGTAAATTGTTATATAAGCTGATCACTTAAAATGAAAAAGTGGGCAAGTGGCGGAATTGGTATACGCGCTAGTCTTAGGAACTAGTACTGCAAGGTTTAAGAGTTCGAGTCTCTTCTTGCCCACCAAGAAATTATATGAAAATAGAAATACAAAAAAAAAAAGGTTTAAAAACTATTTTATCAATAATTATAGATAAAAAAACAATTAAAGAAGAGCTAGATAAAAAATTATTAAAGCTTCAATCTGAGGTTAATCTTAAAGGTTTTAGACCAGGAAAAGTTCCTCCAGCAGTAATCAAAAGTCAATTTGGTAAAGCTGTTTATGGCGAGGTCATCGATAAAATTTTACACGAAAGTTCAAACAAAGCTTTACAAGAAAAAAAAATTAAATCTGCTGGTCAACCCAAAATAGATTTGAAGATTTTTGGAGAAGGTAAAGATCTAAACTATACAATAGAAGTTGATTCTTTACCCGAGGTAAACTTGGCAAGTTTTGAGAAATATACCGCAAATGAGTATTCATTAAAAATTGAAAATAGATTGATAGAAGAAAAAATTAAAGAGATAGCTAAAAATAATAAAACTTTTCTTGATAAAAGTGGAAAATCAGAAAAAGGAGATTTAGTAATATTTGATTATAGTGCGTCAGTTAACGGAGATAAATTTGAAGGCAGTGAAGGAACAAATACAAGATTGGTTATTGGTGAGGATCTTTTTCTTAAAGGTTTTGATGAAAAATTAATTGGAGTCAAAAAAGAAGAAAACAAAACTATAGAAGTAAATTTGCCAGAAAATTATCCAAAAAAAGAACTTGCAAATAAAAAAGCTAAATTCGAATGCAAAATTTCAATTGTTCAAAAACCTAGTGAAACAAAAATAGATGATACTTTTGCAAAAAACTTAGGAGCTAAAGACTTAAACGATCTTAGATTATTAATAGAAAAACAAATATCTACTCAATACAAGCAGTCACTTGATTCAATCACAAAAAAAGAAATTTTGGACCAGATAGAAAAACTTCACAAACCTGAATTACCTCAAAATCTTGTTGAACAAGAAATTCAATTAATGACACATAAGCTTAAGAAAGAAGAAGTAGAAAAACATAAATCCAAAAATTTAAAAATAGCTGAGTCAAGAATTAAATTAGGATTAGTCTTAAATGAATATGGAGAAAAAAATAATCTAAAGGTACTTGACGATGAAGTCAAAGCGGAGGTTCAAAAACAAATTAAAGGAATGCCAGGTCAAGAAAAAATGGTTTTAGATTATTATCAAAAAAATCCATCTGCAACACAAAGTTTAAAAGGAGCGTTATATGAAGAAAAAATATTAACTTTGTTTAAATCCAAAATAAACTTAAAAAAGAAAAATATAACAACTAGTGAAGCTGAAAAAATAATTTTTGATTTTAATAAATTATCCCAGAATTTATCTAGCCACAATCATGATGACGATCACATTCACAACAACAAGTCTAAAGATAAAAAAGAAAAAAAACCTAGCAAAACTTAACCTTTGGTTATATAAATTCATCAATGAGTCGAATTGAAGAATATATGAATAACCTTATTCCAATGGTTGTTGAACAAACAAGCAAGGGAGAAAGGTCTTATGATATCTACTCAAGGTTACTAAAAGAGAGAATAGTTTTTTTAGTCGGCCCAGTAAATGATAACGTTGCTTCTTTGGTTACAGCTCAATTACTATTCTTAGAATCTGAGGATCCAAAAAAAGAAATATATTTTTATATCAATAGTCCAGGCGGATTAGTAACTGCAGGATTAGGAATTTATGATACGATGCAATATATTAACTCTCCTGTATCTACCCTATGTATTGGCCAAGCCTCATCAATGGGCTCGTTTCTATTAGCTGCGGGTGAAAAAGGAAAAAGATACTCATTGCCAAATTCAAGAATTATGGTTCATCAGCCTTCAGCAGGGTTTCAAGGACAAGCTACAGACATTCAAATTCATGCAAAAGAAATTTTATTGTTAAAAGATAGGCTTAATAAAATTTATTCTAAACATACTGGAAAATCAGTTGAAGAAATCTCTTCTGCCTTAGAAAGAGATAATTTTATGACCGCCGAAGAAGCAAAAAAGTTTGGTTTAATAGACTCAGTAGTAGAAAAAAGAAAATAATACACAACATCTAGCCTCAGGCACAACTTATACTTGCTATCAGGATTCACGTAATTTACAAATACATTATTGATTCGATATGTCAGAAAAAAATAATAAAAACATTCTCTATTGCTCTTTTTGCGGCAAAAGTCAGCATGAAGTTAGAAAGTTAATTGCAGGACCCACAGTTTTTATTTGTGATGAGTGCGTTGAACTTTGCATGGACATTATTAAAGAGGAAAATAAAAGTTCATTAATTAAACATCAAGACGGAGTTCCTACGCCAAAAGAGATTTCAGTTGTTTTAGACGAATACGTGATTGGCCAAAAACTTGCAAAAGAAGTTTTGTCTGTTGCAGTCCATAATCATTATAAAAGATTAAATCATGAAAATAAAAATAATAAAGAAGTTGAACTTTCTAAATCAAATATTCTTCTAGTTGGACCAACAGGTTGTGGTAAAACTCTTTTAGCTCAAACTTTAGCTAGAATTTTAGATGTACCATTTACTATGGCGGACGCAACAACTTTAACAGAAGCTGGATACGTCGGAGAGGATGTGGAAAATATTATTTTAAAATTATTACAAGCCGCTGATTATAATGTTGAGAAAGCACAAAGAGGAATAGTTTATATAGATGAAGTAGACAAGGTTAGTAGAAAATCTGAAAACCCTTCGATTACTCGAGATGTTTCGGGCGAAGGAGTACAACAAGCACTTTTAAAAATAATGGAAGGAACCGTTGCAAGCGTTCCTCCGCAGGGTGGAAGAAAACATCCACAACAAGAGTTTTTACAAGTAGACACAACTAATATACTTTTTATTTGTGGAGGAGCCTTTGCTGGATTGGATAAAATAATTGGCATGAGAGGAAAAGGTACTTCAATAGGCTTTGGTGCAAAAGTTAACAGCAAAGAAGAAAAAAAACTTTCAGAGACATTAAAAAATTTAGAGCCTGAAGATTTAATTAAATATGGTTTAATTCCTGAGTTTATAGGAAGAATGCCAATTATAGCCACTTTAGATGAATTAGATGAACCATCATTAATAAAAATTTTAAAAGAACCAAAAAATGCTTTAACAAAACAATATCAAAAATTATTTGAATTTGAAAATGTTGAATTAGAATTTAAAGATGATGCTTTAATTGAGATAGCAAAAAAAGCTATTAACAAAAAAACAGGCGCAAGAGGCTTAAGGTCAATTCTTGAGACTATTTTGTTAAAATCAATGTTCGAACTTCCTGAACTAGAAAATGTACTTAAAGTTACTGTTGATAAATCTGCAGCTAAAGGTGTTAGCGAACCTATTGTCACATATGGCAAAAAACAATCAACATCTGTCGCTTAATTTTTAAATAACATCCTTGATATTACAATATTAATTACCATATAATTATCCATGGGAACAATAATTCTAAAACCACTTTTACCGCTAAGAGACATTGTAGTATTTCCTTCAATGGTCGTCCCACTTTTTGTAGGAAGAGAGAAATCTATTAAAGCTCTTCAAGAAGTAATGAAAACAGACAAATCAATTGTACTAGTATCACAAAAAAATTCAGAAATTGATGAACCAGAAAATAAAGATATTTATGGCTACGGATGCTTAAGTAAAGTTTTACAATTACTTAAATTGCCAGACGGGACCGTAAAGGTTTTGGTTGAAGGAGAAAAAAGAGTAAAAATTCAAGAGATAATAAAAGAAAAAAATAATTTTTTAAGCTGTAGTATAGAAATTATAGAAGATGCAAACAAAACAAAAGATGCAGAACTTTTTGCTTTGAGTTTGATTAAAAAATTTGAAAAACTGCTGATTGTAAACAAAAGAGATTTGTCAGACTCAATCAATAGTATAAAAAAACTAAAAGACCCAAGCCAGATAGCTGACAACATTGCCTCGAACTTAAATTTACAAATTTACGAAAAACAAGAGTTATTAGAAACTATAGATTTAAGAAAAAGATTAGAAAAAGTAAATCAATTAGTTGAAAAAGAAACAAGTGTAATTTCTGTTGAGAAAAAAATCAGAGGCAGAGTTAAAAATCAAATGGAAAAAACACAAAGAGAATATTATTTAAATGAACAATTAAAAGCGATTCAAAAAGAATTAGGCGAAATAGATGAAGGAAAAGATGAAATAGCAGGAATAAACAAAGCAATACTAAAAGCGAAAATGCCAAAATTAGTTCTTGAAAAATGTATGGCTGAGTTAAAAAAATTAAAATCTATGAGTCCAATGTCTGCTGAAGCTACTGTTGTTAGAAATTATTTAGACTGGATGACAGAACTGCCTTGGACCAACAAAAGTAAAATAAATAACGATCTTACAAATGCCCAAAAAATATTAGACGAAGATCATTTTGGATTAGAAAAAGTTAAAGAAAGAATTATAGAATTTTTAGCAGTTCAAAAAAGAATTCAAAAACTAAAAGGACCGATTCTTTGTCTTGTTGGCCCTCCTGGCGTAGGAAAAACTTCGTTAGGAAAATCAATCGCTAAAGCCACTGGCAGAAAATTTATTAGAATTTCATTAGGTGGAGTTAGGGATGAAGCCGAAATAAGAGGACACAGAAGAACTTATATTGGCTCACTACCGGGAAAAATTATTCAGATGATGAAAAAAGCTGGAACTAAAAATCCTTTATTTTTACTAGACGAAATAGATAAAGTGGGCAATGATTACAGAGGAGATCCTTCATCTGCTTTACTTGAGGCATTAGACCCAGAACAAAATAAAGAATTTAACGATCATTATCTAGAAGTTGATTATGATCTTTCAGATGTAATGTTTGTTACCACAGCAAATACGTTAAATATTCTACCCCCACTTCTTGATCGTATGGAGGTTATTAGACTTCCGGGATACACAGAGGATGAAAAAGTTAATATTTCTCAAAAATATCTTATACCTAAACAAAGTGAAAACAATGGTTTGAAATCAAGCGAATGGAAGATAGACGAAGTTGTAAATAGAAAAATTATATCAAATTACACAAGAGAATCTGGAGTTAGAAATTTAGAGAGAGAAATATCAAAAATAGCCAGAAAGATAGTTAAAAAAATTGACGGAAAAGAAAAAACTAATAACCCTATGACAACATCTGATCTTCCAGAATATTTGGGCATAGAAAAATATAACCATGGAGAAATTGAAGAGCAGAATGCAATTGGAGTGGTAACAGGACTAGCCTGGACGGAAGTAGGGGGAGAGATATTAAAAATTGAAACTGCCGTAATGCCTGGAAAAGGAAAAATGGAGATTACAGGTAAGCTAGGTGATGTAATGCAAGAATCAATTAAAGCAGCAAGATCATATATTAGATCAAAATCTTTAGACTTTGGAATTATACCGCCAATTTTTGACAAGAAAGATTTTCACGTTCACGTACCAGAAGGAGCAACTCCAAAAGATGGTCCTTCCGCAGGTGTTGGAATGATAACATCAATAGTTTCTGCAATCACTGAAATACCCGTAGATAAAAATGTAGCAATGACGGGTGAGATAACACTTAGGGGGATTGTTTTACCTATAGGAGGGTTAAAAGAAAAACTACTTGCAGCTCACAGAGCGGGAATAAAAAAAGTTTTAATACCTTTTGAAAACAAAAAAGATTTAGTTGAAATACCAGAGGTAATTAAAAAAAACGTTGAAATTATCCCAGTAAAAAATGTAGAAGAGGTTCTAAAGCACGCTCTCACAAAAGAATTAAAAAGAGTCGAGTGGGTAGAAGTAGAGCAGGTTTCAAAAAAAACAAACTTAGGTACTGTAACAAGCACTCACTAAGGCCAAATCATGATATTAAGCCTAAGATTTTGAAGAAGTTTTTTATCATAATATATAAAACAGTCATAAATATTCATATCCTTTGAATTGTTGTAAAAAATCTATTAAATAAATTCATAATATAAGAATGAAAAAAATAATAATAATAACTGGCGGTTTAGGCTACATAGGAACAGAATTATGCAAACTATATTCAGGAGTTAGCTGGAACAACCGAATAATTATAATAGATAATAGGTTTATATCAGAGAGAGTTAGTCAAATTAGAAACTGGAACATGGAGTTTATCTATGGAGACATTTTAGATAAAAAATTAATAAACAAATACTGTAAAAATGCTGATGTTGTTCATCATCTTGCTGGCATAACAGATGTACCAAGAACAAAATCTGACAGCAGCGTAGAAAAAGATAAAAAAATTAAATTGGTAGCAGAAGAAGGAATGCAAAACATACTTGATAGTATTAGCGATAAATGCAAAATAATCTTTCCTTCAACTCATGTAGTTTATGAAGGATTAGAAAAAGTAAAAAATAATATATCTGAAGACGAGACTTTAAAACCTTTGCTTTCTTATTCTTGCTCTAAAGCAGTTAATGAAAAACAATTAAAGAATTCTAAAAAAAATTATGTAATTTTAAGACTAGGTTCAGTTTATGGCTACTCAACAGATACAGCTCGTATTGACATAATGCCTAATTTATTTTCAAAAGTAGCCTCACAGAACGGAACTATAAAACTTTTTGCAGGAGGAAGACAAATAAAAAGTTTAGTTCCCTTAGTAGATGTTGCTAGATGCTTTAAAAACATGGAAGAGAGAGAAGATATTCTATCAGAAACTTTCAACTTAACAAAAGACACCATAACAGTTAAAGAAGTTGCTGAAATATGTAAAAAACATAATCCAAAAGTAATTCTAAAAGAAACAAATGATGAAGTACCTAATTTAGGGTTTTCACTCTCAAATAAAAAAATTTTAAATACAGGTTTTAAGTTTCTATATAGTTTAGACCAAAGTATTAAGGACATGATTTTTAAGTGGTCCAAGCAAGACTTAATTAAAGATTTAGAACACGTAAGAGACGGAGACAATGAATATATCGATATCAGAGGAAAAATTAGTAATCATGAATTAACAGAGCCAATAAATTTAATAGGGTTGATAGATTCTAAAAAAGGCACAATTAGAGCTAATCACTACCATCCACAGCAAGAACAAAAGTGTTTATTTACCAAAGGTCAGATTATTGAAATATTTCAGGATATTCTTAATAAAAATTCTCCTAAAATTACTCAAGTAGTAAATGAGGGGCAGCTGTCTATTATAAAACCAAATGTAGCTCACACAATGGTTTTTACAAAAGATACTACTTTCTTGAACTTAGTAAGAGGAGAAAGAGAACACGATAATTATGGAATCACACACACCATTCCTCATATCTTTGTAGATGAAAAAGAAAAAGAATTATTATTTAGTTGCTATAAGTTTGAATGTAGATCGTGTGAAAACACCAATTTAAAAAGAGTTGTTTCTTTGGGTTACCAGCCACTTGCAAATAATCTGTTAAATAAAAAAAATGAAAAACACGAACTGTACCCTCTTGAAATGAATTATTGTCCAAAATGTCATAATTGTCAGTTGTCAGTTGCAGTAGATCCAAAAAAAATGTTTTCAAATTATTTGTACACTTCATCTACTTCATTATCTTTTCGAAATCATTTTATTGGAGCAGCAAAAAATTATGTTAAACAATTAAATTTAAAATCAAATAAATCTTATATTATCGATATTGGAAGCAATGACGGTGTTGCATTAAAACCTTTTAAAGATATGGGTTTTAAAAAAATATTAGGTGTAGAACCAGCTAAAAACTTAGCAAAACTTGCAAATAAAATCAAAATTAAAACCTTTAATGGTTTTCTTGAAAAAAAGAATCTAAAAAAAATAAAAGGTAATGCAGATTTAATTTTAGCATCAAATGTGTTTGCTCACTCCGATAAGCTAAAAGAAATGACAGACTGCATGCTTAAGTTAATAAATAAGAATGGTACCATCATAATAGAAGTACAATATTTGTTGAATACATTGCAAGATTTAACTTTTGATAATATTTATCATGAACACTATAACTATTGGTCATTAACCTCTTTAGTTAATTTTTTTAATCAGTTCAACGCTGTTATCTTTAAAGTTGAAAGAATTAATACTCACGGAGGTTCCTTAAGGGTTTATATAAAAAAAGGGAAAAAAATAAAGGTTGAAAAAAATGTTAAAGATTTACTTGATGAAGAAGAAAATTTTGGATTAAAAAAATATAAAACCTATCAAGATTTTGGTAACAAAATTTATAAATTAAAAGAAAATGTAATTAAAAATATTAATGATTTAAAAAAAAAATATAAAAATATCGTAGGATTTGGAGCTCCAGCTAAAGCAACAACAGCACTTAACTTTTTTGGAATATCTCACCAAATAGATTTTATTATTGAAGACAACAAGCTAAAGCATAACAAATTTATTCCAGGCGTATTAATTTCAATAAAAGATAAAAATACTTTAAAAGAAAAAAACACTTTAATTTTAGTTTTAGCTTGGAATTTTTATAATGAAATTAAGAAAAATAACTTGAATTTAAGCGATACGTTTATAAGTATTAAAGATTTAGAAAAGTGATTGAATATTAATTGAAAAAACTAAAAATAATTATTTTTATAAGATCAAAAATTTCGTACAAATAATTAATATAAAATTCTGCAAAAGGATAGTTTATAATAATAATTTCTTTTGTTAGATTTATAAATCCAATAATAGCTATAACAAAAATACTTATAGTAATTAAATAACCATAAAAACCAAAACCTGTTTGATTTTTTTTGTCTTTTATTTTTTTACCATTTTTATTGTTTTGAATTTCTAAGCCGTGTTTATTCTTTAAGTATTCTTCTGAATATAATTTGATTTTTCTTTTCTTCTTTCTAACGGAATTTTTAATTTTATTTATACCACTTGGTTTGTTCTTAATTTTAGTTGAAGTAGTTATTTTGATATTTTCTACTAGCTGCTCTTTGATTGGATATTGTGTCCATTTATTCCCACAAGATCCACACTGCAGTAATCTCCCAGATTCTGTTATTGCTGAGTCAGGAACAACAAATTTTTTTTCACATGATTTACAGTTAACTAACATATACTAGCTTTTTATTAAAAGTTTGCTCAAATTGCAAACATGCTTTTACTTTTTACATTGTTTGTTTTTTATTGTATATGTCGGTTCTATTTATTAAGGGTGGTTAGCTCAGTTGGTAGAGCATCTCGTTTACACCGAGAGGGTCATAGGTTCGAGTCCTATACCGCCCACCAAATGAAAATGGGGGTGTAGCTCAGTTGGTTAGAGCGCCTGCCTGTCACGCAGGAGGTCGCCGGTTCGAGCCCGGTCACTCCCGCCATTTTTCTTTGAATCTTAGGTATTTTTGCACAATGTGGCTAAGTAAACCAATGTTAAACTAAGAAAAATTTAATATAAGATAAAAATATTAACAAGAAATAATGGGTAATAATGATTTATAATTTTTTATCAGACTATTTTTCAATAATTTTATTTTTATTTATAGCTTTAGTTTTAAGTTTTGGGTTTATTTTAGCAAATTTTTTAGCTGCCCCAAACAATCCTGATCCAGAAAAATTATCAGCCTATGAATGCGGTTTTGAAGCATTTGACGACTCAAGAATGGAGTTTGATGTACGTTTTTATCTAGTTGCAATTTTATTTATTATTTTTGATTTAGAAATTGCTTTCTTATTTCCTTGGGCAATATCTCTTGGAAATATTGGAGCTCTTGGATTTTGGTCAATGATGATTTTTTTATCAGTTTTAACTATTGGCTTTATTTATGAATGGAAAAAAGGAGCACTAGAATGGGAGTAAAATTAGATTCATTTTCTGAAAAAGAAAAAAAAATTCCTGAAGAGTTTAAACAGCTAGCAAAAGACTTTTCAGAAAAAGGTTTTATCACCACATCAACAGATAATCTCATTAACTGGGCTAGAACCGGATCGTTACATTGGATGACCTTCGGTTTAGCATGTTGTGCAGTAGAAATGATGCAGACTTCAATGCCAAGATATGATCTTGAAAGATTTGGAGCAGCCCCTCGAGCTTCACCTAGACAATCAGATGTTATGATTGTTGCAGGTACTTTAACAAACAAAATGGCACCAGCACTTAGAAAAGTTTACGATCAAATGCCAGAACCTAGATACGTTATATCTATGGGTAGTTGTGCAAATGGTGGTGGCTATTATCACTACTCTTATTCTGTTGTAAGAGGATGTGATAAAATTGTGCCTGTAGATATTTATGTTCCTGGATGTCCTCCTTCTGCTGAAGCACTATTGTATGGAATTTTACAGCTTCAGAAAAAAATAAGAAGAGAAGGTTCAATAAATAGGTAAAATTTTTATGAATCTAAAACTAAAAGAACTTGAAAAATTAGTAAACTCTGAACTAACTAGTAAAATAAAAAAAACTACTATTGCCTTTAATGAACTGTTAGTCGACACTAGCGAAGAAGAACTAATCAATGTAATAATTTTTTTAAAATCTCACGATAAACTTAAGTTTAGACAACTTATTGATATTGCTGGTGTTGATTACCCCGAAGAAGAAAAAAGATTTAGCTTAGTTTATCTTTTACTATCTCACGAAAAAAATATTAGAATTAAAATATCAATAAATTTTGAAATGGAAAAAAAAATTCCTTCTCTCACAAAAGTTTATCCTTCAGCAAACTGGATGGAAAGAGAAGTATTCGATATGTATGGTGTAGAATTTATTGATCATCCTGACCTTAGAAGAATTTTAACAGATTATAATTTTGAAGGCCATCCTTTAAGAAAAGATTTTCCTTTAACTGGATTTAATGAAGTTAGGTATAGCGAAAAAGAGAAAAAAGTTATTTATGAACCTGTTAAACTTGAACAGAACTATAGAAATTTTGATTTTGAAAGTCCTTGGGAGGGAACACAATACATTAAAGAATTAAAAGAAAAAAATATTGATGACAAAAAAAAATAAATCTTTAACTTTAAATTTTGGTCCACAGCATCCTGCTGCGCATGGTGTTTTAAGGCTTATTCTTGAACTAGATGGAGAAGTCGTAGAGAAAGCCGATCCGCACATTGGTCTATTGCATCGTGGGACTGAAAAGTTAATAGAACACAAAACTTACATGCAGGCTTTGCCCTATTTTGATCGTCTTGATTATGTCGCACCGATGAACCAAGAACATGCATTTACTTTAGCAACTGAGAAGTTATTAAATATTTCAGTTCCTATTAGAGCTCAATATATAAGAGTAATTTTCTGTGAAATTGGAAGAATCTTAAGTCACATTCTTAATGTCACCACCCAAGCTTTAGATGTTGGAGCTTTAACCCCTTCTCTTTGGGGTTTTGAAGAACGAGAAACTTTAATGACGTTTTATGAAAGAGCATCCGGATCAAGACTGCACGCTAATTATTTTAGAACTGGAGGTGTTCACCAAGATATTCCACAAAAATTAGTTGATGATATAAGTAGTTTTTGTAAAACATTTCCAAAAATTATTGATGACCTAGAAAGTCTGTTGACAGATAATAGAATTTTTAAGCAAAGAAATGTTGAAATAGGAATTGTAAGCAAACAAGAAGCATTGGACCATAGCTTTTCTGGGGTAATGTTAAGAGGATCTGGTGTTGCGTGGGATTTAAGAAAATCACAACCTTACGAGTGTTATGAAAATTTAGATTTTAAAATACCTGTTGGTAAAAATGGTGATTGTTACGATAGATATTTATGCAGAATAGAAGAAATGAGAGAGAGCGTAAAAATTATAGAACAGTGTATAAGTAAAATGCCAAAAGGTGCAATTAAATCTGCAGATGGAAAAATTTCACCGCCTAACAGACAAGACCTAAAAGATTCAATGGAAGCACTAATTCATCATTTTAAATTGTTCACAGAGGGATTTAGAGTTCCCGCAGGAAATGTTTATACCGCAGTAGAAGCACCAAAAGGAGAGTTCGGTGTCTACTTAATATCAGACGGAAGCAACAAACCTTATCGTTGTAAAATTAGAGCTCCTGGATTCTCGCACCTGCAAGCAATGGACTACTTAATTAGAGGACATATGTTAGCAGATGTTCCAGCGGTATTAGGTTCTTTAGATATAGTTTTTGGTGAGGTTGACAGATGAATTTGAAAAAAATACATGATCAACAACCTGCGTCCTTTGAATTTACAAAAGAAAACAAAAATGATGCAGAAAAAATATTAAAAAAATATCCTGAAAATAGAAAAAAAAGTGCTGTTATGCCATTTTTATACATGGCACAAAGGCAAAATGAAAATTGGATCCCTTTATCCGCAATGAAGTATATAGCTAAATATCTAGAGATGCCTTACATCAAAGTTTATGAAATTGCTACTTTTTACACGATGTATAATTTAGCGCCAGTTGGAAAATATTTTGTACAAGTTTGCACTACGAGCCCCTGTCTAATAAGGGGAGCCAGTAAAATAGTAAAAATTTGTAAAGAAAAAATATCTAAACAAGAAAACACACTATCAGAAAATAAATTATGTTCATGGCTAGAAGTTGAATGCTTAGGTGCTTGCGTGAATGCTCCAATGATGCAAATTAACGATGATTACTATGAAGATTTAGATGAAAAAAACACAATAGAAATTATAGACTCTTTACTTACAGACAAACCTCTCAAATCAAAATCTTTCAGAAATAGAACTAGTTCAGCTCCCGAAAAAGATAGACCAACTTTGAATGGTGGTAAAAATGCTTAAAGAAGAAAATAAAATATTTAAAAATATTTACAATTCTTTTGGCTGGGAGATTGACCAAGCTATTAAAAGAGAAGATTGGAATAAAACTAAAGAAATTATCTCTAAAGGCCGTGAATGGATAATAAACGAAGTTAAGGCTTCAGAACTGAGAGGAAGAGGAGGTGCTGGTTTTTCAACAGGTCTAAAATGGTCTTTTGCTCCAAAAGAAGTTGGGTCTAGGCCTCACTATTTAGTTATTAACGCAGATGAATCAGAGCCTGGAACTTGTAAAGATAGAGATATAATTAGATTTGAACCTCAAAAATTAATCGAAGGATGTTTGATAGCAGGCTATGCCGTTAATGCGCATATATGTTATATTTATATTAGAGGTGAATATTTTAACGAAGGTAACAGACTACAAAAAGCAATCGATCAAGCTTACAAAAAAAATTTCTTAGGTAAAAATGCTTGTGGAACTGGTTGGGACTTTGATATTCATATTCATTTTGGTGCCGGAGCCTACATTTGTGGTGAAGAAACAGCATTACTGGAAAGTTTAGAGGGCAACAAAGGTCAGCCAAGACTTAAACCTCCATTTCCAGCTCTTGTAGGATTATACGGATGTCCTACAATAGTTAACAACGTTGAGACAATAGCGGTTGTACCAACAATACTAAGAAGAGGGGGAAAATGGTTTGCCTCTCTCGGTAAACCAAAAAATACTGGTACAAAAATTTTTTGCATTTCAGGGAATGTTAACCATCCATGTAATGTTGAAGAAGAAATGGGCGTACCTTTAAAAGATTTAATAGAAAAACATGCTGGTGGTGTAATTGGTGGTTGGGATAATTTACAAGCTGTAATTCCAGGTGGATCTTCAATGCCACTACTACCAAAAAAAACTTGTGACACCATCACTATGGATTTTGATTCACTGATAGCAAATAAAAGTGGACTAGGAACTGCAGGTATAGTTGTCATCAACAAAGATCAAGATATTATTAAATTTATGGCGAGAATAGCAAGATTCTACAAACATGAAAGTTGCGGTCAATGTACACCGTGTAGAGAAGGGACAGGTTGGATGTGGAGACTTTTAGAAAGAGCCGGAAGAGGAGAAGCGACATACGCTGATATAAATTTACTAGATGATGTAACTAAACAAATTGAAGGGCATACTATTTGTGCGTTTGGAGAAGGCTCATCTTGGCCAGTACAAGGTCTGTTAAGACACTTCAGAAAAGAAATTGAAAAAAAATGTGTAGGTGAAACAATGTTTAAAAAGAAAAATAAAAATCCTTATTTAGTGGACCAACATCTCTTAGAAAGTGAAAATGCCTAAAATAAATATAAACGGAAAAGAAATTGAATTTGAAAAAGGAATGACAGTCTTGCAAGCATGTGAACTTGCTGATGTAGAAATTCCAAGATTTTGTTATCACGAAAAGCTATCAATTGCAGGTAATTGCAGAATGTGCTTAGTTGAAATGGAAAGATCTCCTAAACCAATAGCTTCATGTGCAATGCCAGCAGCTGAAGGTATGAACATTAAGACAAATACAGAATTTGTTAAAAAAGCACGTAAAGGAATGATGGAATTTCTATTAGCAAACCATCCACTTGATTGTCCTGTTTGTGATCAAGGTGGTGAATGTGACTTACAAGACCAGTCTTTATTTTACGGATTTGATAAATCAAGATTTTCTGAAAACAAAAGAACAGTAAAAGATAAATACATGGGTCCTCTGATTAAAACTCAAATGACAAGATGTATACATTGCACAAGATGCATTCGATTTGCAGAAGAAGTTGCAGGCGTTCCAGAAATAGGAGCTATTGGTAGAGGAGAGAACATGGAGATTACAACCTATTTAGAACAATCAATGACATCAGAGCTGTCAGCAAACGTTATCGACTTATGTCCTGTTGGAGCGCTTACATCTAAACCATATGCTTTTGAAGCAAGACCTTGGGAATTAAAAAAAACAGAAAGTATAGACGTAATGGATGCTGTCGGATCAAATATAAGAATAGATACTTATGGCTGGGAAGTTAAGAGAGTTTTGCCAAGATTAAACAATGATATTAATGAGGAATGGATATCAGATAAAACAAGATACGCTTGCGACGGACTATTAAAACAGCGTCTAGACATACCTTATATTAAAAAAAATAATAAATTAGTGAAATCTACTTGGGACGAAGTAATCGAACTAATATCAAGTAAGATAAAATTAACTAAACCAGAGCAAATAGCAGGTCATGTGGGCGATATGGCTTCTATCGAAACAATTTTTTCATTTAAAAATTTATTAAAAAAAATTGGTACTAGTAATTTTGAATTTAGAGAAAAGAAAACCTATATCGACCCAGCAGACAAAACAAACTATATATTTAACTCTTCCATCCAAAGCATTGATGAAAGTGATTTTATTTTACTGATTGGCACAAACCCAAGACACGAAGCAACAATGGTTAACGCGAGAATAAGAAAAGCTTTTGTTAAAAATAGACCACCAATTTATTCTATTGGTAATCCTGGTAATTTAACCTACGACTATACTTTGCTAGGTGAAGACGTTAATGACATAAAAAATATTATTGATGGTAAAAGTGAGATAAATAAAAAATTAAAAAACGCAAAAAAACCAATTATTATTATTGGTGAGTCAGTTTTAGAACTTAAAAATTCAAAATATATTTTAGAAAAAACAAAAGATTTTTTAATAGAAAATAATTTTATTAATGAAACTTGGAATGCTTTTAACATATTAACTCAAAATTCTTCTTCAGTAGGTGCGATAGACTTAGGTTTTTACAATATTGATAAAAATAATAATTTTATATTTTTCGATAAACTTAAAAATAAAGAATTTAAATTATTATATTTAGTTGGTTCAGATAATTTTGAAATAAAAAAAAATGATGAGTTTATTATCTACCAGGGATCTCATGGAGATAAAAACGCATCTATTGCTGATGTTATTTTACCAAGTCCTACCTATACAGAACAAAATGGTTTATTTGAAAATCTTGAAGGAAGAATTCAAGAATGTAGAAAAGCTTCTTATCCAACTGGAGAAGCTTTAGAGGATTGGAAAATTTTTAACTTAATTAATTATAGCCTTAATAGTTCAGACTTATTTTTGGATTTTACTTCTATTAGAAAATTAGCACTTCAAGAAATACCAAATTTTTCAGAGATTGACTTACTACCAAAGAATAAAAAATTGATTAAGATAAACACATCATTAGAAGCCTCTAGTGAACATATAAATATCAAAAATATTGACTATTATTATAGCAACTCTATCGCACGATCATCAAAAACCATGAGTGACTGTAGAAATATATTTAATGATCAAAAAAAAAATGGAACTAATAACTAGATGGCATATTTAAATATATTGATAAATGAATTATATAGAATTGCATTTATTTTAGTTCCAGTCCTCGTTTCAGTAGCCTTAGTAGTCTGGTTAGATAGAAGAGTTTGGGGCGCAGTTCAAAAAAGAAAAGGTCCAAATGTAGTTGGTCCTTTTGGATTATTACAAACTGTTGCAGATGCGTTGAAATATATTCTCAAAGAAATTATTATTCCAGCAAGCTCGAATAAAATTATATTTGTATTAGCCCCTGTTGTTACAATGACGCTAGCCTTAGTAGCATGGGCAGTCATTCCTTTTGACAGTGAATTAGTATTAGCTGACATCAATGTAGGCATACTTTATCTCTTTGCAGTTTCTTCTTTAGGAGTTTATGGAATTATAATGGGTGGCTGGGCATCAAATTCAAAATATCCCTTTCTTGGCGCAATTAGATCTGCAGCACAGATGGTATCGTACGAAGTTTCAATAGGAATAATTATTATCAATGTCCTTTTATGCGTTGGCTCATTAAACCTAATAGACATTGTTCAAGCTCAACAAAATTTATGGTTTGTAATTCCTTTATTTCCAATGTTTGTAGTTTTTTTTATTTCTGCTTTAGCTGAAACAAACAGGCCCCCTTTTGATTTACCAGAAGCCGAAGCAGAATTAGTTTCTGGCTACCAAACCGAATATTCCGGCATGATGTACGCAATGTTTTGGTTGGGAGAATATGCAAATATTTTACTTATGTGTGCTATGGGTTCAATATTGTTTTTAGGAGGATGGTTATCTCCGTTCGATATTTTTCCTTTTAATGCAGTACCTGGACCTCTATGGATGATTTTAAAGATATTATTCTTATTCTTTTTGTTTGCTTTAGTTAAAGCAATTGTTCCAAGATATCGATACGATCAGTTAATGAGACTTGGATGGAAAATATTATTACCATTCTCTTTATTTTATGTCGTAATAACAGCTAGTTATCTTTTTTATTTTGACAAACTTCCAGTGAGAGCATTTTAAATGAAAATAAATAGATTTTTAAAAACTATTTTTTTATTAGAGTTTGTCTCAGGTTTATTGATGGCAATAAGAGAAATGTTTAGGCCAAAAAAAACCATTAACTACCCCTACGAAAAAGGTTCTTTGAGTCCAAGATTTAGAGGCGAACATGCCTTAAGAAGATACCCAAGTGGAGAAGAACGTTGTATAGCCTGTAAATTGTGTGAAGCAGTTTGTCCCGCTCAAGCTATCACAATAGAATCTACAGAAAGAGATGACGGAAGTAGAAAAACAACACGATATGATATCGACATGCTTAAATGTATTTACTGTGGTCTTTGTCAAGAATCCTGCCCTGTAGAAGCAATAGTTCAAGGACCAAATTTTGAATTTTCCACAGAAACTCGAGAAGAACTTTATTACAATAAAGAAAAATTAATGGATAATGGAGATAGATGGGAAGATGTTTTAGCTAAAAATATTAGACTAGATAAACCATACAGATAAAATGTTAGCGCATACTATTTTTTTCTATTTTTTTTCTATAATTACTGTTGGATCTGCACTAATGGTTATTGCTAGCAAAAATACCGTCCATGCCGTTTTTTTTCTTATACTAGATTTTATTTCAGTTGGATGTCTTTTTATTATGATTGGTGCAGAATTTTTAGGAATGATTATGCTCATTGTTTACGTAGGTGCGGTTGCGGTATTATTTTTATTTGTTGTAATGATGTTAAACGTAGCTGAACAAAAACAATCGTGGTTTAGAGGATTGAAAAAATCAACACATATACCAGTAGGTTTAATTGTAAGTATAATTATTCTTTTAGAAGTTCTAGTAGTAATTGGAGGCTGGAAATATAAAACAAATTTTATCACTACAGACTCCATAGTTATAGACTCAAATTTTTCTAACACCCATCAACTTGGAAGTGTTCTTTACACCGATTATATATATTTATTTCAAATAGCTGGAATTATTTTATTATTGTCAATGATTGGTGCGATCGTTTTAACCTACAGAAAAAGAGAAGGAGTTAAAAGACAAAGTTATATAAATCAAATTTCAAGAGAACGTGAAACTTCAATAGATGTTGTTGAGGCAGAATTTAATGCTGGAGTAAAAATTGATGATTAATATTGAATTAGGTCATTATTTAACGCTAGGTGGAGTGATTTTTTTACTTGGAGTTGTGGGAATATTTTTAAATAGAAAAAATATAATTGTAATTTTAATGTCTGTTGAATTAATTTTATTATCAGTAAATATAAATCTTGTGGCCTTCTCAACATATTCAGGTGAAATTGCTGGTCAAATTTTTACATTTTTTATATTAACTGTTGCAGCGGCAGAAGCAGCAATAGGTTTAGCAATTATTGTTTCTTACTATAGAAACAAAGGTTCAATTAGAGTTCAAGACATTAACGAGATGAAAGGTTAAATGTCATATTCAGTTGTATTTTTACCGCTAATGGGTGCCATACTTGGTTATAGTTTAAAATCTTTAGGTGATAGATATTCTGAGATAATAACTACAACATTTTTATTTTTATCTGCAATTTTATCAATAATAATTTTTTACAATGGCATTGTCTATGAAGATTATACAAATTATAAAATAGCTGAGTGGATTGGCTCAGGCAGTCTCAAGGTAGACTGGTCTATTAACATAGATCCATTAAGCTCGATAATGCTTGTTGTTGTAACCTCTGTTTCATCTTTAGTGCACTTATATTCAATAGGGTACATGAGTCACGATCCAAACAAACCAAGATTTATGGCTTACCTGTCCCTTTTTACATTTGCCATGCTGATGCTTGTAGTTTCAGATAATTTTTTACAATTATTTTTTGGTTGGGAAGGTGTTGGACTTTGCTCTTATCTGCTAATTGGTTTTTGGTACAAAAAAAATTCTGCTAACAACGCTGCAATAAAAGCTTTTTTAGTAAATCGAGTAGGAGATTTTGGATTGGCAATAGGTATATTTTTAATTTTTAATTATTTTGGCACAGTAAATTATGATTTAGTCTTTACTAAAGTAGCAGAAAATTCAGCTAAAGAAATTAATTTTCTTGGACTAAATGTTAATTTAATTACATTAATTTCTCTAACTTTATTTATTGGAGCAATGGGTAAGTCAGCACAATTTTTATTTCACACGTGGTTGCCAGACGCAATGGAAGGCCCAACCCCAGTGTCTGCATTGATTCATGCCGCTACAATGGTTACAGCAGGAGTTTTTTTAGTTGTTAGATGTTCCCCTATTTTTGAATATTCACAAGTCGCTTTAAATTTTATTGCAGTAGTTGGAATGGTAACAGCAGTGTTTGCTGCCTCAGTTGCGTTAGTGCAAAATGACATTAAAAAAATTATCGCATATTCAACTTGTAGTCAGTTAGGCTATATGTTTTTTGCAGCGGGTGTCGGCGCTTATCATGTTGCAATTTTTCATCTATTTACACACGCTTTTTTTAAAGCATTACTATTTTTAGGAGCAGGTTCTGTAATTCATGCTTTTAAAGACGAACAAGACATAAGAAGAATGGGGGGTGTTTGGAAAAAAATTCCTTATACTTGGTGCTTAATGTTAATAGGAACATTAGCTTTAACAGGTTTCCCTTTTTTATCAGGATTTTACTCTAAAGATGCAATTATTGAGTTTGCTTATTTTAAAAATTCTAGCATTGGATATTACGCTATGACAGTTGGTATCTTTACTGCATTTTTAACTGCAATTTATTCATGGAGATTATTTTTCAAAACATTTCATGGGAAATATAACAATTCAGAACTACCAATTGAAAAAACACACGAGTCTCCTTTAGTTATGTTAATACCACTAATTTTTCTCGCAGTTGGCGCTTTGTTTGCAGGATATGCTTTTAAAGAACTATTGATAGGACATGATTATGTAAACTTTTGGAAAAAGTCTATTTTCTTTATTGAAGAAATAGAACATTTACATTTACCACTTTGGCTATTACTTTTAACGCCGGTTCTTGTTGTGAGTGCAATACCACTTTCTTATTATTTGTATGTCAAAAATACTGATATTCTTTTTGGTGTAAGAAAATTAAATGAACCACTTTATAAGTTTCTATTAAATAAATGGTACATTGACGAACTTTACGAAGCTTTGTTTGTTAAGCCACTAAAATTAATTGGCTTATTCCTTTGGAAGAAAGGTGATCAAAATACTATAGACCGATATGGTCCAGATGGTTTTTCAAAAATAATTAAATATTTCTCTAATAAAGCAGTAAAATTTCAAAGTGGATATATTTACGATTATGCTTTTGCAATGCTTTTAGGACTCTCTTTTTTACTAACTTATTTAATGATTAAATAAAATGAATTTTCCAATACTTTCATCGATAACGTTACTGCCTACTTTAGGAGCTTTATTTATTCTGTTTTCAAAAGGAGAAAAAAATGAAAACAGAAATATAATTAATCTTTCACTTTTTACAAGTATAGCAAATTTAATATTAACTGTTTTTTTATGGCATTCGTTCGATAAAAGTTTTGTAGGATTTCAATTTGTAGAAGAGCAAGAATGGATAAGTGGATTTATCAAATTTAAATTTGGAATAGACGGTATCTCTATTTTATTTATAGTTTTAACTGCTTTCATTACCCCGATTTGTATTATTTCTTGTATTAATAGCGTGAAGACAAGACTGAAAGAATTTATAATAGCCATACTAATTTTAGAAACTTTTATGATAGGAGTTTTCTGTTCTTTAGATCTTGTAGTTTTTTATATTTTTTTTGAAGCAGGTTTAATACCAATGTTTTTAATTATTGGTATATGGGGTGGACCAAAAAAAGTTTATGCAGCTTTTAAATTTTTTTTATTCACTCTACTTGGTTCTGTTTTAATGTTAGTTGCAATTATCTCTATTTATTGGATTACTGGCACAACTGACCTCACACAAATATTTGAAATTAAAATACCAGTTAAGTATCAATATGTACTGTGGCTAGCTTTCTTTAGTTCATTTGCAGTCAAGATGCCTATGTGGCCTGTTCATACCTGGCTACCAGACGCTCACGTAGAGGCTCCAACTGCCGGTTCTGTAATACTTGCTGCCATCTTATTAAAAATGGCTGGTTATGGATTCTTGAGATTTTCAATTGGAATGTTTCCAGTAGCTTCTGAATATTTTATTCCTTTAATTTTTACACTTAGCATCATTGCAATTATCTACACATCCTTGGTAGCTCTAGTACAAGAAGATATGAAAAAACTTATTGCGTACTCATCAGTTGCACATATGGGCTTTGTCACATTAGGAATTTTTACTTTTACACCTCAAGGTATTGAAGGAAGTATTTTTCAAATGATAAGTCATGGACTTATATCTGCTGCTCTTTTTTTATGTGTTGGCGTTCTCTATGACAGAGTTCATTCCAGACTTATTAATTCGTACGGAGGTATAGTTAATATTTTACCAAAATATTCATTAGTTTTTGCAATATTTATGCTTGGAGCGCTAGGGTTGCCTGGTACAAGTGGATTTGTTGGTGAAATTTTAGTTTTGATGGGAGCCTTTCAAAAAAGCATCTTAGTAGCAATACTAGCAAGTGTAGGAATAATTTTAGGAGCAGCTTATATGCTTTGGTTATACAAAAGAGTAGTTTTTGGAAAATTAGAAACAAATAAATTTAAAGAACTTAAAGACTTAAATTTGCCAGAAGGAGTTGTTCTTTTTTCACTTGCAACTCTTGTGTTATTTTTTGGATTTTATCCAAATTTAATCTTAGACACTGTACATACTTCAGTTGCAGAGTTAATCAAAAACTATGAACAAGCAATAATCTTAAATTTAAATACAATAAAATAATGGAAAATCTTAATTTGATATTACCAGAAATATTTCTCTCACTATCTATTTTTGTCACTTTATTAATAGGAGTTTTTTTTAAAAATAGTTACAATTTAGTTACAAACATAGTTTACGTAATAATAATTTCTTTACTATTAATTATTTTTAACTCATTTAATGAGGCAGGCAATTTATTTTCTAATAGTTTTATCTCTAATTCATTTACTAATTTTTTTAAAATTTTAATTTTGTTAGGCACATTATTTGTCATGTTTATTACGCAAGACTTTATAAAAGAAATGAAAATTAATTATTTTGAATACCCACTACTATTACTTTTTTCAGTTTTAGGTATGTTTTTTATGATAAGTTCTAATGATTTAATGTCTTTTTATTTAGGTTTAGAACTTCAATCTCTAGCTTTATATATTTTGGCATCAATAGACAGAGACAACCTTAAATCTAATGAATCTGGTATAAAATATTTTGTACTAAGTGCCTTATCTTCAGGACTTTTACTTTATGGTTGCTCACTTTTATATGGATTTACTGGGTCAACAAATTTTGAAGAAATTAATTTAAAAATGGAACTTGAGAACACTGGTGCTATCTTTGCTATGGTCTTTATTTTAGTAGGTTTAGCATTTAAAGTATCAGCAGTTCCTTTTCATATGTGGACACCTGATGTTTATCAAGGCTCACCAAGCTCTGTGACTAGTTTTTTTGCAGTCGTTCCAAAAGTGGCAGGCCTAGCTATACTTATTAGATTTGTTCAGATTCCTTTTGAGCAATTAGTAGATCAGTGGAAAAATATTTTAGTTTTTATGGCGCTTGCATCTATGATTTTAGGGGCTGTTGCTGCCATAGGTCAAACTAACATAAAGAGACTGATAGCGTACAGTTCTATAGGCCATATTGGCTATGCTTTAGCCGGCATTTCAACTGGCACTGTAACTGGATACAGCAGCAGTATCACTTACATCTCAATCTACGCAATTATGAATCTAGGAGTATTTGGCTGTATTTTTCTAATGAAAAAAGATGGAAAATACTGCGAAGATATTAAAGATTTAGCAGGAATATCAAAACAAAACCCATTATTAGCAATTTCATTTTTAATAATCATGTTTTCTTTAGCTGGCATTCCTCCTTTAGCAGGTTTCTTTGCTAAATTTTATGTTTTTATGTCCGTTATAGAGAGCGGCATGTACACACTAGCAATTATTGGACTATTAAGCACCGTTATTTCAGCTTTTTATTATTTAAGAATTATTAAAATCATCTATTTCGATGAAATAAAAAATCCTTTTGACAAAATAAAAAATCTTGGAATAACAAGCATTGTTTTCTTAAGTTGCTCAGTGCTTGTTTTATTTTTCTTATATCCTTCAATTTTAAATAATACTGTTAATACATTATCAATAAATTAATGAAATTAAAGATTGTAAAATTTAAAACTGTAAAAAGCACTAATGATGAGGCTATTAAACTAATAAGATCTGACAAATGTTTCTCCGGATTAGTTTCTACCGATTCTCAAATCAAAGGAAGAGGAACCATGGGAAAAAAATGGATTTCGTACAAGGGTAATATTTTTATTTCAATATTTTTTAAAGTTAATTTAATAAAAATAAAAATTGAAAATTATCTAATTATTAATGCAAAAATTGTCAAAAAAATATTAAATGATTATACAAAAAAAATTATTAAAATAAAAAAACCAAATGACTTACTAATAGACGGAAAAAAAATCTGTGGAATACTTCAAGAAGTTATCGACCATAAAAAAAAAAAATATTTAATTATTGGTATTGGAGTAAATACAAAATTTTCACCATTGGATAATAATTTTAAATGTACATCTTTAAAAATTCATTCAAGTAAAAATGTTAGTAATAAAATTATTATAGACAAAATAATAAAAAATTATGATAAATTAATTTATGATATTAATAATTATAATTCTCTATATATAGAAAAAAAATACAAATAAAATAAATGAAAATACTAATTGGTGATATCGGAAATACATTAACAAAATTATGCTTAGTTGATGAAACATTTAAAATTGTAAAAGAGTATAATTTTGAAACAGCAAAAATAATTAAAGAAAAAAATTTAATTAAATTTTTAAATCCAATTTTAAGAAAAAAAATAAAAAAAAAAATTCTATTTTCTAGTGTAGTACCAAAAGTTTATCAAAAAATTAATAAATTTCTTAAAATAAAAAAATATCAAGTTTATGAAATAAAAAAACTACAACTAAAAAAGTTAATAAAGATAAAAATTGATAAATATAATCAACTAGGTTCAGATAGAATTGCTAATTCGATTGGAGCTTATAGTTTGTATAAAAAAAATTGTTTAATTATAGATTTTGGTACTGCAACCACGTTTGATATCGTTAGAAAACCCGGTGTTTACGAAGGTGGTGTAATTGCACCAGGCATTAAACTTTCAATATTAAATTTAAATCGTTTTACAGCGTCATTACCTGTATTTGACTTAAAAGTTAATCAAAAGGCCTTTGGAAAAAACACAAAAGACGCTCTTAATGCTGGTTTTTTGTGGGGTTACCAGGGATTAATAAATAATATAATTGAAAAGATTAATAACTCTTTTAATTGTAATTTTAAGATAATCTTAACAGGCGGATACTCTAAGATTTTTTCTAAATTTATTAATAATAATTCAACTATTGAGCCAAACATTACTATAAAAGGTATCATGAATATTTATAAAAATTTAATCAAATGAGCAAAGAAGAACTTCTATTTTGTCCGTTAGGCGGTTCCGGTGAGATAGGTATGAACTTAAACTTGTATGCCTACGGCAAAGAAAGTGATCAAAAATGGATAGCTGTAGATATGGGTGTTACTTTTGCAGATGATTCTATTCCTGGGATAGATTTAATATATCCTGATCCTGGTTTTCTAATAGACAAAAAAAAAGAGTTACTTGGTATTGTACTAACGCATGCACATGAAGATCATATTGGATCTGTTGCGATTATATGGCCAGAACTTAAATGCAAAATATACGCAACACCTTTTACTGCGGCTTTATTAAAAGAAAAATTTAAAGAAAAAAAGATTGATATCACAAGCTATTTAAAAATAGTTCCATTAAATGGTAAAATTAATCTTGGACCTTTTGAAATTGAATTTATTACTCTAACACATTCTATACTTGAGCCAAATGGACTTAGTATAAAAACTCCTGCTGGAATTGTTCTACATACTGGCGACTGGAAGTGTGATCCTAATCCGTTAATAGGTGAAAGAATTGATGAGAAAAAATTAAAAGAAATAGGAAATCAAAATGTACTAGCCATGGTATGCGATTCTACAAATGTATTTAGCGAGGGAAGAGCGGGGTCAGAGTCAGATGTCAGAGAAAGTCTTTTAAGAATAATATCAAATTTAAAAAAAAAAATTATTGTTACTACTTTTGCTTCTAACGTAGCAAGAATGGAAACAGTTTTTTATTGTGCTCAAAAATCAAATAGACAAATATCTTTAGTAGGCAGATCCATGCACAGAATTTATAAAGCTGCGAAGCAATGTGGATATTTACAAAACTTAATAGAACCAGTAGATTCTAGAGATGCAAAAAATATATCAAGAGATAAAATTATTTATTTATGCACTGGCAGTCAGGGAGAACCTATGGGTGCAATGAAAAGAATTACATCTGGTATTCATCCCGATGTATTCTTAGAAAAAGATGACACAGTTATTTTCTCCTCTAAAATTATACCTGGAAATGAAAAAAAACTATACGCAATGCATAACGAAATAGTAAAAAATAATATTGAAATTATAACTGAAGAAAATGCTTTTGTTCACGTGTCTGGACACCCTAACCGAGAGGATTTAAAAGATATGTATAGTTGGGTAAAACCAAAATCTATAATACCTGTGCACGGCGAGCATCGTCATATGATTGAACAAGCAAAATTTGCTAAAGAAATGAAAGTTCCACATAGTTTACAAATAGAAAATGGAGATATTATAAAAATTTATCCTGGCGACGCACCTAAGATAATTGATAAAGCACCATCGGGTAGAATGTATTTAGATGGCTCTGTGTCAGTGAGAGAAGATTCTAGCTCCATTAAAGAAAGAAGAAATCTGGCTATAAACGGTTATGTTGAAGTCACACTCCCAATTGGCAACAACGGTAAAATAAGAAAACCAATTATCTCTTTCAAAGGTCTTCCTATTGACGATTTAGATGAGACATTCATTTTTGATATGGAAGATGAAATAGCCGACATTTGTAAGACATTTTCTATACAAAATAAAAAACAGGAATATAATTTAATAGATGCCTTGAAACAAAACTGCAGAAGAATTGTCAGAGAAAAAACAGGAAAGAAACCTCACACTAGAATTAACCTAGCAAGAATTTAATGTCTTCGACTGGATCTTTAATAGTTTATATATCAATTTGGTGGATAGTATTTTTTTCAATTTTACCAATTGGAATAAAATCACAAAATGCAAAATTTACTGATGAATTGCATGGCAATGATCGTGGTGCTCCAAAAAACCCTAGAATCGCGAAAAAATTTTTCTTAACAACTTTAATTACTTCAATAATATTTTTAGTTATATATTATCTGGTAAGTCATAATTATTTAAATTTAAGAGGATATTTACAATAATGTTCCTTTCAAAAATATTTTTACCATTAACAAAAGACCTGCCATCTGATGCAAAAATTAAATCGCATCAACTCATGCTTAGAATTGGAATGATTAAACAATCATCAGCTGGAATTTATTCATGGTTACCATTAGGCTTCAAAGTGATGAAAAAAATTGAAGGCATTGTGAGGCAAGAACAAAATAATATTGGTGCACAAGAAATGTTAATGCCAACTATACAGTCAGCCGATATTTGGAAAGAAAGTGGTAGATATGACGACTATGGGGATGAAATGTTGAGAATTAAAGATCGCCAAGGAAGAGAAATGCTTTATGGGCCTACTAACGAAGAACTTATAACAGAGATTTTTCGCTCAAGTATTAAGTCCTACAAATCATTACCCCAAATACTTTATCATATTCAATGGAAATTTAGAGATGAAGTAAGACCAAGGTTTGGTATTATGCGATGTCGAGAGTTCTACATGAAGGATGCTTACTCTTTTGACATAAGCGATGAAGAGGCAAAAAAATCATACAATAAGATGTTTTTTTCATACTTAAAAATCTTTTCAAAGCTTGGGCTTAAGGCAATACCAATGGCAGCCGATACAGGACCTATTGGTGGAGAGCTATCACATGAATTTATTGTTTTAGCCGACACTGGAGAAAGCAATGTTTACGCTGATAAAAATATTTTCAATATTAGTACAGACAAATATAATTTTAGTGAAAAATCTTTAGAAGAAATGAGAAATGACTTTTCATCCTTTTATGCCGCAACAGATGATAAATTTAAAAAAAATGATTTTGATTTGAAAGTTAAGAAAGATCATCAAATTTCTACAAAAGGTATAGAAGTTGGGCACATTTTTTATTTTGGAGATAAATATTCAAAGCCTCTTAATTGTCTGGTAGATCACAAAGAGGGAAAAAAAATTCCAGTAAAAATGGGCTCATACGGCATAGGAGTATCCAGATTAGTCGGGGCACTGATTGAAGTAAACTTCCAAAATGAAGTTATGAAATGGCCCAAATCAGTTGCGCCCTACGATGTTGTTATCATTCCAAACATAAATAAAAACAACAAACAAAGCCTTGAAATTGCAATTAAAATCAACAAAGAACTACAAAAACAAAAAATTGACGTACTTTTAGATGATGTAGAAGAGAATATGTCAGCTAAATTTAAAAAACACGATTTAATCGGCATACCTTATCAAATTATAGTTGGTTCTAAGTCTGAAGAGAACAGATTTGAATTTAAAGAGGTGGGCAAAGTTGCTTCACTATTAAATATGGAACAGATTATAGAAAAAATTAAAAATTAAATTGTTTACCTCAGTTGAAAAATTAATAGCACTAAGAAACTTGAGACCAAAAAAAAAAGATGGTTTTTTAAAAGTTATATCCACATTTTCATTTATTGGAATAATGTTGGGGGTAGCTATTTTGATCATAGTAATGTCTGTAATGAATGGCTTTAGAACAGATCTTACAAATAAAATTATTGGATTCAATCCTCATATTACAATCAAGCCATATAATGAAAAAAAAATTAACACTTTATTTAAAAATAAATTAAAAAATAAATTCAAAGATCTAAAATTTTTAGATTCTTTTAGCGGCGAAGGTGTAGTTATGAGTGCTGAGACTACAAAAGGTGTCTTAATAAAAGGGCTAGATCAGAACAGCAGAAAAAATTCAATTTTTTTAGAAAAAATTTTAATTGAAGGTAATAAAAATAAGATTATAAACAACGGGGTAGTTGTCGGGAAGCAATTAGCAATTAACTTAAACTTAAAAGTCGGTGACAAAATAAACTTACTTTCCTCAGCATTTATAAACACACCCTTTGGAGGATTGCCAAAACAAGAAATTTTTTTTGTACAAGGCATTTTTAGTAGCGGATTTTATGAATTTGATGAAAATGTAATTTTTTTAAATTTAAAAGATACGCTTATTTTTTTTAACAAAACAATAGATGACATAAACCTCGAAATTTATCTTCAAAACCCCTCAGAAGCAAATGTTGTAAAAGATCAAATTCAAAAACTTGATGGTAATTTTTACATATTTAGTTGGATGGATTTAAATAAATCTTTTTTTGGAGCACTAAAAGTAGAGAGAAATGTGATGTTTATAATTTTAACTCTGATTATAATTGTAGCAGCCTTTAATATTATTTCAGGGCTAACAATTTTAATAAAAAACAAAACAAAAGAAATCGCAATATTAAAAACACTTGGGCTAAGCAACAAATCTATAGTTAAATCTTTTTTCTTAACTGGTTTTACAATAGGTCTAACAGCGACAATCGCTGGTTCTGTGCTGGGGATTTTATTTGCCACATACATTGAGCCAATAAGAATATTTTTATCAAATATTTTGCATGTTGAAATATTTCCACAGGATATCTATTTTTTAGAAAAGCTGCCTAGTGAAGTCGATCCCATCTCAATCTTAGTTATTTTCATTCTTTCATTAATAACTACTACTATTGCATCTTTAATACCTGCTATATCTATTACGAAAATGAACACAATTCAGGCTTTAAAATATGAATAAAAATATTTTAAAAATTAAAAATATAAAAAAAGTTTTTAATCATAAAAACGGAAAAGTAGAAATTTTTAAAAACATTAGTATAGATGTAAAAAAAGGTGACTTAGTTGCATTAGTGGGTCCTTCAGGTTCAGGTAAATCAACTTTATTAAACATGATATCTCTTTTGGACAAACCTGACTCTGGAGAGATATTTTTTAATGATATTAACTTAAAGAAATTAAACGACCATGAAAAAAACAATATACGAAAAAAAAATATTTCTATGATTTTTCAGAACAACAATCTTCTTAATGACTTTACTGCTATAGAAAATGTTATTATGCCTTTAATAATTAGAAATGAAGATAAAAAAAAATCATATCTTAAAGCCAAGTCTATACTTAGTGGTTTTAAATTATCAAATCGATACAATCATTTTCCTGATGAACTATCAGGGGGAGAACAACAAAGAGTTGCAATAGCAAGAGCTTTAATCTCCGATACAGATCTTATCCTTGCCGACGAACCTACTGGAAATTTGGATTTTAAAACCTCTCTAGAAATTTTCTCATATTTTTTAAAGTTAAAAAAATTAAATAAAACTATAATATTTGCAACTCACAATAGAGAAATTGCCAACAAAGCAGATTACAAGTTGAGTATTTTAAACTGTGATATAAAAAGAACGCATGTCTAGTGTTAAAATTTTTAACAATTTTAAAATTCATACTCAGTATTCTATTTGTGAAGGTGCGGTAAAAATCGACGATCTAGCAAATTACTGCAAAGAAAATAAAGTCAGAAGTATCGGAATATGCGATAGTTATAACTTATGTGGTGCTTTAGAGTTTGCTGAGAAAATTAGTAAATTGGGTACTCAGCCAATAATTGGCACTCAAATAAATTTTCTTTTAGATGGAGTAATAGGAAGACTCTCTTTGTTTGCAACTACTTCACTTGGATATAAAAATTTAATCAAAATATCTTCTAAAAGCTATTTAGAATCCAACGAAAAAAATGACGCACATTGCAAAGTTACTGAATTTACAAACATTAACAGAGATCTTATTTTATTAAGTGGTAACCATTATGGACTTTTTGGCAAACTATTTAAACTCAATAAACTAAAGCAAATTGAGGAATCTGTTAAAGAATTAAAAAATATTTTTAAAGATAAATTTTATTTTGAAATACAAAGACATAATGAGCCTGGCGAAGAAAGCTATGAAAATTTTGTAATAGATCTTTCTGCAAAATACCAGATACCTTTAATAGCTACTCAAGAAGTCTTTTATCTTACAAAAGATATGTACGAAGCCCACGATGCATTGATATGCATAGGAGAAAAAAATTTTGTTGATGAAACTAAAAGATTCAAATTTAGCAATCAACATTATTTAAAAAAAAATGAGGATTTAAATTACATATTCAGTGATATTCCCGAAGCGCTAGAAAATAACTATAATTTTTCTCAAAGGTTTAATTTTAAACCAAAAAAATCTGCACCAGTTTTACCCACTATTCAAACCAAAGAAAATGTTACTGTAGAGGAAGAATTATTGTTGCAAGCAAATCAAGGTTTAAAAAACAGACTAGAAAATTTTATTTTAAAAAAAAATAAAGAAAATAACTTAAAAGAAATTTTTAAGCTTTACGAAGATAGACTTGTTCATGAGTTAAACATTATTAATTCAATGAATTATTCTGGTTATTTCCTTATTGTCTCTGACTATATACGATGGTCTAAAAAAAATAATATACCCGTTGGACCTGGAAGAGGCTCGGGAGCTGGTTCACTAGTCGCATATTGCTTAGATATAACTGATATTGATCCTATTGAGTTTGATTTAATATTTGAACGGTTTTTAAATCCAAACAGAATATCAATGCCAGATTTTGATATAGATTTTTGTGAGGAAAAAAGAAATTTAGTTTTCGAATATTTAAAATCTAAATATAAAAATGGAGTTGCTCATATAATAACTTTTGGAAAATTAAAAGCTAGAATGGCTTTAAGAGACGTGGGTAGAGTTTTAGGTTTACCATATGGTCATGTTGATAAAATAAGCAAAATGATACCTTTTGATCCCTCAAGACCTTTATCACTTCAGGAATCTATAGACAGAGAACCTAGATTTAAAGAAGAAATCAGAAATAATAAAAAAGTTGAAAAATTAATTGAACTTTCTCTAAAACTCGAAGGTTTAAATAGAAATATGGCTACACATGCTGCAGGCGTTGTTATCGCTGGAGAAAATTTATCAGAACAAGTTCCTTTATATAAAGACCACTCCTCTAATTTAATATTACCATCCACTCAGTTTGATATGCACTCATCAGAAAATGCTGGTTTAGTAAAATTTGATATTCTGGGACTTACCGCCCTTACAGTTATTGATAAAACAATAAAAATGTTATCCCAAAAAAAAATTAATTTAGATATTGGAAAAATTGATCTTCAAGATCAAAATGTTTTTAAATTATTAACCACTGGTGAAACCACAGGATTGTTCCAACTAGAAAGCACTGGTGTAAGGGACACGTTGCGTCAGATGAAACCTAACGAATTTAATGACATCGTAGCCTTAGTTGCTTTGTATAGACCAGGCCCAATGAGCAATATTCCTATATATAATGATTGTAAAAATGGATTAAAAAAACCAGATTATATTCATGAAACTTTAGAAAAAATTTTAAGACCTACTTATGGAATAATTATTTATCAAGAACAAGTAATGCAAATAGCCCAGACACTTGCTGGATTTACCGCTGGTGAGGCGGACATTTTAAGAAGAGCAATGGGTAAAAAAAAAAGAGCAGAACTAGAAAAACAAAAAGAAAAATTTGTCGTCGGATCTATTAAAAATGGAATCAAAAAAGATGTTGCTAGTTATGTTTTTACAAAAATTGAACCTTTTGCTGATTATGGATTTAACAAAAGCCACGCTGTTGCGTATGCTTTTATTGCTTTTCAAACAGCTTATTTAAAAACCTACCACAAAGAAGAATTTATCGCTGCGTCTATGTCAACGACATTAACAAACACAAGTAAGCTGCGTGAATATGTAGAAGAACTAAAAAGATTAAAAGTTGAAATTGTGAGACCATCAATTAATAAATGTTTTGCCGACTTTAAAGCAGATACAAATAAAATATTTTATGGTTTGGGTGCAATAAAAAGCGTAGGTTTTGAAGCTATTTCTAATATCGTAAAGGAAAGAGAAAAAAATGGAAAATTTAAATCTTTTACAGATTTTATAAACCGAACGAATCCCAAAGATGTCAATAAACTTCAATTAGAAGGATTGGTAAAGGCAGGAGCTTTTGATGAAATAGATTTAAATAGAAAAAAATTATTTGAATCGATACCAAAAATTATATCAACTATTAAAAGTAGATACGAAGAAAAAACTAGCAATCAAAACAATCTCTTTGATAACGGTAACAACAGAGAGAATGAAAGTTTTACATTTGAAACCTTAGAAGAATGGACAAAAAAAGAATTATTATCTGAAGAATTTAATTCTCTTGGATTTTATATCTCAGACCATCCCTTAAATGAGTATAAAGAATTTTTTAATCAACTTGAGATTGAGACTTACAAAGAATTTACAAACAATAATAAATCTGAAACTTTAGTTGCTGGAACAATTATGTCAATTCAAGAGAAGAAAAGTGCTAAAGGAACATCTTTTGCTATTATAAAGTTTAGTGACAATAATAGTGAATTTGAAATATTTTTATTTTCAGATCTCTTGACTGCGAATAGAGAAAAGCTAAAAGAATCAAATTCATTTGTGCTTACCCTTCAAAAAGAAAAAAACAATACAGAAAATATGCCAAAAAGAGTAAACATTAGAAAAATAGTTGACCTTTCTGAATTAGTCAATCAAACATATAAAAGTGTATCAATTGAATTAAATGATAAAAAGATGCTTAAAGACCTAAATGAATTATTAGAAAGTACAGGAGAGACAAAAATTAATATAGTTTTAAAAGAAAATAATAAAAACTACTTGTTTGAACTGGAAAAGAGTAGAAAGTTTGATTTTAGTTTATTTAGCTTAATAAAAAACAAGGAATATGTTAAAAAAATAAGTTTTTAGAAGCTTGATTTGTTAGATTTTTGAATGTAAGAGTGCGTAATTTCGCACACAGCGTAAAGGAGTAAAATCCTACCGGTCTCGAAAGAGGTTTGCTGTGGTGGATTAACCGGAAAAAAATATGAATATACCTGAGGTCAATATTAAACAATTATTAGAAGCCGGAGTACATCTAGGTCATAAAACTCTAAGATGGAACCCAAAAATGAAGAAGTTCATTTTTGGAGAAAAAAACTCTATACATATAATCGATCTAACGAAGACGGTTGTTTATTTTAAAAACGCATTAGCAGAAGTGTACAAATGTATTTCTAGTGGTGGAAAAATATTAATTGTGTCTACTAAAAAACAAGCATCAGAACAGATTACAAATTTAGCAAAAGATACTGACCAATTTTATGTTAACTATAGATGGCTTGGAGGAATGCTAACCAATTGGAATACCATCCAAAATTCAATTAAAAGATTGAAAATGCTTGAAGAGACACTTTCAAAAGAAGATACTGGATTTACAAAAAAAGAAATTTTGAAACGTAGTAAAGAAAAAGAAAAACTTCAAAGATCGCTTGGTGGTATTGCCGACATGAAGAAGTTGCCACAGTTAATTTTTATTATAGACACAAATATTGAGTCATTAGCTGTTGCTGAAGCTAAAAAACTTAATATACCAATAGTAGCTATTTTAGACACTAATTCAGATCCAACAGATGTAGAATTCCCAATTCCAGGCAATGACGATGCAAGAAGATCAATTAATTTGTATTGTGATTTATTTAAAAATACTATTGTTAATGCATCAAAGTTTATTGAAATAAAATCTACAGAAAAAAATGACGAAGAAAAAACTAAATCTAAAAAATTAGACACTAAAACAGTTGAAATTAAAACTGAAGAAAAAAAATCTAATTAAATTTTATTTTATGTCCAGCAAAGATTTACTTGAAAGTGTAAAAAAACTTAGAGAAATGACAGGCGTTGGGTTTAAGGATTGTAAAACTGCAATCGACGCAACTGATGGTGATATAGAAAAATCTATTGAATTCTTAAGAAAAAAAGGAATTGCCAAAGCTTCAAACAAAATGAGCAGAACTGCATCAGAAGGTTTATGCCTTTTGTATGAAAAAAATGGCGAAGTATCTATAATAGAAATTAATAGTGAGACAGATTTTGTTGCAAAAAATAATATATTTATATCTTTCTGCAAAGAAATCTCAGCAATAAATTTTGAAAATAAATCTGATTTATTAAAAGTTAATAAAGCAAACATGAAAAACAATTTATCAGTAGAAACAAATTTAATTGATTTAATTGCTAAAATGGGAGAAAAAATAACAATAAGAAGATCTGTTTATTTTGACAAAACTGATGGAAGTAATTCTTTTTATATTCACGGAGCTTTAGAAGATAAAGTCGGTAAGATAATAGCTATTGTTAAAACTTCAAAAGAAAATGAGATAGGAAAAAAAATAGCAATGCATGTTTCAGCTTCGTCACCCATCGCACTTGAAGAAAAGGACTTAAATAAAGATACTATTAATAAAGAAATGGAAATTATAAAAGCTGAACTTTTGAATTCAGGAAAACAACCAGAAATAATAGAAAAAATAGCAAAAGGAAAAATTAATAAGTTTATTTCTGACAATACGTTAGTTAATCAAGCGTGGATAATAGATCCTAAAAAAAAAGTTTCAGATGTATTAAAGGAAAATGATATAAAAATAATTGATTTTATAAGATACAAAGTTGGTGAAGGAATTTAGCAATGATCACAGATTTTAACGAAAAAAATTATTCTGCTAAAATGGATAAAACTATTCAATCTTTCAGAAAAGATTTGTTATCACTAAGAACAGGGCGTGCTAACGCAGCAATGTTAGATATGATCAAAGTTGATGTGTACGGTCAGTTGATGCCTATAAACCAAATGGCAACTGTTAGTGTACCTGAGGCACGTTTGATTACGGTTCAAGTATGGGATCAATCAAATATAAAAGCAGTTGATAGCGCAATACAAAAGTCTGATATAGGAATCAATCCTCAGATTGATGGCTCCGTATTAAGATTAAGGATACCAGATTTAACAGAAGAAAGAAGAAAAGATTTAATTAAAGTATTAAAAAATATAGGAGAAAAAAATAAAGTTTCTATTAGAAACATAAGAAGAGAAGCAAATGATGAGCTAAAAAAACTTATCAAAGATAAGAAAATAAGTGAGGATGAAAATAAACTTTTTGAAAAAAGTATTCAAAAAGTTACCGATGATCATATTGAAAATATAGAAAAAATTTTAACCGAAAAAGAAAAAGAAATTCTCCAGGTATGAATAGACTTAATCACATTGCCTTTATTATGGATGGCAATGGAAGATGGGGATTAAAAAAAAAAAATAGCAGAAATTATGGTCATCTCGCAGGTGTAAAGACAGTTCAACAAATTGTAGAAGCATCAATTTTATTTAAAATTCCTATTATTTCTTTTTACGTTTTCTCGACGGAAAATTGGAAAAGACCTACATCAGAGATAAATTATCTTTTTAAATTAATTAATATTTATTTTAATAAAGAAATTAGCAATATTATTAAAAATAAAATTAAAGTCACTATTTCTGGTAGGCTTAAAAGCTTACCTGAAATAGTTAGAAAAGTTCTAAAAATTGTGACCCAAAAAACAAAAAATAACAAAAAAATAACCATAAATCTTGCCATTAATTATGGTTCAAAAGATGAAATTATAGATGCAGTAAATAAAATAAATTATAATTCTCAGAAAATTACCAAAAAAAAAATTGATACAAACTTATATTCTGATTTAGTGGCCCCAGATATTCTTATAAGGACAGGTGGCCAAAAAAGATTGAGTAATTTCATGTTGTGGCAAATTGCTTATACAGAAATATTTTTTTTGGATAAATTATGGCCTGATTTTGACAAAAAAGATTTAAAAAAAATTATAAATAAATACTACAAAATAAAAAGAAATTTTGGGGGAATTTAGTATGCACAATGAAACTCTAAATAGAATTTTAACTTCTTTAGTTCTTTTACCAATTATATTTTTTGGAACTGTTTACTCAAGTGCCTATCTTATATCGTTATTAATAATAGTTTATGTTTTATGTGCTTTTGAGATATTAAAAAATACTAGAAACATATATTTTAATTTTTTTGCAAATATTTTATTAGTTTCTTCTTTTCTCTGTTTTTATTATTTGAGAGGCAGCAATAATTATACCTTAATTATATTGTTTTGGATTTTGACCTCTACTTTTTTATCTGACATTGGTGGCTATATTTTTGGTAAATTATTTCAAGGAAAAAAACTTACAAAAATAAGCCCAAATAAAACATATTCTGGTTCAATAGGATCTATAATCTTAAGTTCTTTATCCTTACCTTCATTAAATTTATCTCAATTTTTCTTCTTTGGTGAATTATTAATAAATTTTTATAATTTCAAATTTTTAGCTTTTACAATCTTGATATCTTTTGTTTGTCAATTAGGTGATCTTTTTGTGTCCTTTTGGAAAAGAAAAGGTAAGGTCAAAAATATAAGCAACATCTTGCCTGGTCACGGCGGCATACTGGATAGAATTGACGGTTTGATATTTGTTTTAATTTTTTGTTCAATATTAAGAGTAGTTGAATTAATTTAAAAATGAAAAAAAAAACTATTGCTATACTTGGTTCTACTGGATCTATTGGTCAATCAGCTCTTGATATAATAAAAAAAACAAATGAATTTAAAGTTGAATTAATTTTTGCCAACAAAAATTACTATAAGATTATTAAACAAATTGAAGTTTTTAATCCAAAAGTAGTTATTATTAACAACAAAAAAGTGTTCTTAAAAATAAAGACAAAATACAAAAATAAAAATATAGTTTTTTTAAATGACACTATTAATGTCTGCAAACACATCAAAAAAGTTGACATAACCGTATCTGCTATTCCTGGTATAGCTGGGTTAGAACCTACAATACTTTTTACAAAAATTAGTAAAAAAATTCTTTTAGCTAATAAAGAAGCAATTATTTGCGGTTGGGATTTAATTAAAAAAAATTCAATTAGATACAGAACAAAAATAATACCGATAGACTCAGAACATTTTTCTATAGCAATGTTGTTAAAGTCATATTCAAAAAATCAAATTGAAAAAATTTATATAACTGCTTCAGGAGGCCCTTTTCTTAAACTAAATAGAAATAAATTTAATAATATAAAACCTGAAGAAGCAATAAAACATCCCAAATGGAATATGGGTAAAAAAATTTCTGTTGATTCTGCAACTTTAATGAATAAAGTTCTAGAGATTACTGAAGCATTAAAATTATTTCCTTTTGACCTTAAGAAATATGAGATTATAATACACCCAGAGTCACTCATTCATGCAATTATAAAACTTAAAAATGGAATATCTCTTTTTTTGTATCATATACCTGATATGAAAATTCCAATAGGTAATGCGTTACTAGATGATTTTAATTTTTCTAAATTCTTTACCCAGAAAAATAAAAATACTAATACAATCCCTAATTTAAATTTTGTACCCGTTGATAAAAAAAAATTTCCAGCAGTAAATTTAATACCCATAATGAACAGTCGAAAATCATCATCAATTATTATAAATGCTGCAAATGAAATATTTGTTGATGAATTTCTTAAAAAGAACTTGAATTTTAATGATATAGCTCGCTATTTGAAACTTGTTTTAAAAAACAAAAGCTATATAAAAACTTCAAACCTGCCTGCAGATAGTATAAAAAACATTTATATAATCGATAACTGGGCTAGAAAAATTGCTTTAAAAATTATAAAAAAAAAAAATTAAATTAATGTTTAAAATCTACACTACTTTATTTACTCTAATATTTTTTAACTTATCGGCAGATATTTTACAAAGAATAGAAGTTAAGGGTAACAGCAGAATTAGTCCAGAAACTATCAAAGTTTATGGAGAAATTACTATTGGTAAAGATTACACCGCGTTTGAAATTGATAAAATATTAAAAGATTTATATAAAACTGATTTTTTTAAGGATATTAAAATTTCGCTTTCAGAAGGTGTAATGTATGTTTCCGTCGAAGAATATCCTATAATAAATTTTATTGGTTTAGAGGGTGAAAAATCAAACGCAAGAAAAGAAAAAATTCTTGAACAGCTTCAATTAAAATCAAACGAAAGTTTTATAGAAAATAAATTATCTGAAGATGTTAATTTTTTAAAAAAAATATATGAGTCTCTAGGGTTTAATTTTATAAAAGTAGAAACAAAAGTAGAAAAATTTGACAACAATCGAATAAATCTTGTTTACGTTTTAGAGAAAGGAAATAAATCAAAAATCAATAAAATAAATTTTATAGGAGATAAAAAAATTAAAGAGAAAAGGTTAAGAGAGATAATTGCTTCAGAAGAAAACAAATTTTGGAAAGTTTTATCTAAAAATACTTCTTTAAATTACGCTAATATAGAATTAGATAAGAGATTATTAATTAATTATTACAAAACTCTTGGTTATTATGACGTTCAAGTCTTATCAAACAACGCTGAAGTTAGCAGAAACAATTTAACAAATCTTACTTATACTATTAATGCGGGTAGCAGATATAGAGTAAATAAAATCAGCACCAATGTAAGTGATGTTCTAGACAAAAAATTATTTATTCCATTACAGGATAGTTTTTCAAAAATTATAGGAAGATACTATTCTCCGTTCACAGTCAAAAAACTTTTAGATGAACTAGATTTGTTAATAGCAAACAATGATTTACAATTTATTGAACATTCTGTTAATGAAATTTTAGAGAACGAATCTATCGAAATCAAAATTAATATTTATGAAGGTAAAAAACAACTAGTCGAAAAAATTAATATTTCTGGAAATACTGTCACAGATGAATCGGTAATAAGATCAGCACTTTTATTGGACGAAGGTGATCCATTTAATAAATTGAAACTCACACAATCTATAGCAAAATTAAAATCAAAAAATATATTTGGTGAAATAAAAAATAAAATTACTGATGGTGTAAATGTAGATCAAAAAATAATTGATATCGAGGTCGAAGAAAAACCAACTGGTGAAATTAGTGCTGGCGCAGGTATTGGTACCAATGGTGCTTCACTTCAATTCAACGTAACTGAAAATAATTGGCTTGGGAGAGGTATGAGTGTTTCAATGCTTGTAGATATAAGTGCTGAGACTTTTTCAGGAGGCATAGAAGTTACTGATCCTAATTATAAATTTTCAGGTAATAGTTTAACGTATTTTGTAAAAAATACTGCCAATGATAAACCCGACTCTGGATATAAAAACCGAGTTATAAGCACTGGAATTGGAACTAAATTTGAACAATATACTGATCTTTATTTGAGTCCAAATTTAGTTTTTACATATGATGATTTAGAAGTAGCATCTGGAGGCTCATCTAAATTGAAGAAGCAGGAAGGATCCTTTACTGATTTTGCTTTTGATTACGGAATTACTTTAGATAAACGTGATAAAGCTTATGCCCCAACTAATGGATATGTTTCTAGCTTTAGTCAAGCAGTTCCAATTTACGCAGACTCTCCCTATCTAAAGAATAGTTATCAATTTAAAACATATAAAAGCTTTTCCGAAGATGCCATAGGTTCCTTTAAAATATATGGAGCAACTATTAATGGCTTAAGCAATAAAGATGTAAGGCTTAACAAGAGAATAAATTTATCATCTCGTAGATTGAGAGGTTTTGAATCAGGAAAAATAGGTCCTAAAGATGGCAAAGACTTTGTCGGTGGAAACTATGCTGTGGCCTCAAATTTTGAATTAAGTCTCCCCCGAATTTTACCAGAAGCAACAAAAACTGATGTAGGCTTATATTTAGACTTTGGAAGTGTTTGGGAAGTAGATTATGATCCAGGACTAGGTGAATCGAATAAAATTAGATCTTCTGCAGGTATCCTTACCAACTGGCTTTCTCCAGTCGGTCCAATGTCTTTTGTTTTTTCACAAAATTTGTCTAAAGCCAAAACAGATATTACAGAAAGTTTTAATTTTAGATTAGGAACAACTTTTTAAATTAAATGATATTAAAATTCAAAAAATTAATTTTTCTTATAATATTCTTTTTAGGATACTCTTTAAATTCTTTTGCAGACAATTCATATTTTATAGATTTTACTAAAGTATTAAATAACAGTAAATCTGGTGCTGAAGCTCAACTGAAGTTAAAAACAAAATTCGAAAGTGAATTTAAAAAATTTAATAAATTAGAAGTAAGTATCAAAAAAGAAGAGTCTGATATAATTTCTCAAAAAAAAACGTTAACAGCAGAAGATTATAAAAAAAAAGTTGAAGTACTTAGAGCAAAAGTTGCCGATTTACAAAAAAAAAAAAAAGATTCCATTAAAAATCTCTCTGAATCAAGACTAGCTGCCAAAAAAAGCTTGTTAAAAGCTGTTAATCCAATCCTTAAAAAATATATGGAAGATAATAAAATTAGAATGATAATTGACAAAAAAAGAGTAGTAATGGGAGATAAAGACTTAGAAATTACTGACAAAATAATTACAATTTTAGATAAAGAGTTACCGTCTATAAAATTAAATTAATCTTAATGAGCAAGAACCTTTTCTTCGTACAAAAAGGACCTTTTTTACTTCGTGAATTACTAGAGGATGTTAATTCAAAAAAACAAACTAAAATATTTGATATTAAGCCCTTAAATGAAGCTACAGTTACAGATATAACTTTTTTAGAATCAATTAATTACATTGAATCATCAAAACGAACGAAAGCAGCATATTGTTTGACATCCGAAAAACTAAAAATTTATTTGCCGAAAACCTGCGAGGCAATAATAGTTAAAAATGTCTTATTTGAGTTATGCAAAGTTGCTAGAAAATTTTATCCCAATGCTGATATTGACAGGCTAGATAGTTCACTAAGTGAGCCAATAAAATCTAATTATTCAAATGTAAGATTTGGAAATAATGTTTTTGTTGGAAAAGATTGTAAAATAGGAAAAGATACAACTATAGGAACTAACACAATAATTGAACATGATGTTTCAATAGGAGACAATTGTACAATTGGTTCTCAAGTAGTTTTAAGAAATACAATAATAGGAAATAACGTGGTTATACAAGATGGATGTAAAATTGGATTAAAAGGTTTTGGTTTTATTCCTTTAAAAGAAAAAAATTTAAGATTTCCTCATGTTGGAAAAGTAATTCTAAAAGATAACGTTGAACTAGCCGCTAACTGTACAATTGACAGAGGATCCATTGGAGACACAGTGGTAGGTGAAAATACTTTTTTAGACAATCAAGTTCATGTAGCACATAACGTGAAAATCGGAGATAATTGTATGATAGCAGGTCAAGTAGGTTTTGCCGGAAGTTCGATTATTGGCAACAATGTTTCTATTGGTGGTCAAGCTGGTATTTCTGGACACTTGAAAATTGGAAATAATGTCAAAATTGGTGGAGGAAGTGGAGTAGTAAAAGATGTGCCTGAAGGAACTGTTGTTATGGGCTATCCTGCTGTACCATTAAAAGAATTTATAAGGAGTTCAAAAAAATGAACAATACAATAGATAGAAAAAAAATTGAAAGTTTATTACCTCATAGAGCGCCAATGCTTTTAATTGATAAGCTTATTAATATTGTTCATCTAAAATCTGCTACAGCAATAATGTATGTAAAAAAAGATGCTTTTTATGTTCAAGGTCATTTCCCAGATAATCCAGTAATGCCCGGAGTTTTAATAGTTGAAGCTTTTGGTCAAGCCGCCGCCGCTCTAACCGCACATGGAATAGATCCTAAAGAACATGTAAATAAATTAGTTTTTTTGATGAGTGTAGATAAGGCTAAATTTCGAAGTCCGGTTATACCTGACTGCGAACTGCATTTAGAAATTGAAGCTATAAGATCACATGGTAGAGTTTGGAAATATAAAGGTCGAGCCAAAGTCGATGGAAGAAGAATGGCTGACGCTGAATGGTCTGCAACTATAGTAGATAAAAAATGATACATAATTCTAGTATTATTTCTAAGAAAGCTAAGATTGGAAACAATGTTAAAATAGGTCCATTTTGTAATATTGGTGATTACGTTCAATTAGATGACGAAGTAGAACTAATTGCAAACGTCCATATTGAAGGAAACACAAAAATAGGAAAAAAAACAAAAATATTTCCTTTTGCAAGTATAGGTACTAATCCACAAGATCTTAAATATAACAACGAACCTAATAGCTTGATCGTCGGTGAAAGAAATACTATTAGAGAATACGTGACAATTAATCCAGGCACTATAGGTGGAGGAGGACAAACAATTATAGGTAACGATTGTTTGTTTATGATCTCTTCACACGTTGCACACGATTGTAAGGTTGGAAACAATGTAATTCTTGCAAACAATGTTCCCTTAGGTGGGCATGTTACTTTAGAAGATTCAGTTGTAATTGGTGGAAATTCTGCAGTTCAACAATTCACCAGAATTGGAAGACTAGCAATGATAGGTGGAATGACTGGCGTATTAAAAGATGTTATTCCTTTTGGACTCTCGATTGGAAATAGAAATCATTTAAAAGGATTAAATTTAATAGGCCTCAGAAGAAAAAATTACGAAAATAAAAAGATTATGGATCTTGATAAAGCTTATAAAGAAATTTTTTCATTCAAAAAAATACATGAAAATTTAAGTAAAATTAACGATGCATTCAAAGGAAATGAACTTGTAAATGAAGTTATTAATTTTATAGCTAAAGATAAAAAAAAAGCAATCTGCACACCTTTAAATCAAAAGTAAAATGATCGGATTAATATTTGGCGAGACTAATTTTCCAAAGGAAATTTTAAAAAAAATTAAAAAAGAAAAAAAAAATTATACAATTATTGATTTAACGAAAAATAAAATTTTTAAAAAAGATAAAAATTTTTACCCGGCCTCAATTGGTCAGATAGGAAAAATTTTAAGAATCCTAAAAGAAAATAGCTGTAAAAAAGTGATCTTTGCAGGCAAAGTAAATAAGCCAAATTTTTCTAATCTTAAATTAGACTTAAAAGGTGTTTATTATATTCCAAGAATTGTTAAAGCCTCTAAGATTGGTGACGCAGCTATTCTTAAGGAAATAATTAATATTTTTAAAATAGAGAAGATTAATACTATAAGCTCCCTATCATTTACACCTAGCTTAAGTTTGAAAAAAGGTATTTACACTAAAGTAAAACCAAATTATGTTGATAATACCGATATCAAGAAGGCAATTTTAACTCTAAAAAAATTAAATAGTTATAGCTTTAGTCAGGGAGTTATTGTGAGAAGTAATCAAATTATAGCGATAGAAGGATTTGGAGGAACTCAAAAAATGTTACAGAAAATTAAAAATAAAAAAGGCTTATTAAATGGAGTTCTGGTAAAATTTCCTAAAAAGAAACAAGATTTAAGAGTAGATCTTCCAACAATTGGAGTTGAAACCATAGTGCAATGTAAGAAAGCTGGGCTAAAAGGAATAGTACTAAAAAATAAACTTAACGTTTGTTTAGATAAAAAAAAATTAATTAAATTTGCTGATCAAAATAAAATGTTCATTGCAAGTATATGAAAAAAATATTTATATTAACTGGAGAGGCGTCTGGAGATAAACTAGCCTCAAAAGTAATAGCTAAACTAAAAAACATTAACCCTAATATTGAATATTTATCTGTCGGAGGAGAAAATCTTAAGGCAATCGGCATTAAATCAATTTATGATCTTAAAGAAATTACATACCTTGGATTTACACAAGTTTTATTAAATATTTTTCAAATCAACAATAAAATCAATAAAACTGTTAAAGCAATAATAGATTTTAATCCAGATGTATTATTTACTGTTGATAGCCCAGACTTTACATTGAGAGTAGCAGAAAGAGTAAAGAAAAAAAATTTAAATATTAAAACAGTTCATTATGTGGCTCCACAGGTATGGGTATGGAGAGAAGGAAGAGTTAAGAAAATAAAAAAATTTATTGATCATATTTTACTACTATTTAGTTTTGAGAAACCATATTTTGACAAAGAACATGTAAGTTGTGAGTTTGTAGGACATCCTTTGTTAGATGATAAAAAAAAAGACAAAATTGACATTAATCAAGTTGTAGGAAAAAATATAGCACTAATCTCAATTTTCCCCGGAAGTCGTATTTCAGAAATTACTTTACTGACTCCTATCTTGCTTAATTTTATTAAATTAATGTCGGCTAAGCATAGTGATATTACATTTGTTTTTCACTCAACAAGAGAACACAGTGAATTAATACATACCTATATTAAGAAAACCGACTTAAAAAATTGTGAGATTGTCAGTGACGAAAAAATAAAAGCACATTTACTCCGAAAATCTATATTTGCTATTTCAAAGTCAGGAACCGTTTCTCTAGAAATATGTAACGCAAAAATACCATCTATTATCATTTACAAAATGAGTTTTATTAATTTTTTAATAATTAAAATATTAATTAAAGTTAAATATGCAAATATTATTAATATTGCCGCAAATGAAGAGGTTATACCTGAATTATTACAGTCAAAATGTAATGCAAAAAATATTTATAAAGTGGTAAATGAGTTTTTAATAGTTCCTTTAAAAGCAAAAGAACAGGTAAGAAAGACAGAGATTATATTAAATAAATTTCGAACAGACAAATCTTCATCGGAATCGGCCAGCCTGTCTTTAAGTAAATTTATTTAATTTAATATTTAATTTTTAAGGTAATACCGACTGTATTATATATTTTTGCCCGTGATACGATAAAAAAATAATATCAATTTTTTTGATAAACTTTTTAATAAATGAAGACAAAAGAAAAACATAAAGATCTAAAGAAAAAAGTAAATATTGCTGAAAAAAAAAGAAATTTAAGAAGAGGACAAAAAAGCTGGCAAGAACTAAGAATGCTTAAAAAACTAAAATTGAATATGAAAGACAAGATGTCTAAAAACTAAGAAAAAAATCTAAATCTATAGTCACTATTAAAGAAATACTTTCTACAAAAGCAGATGTGCAATTAGAAGCGCCGTACCTGTAACTCTAAATATATTTTTTAATATAAACCACATTTTTATTTGATCATTTTTTTTTTGTTTTTTATATAGTTTTTCAATTCTCCAGCTAACTAAAGATGCAATATATGAATAGATTGAATAAACTAAATAACCTGACATTAGGTATCTTATATAGAAACAACATCATTTTAGCAAAACGATGAAGATGATAGGGGGGCATTTTGTTGAAAACCCGCCCCTATAATATTATTTATTAGCTTTTAAAAAGCTTCATAGCCTTATTTAACAATTCTTCAGATTTTGCATGGTCTCCCGCTTCATGAGCTTTCATACCAGCTTCACGCAACTTCTGAGCTTGTTCAATTTTACTGTCTACACTTTTAGCTATCATTGGACATGAACCAGCATACGCTGACCCAGTAAAAATAACTAGCATTGATAGAATTAAGAATTTTTTCATTGTATTCCTTTAGTTAGAGTTTAAAATTATTCTTAATATCTAATGTGTTTTTAATAAATCAAACTATTGTCGCAGAGACATTTTGTTACTTAATTATTAAATTCTAATATAAAAACTTAAATAATATCAGAATTCTTAACTTATCAATCTGTGTAAAATATTGAATCCAACAAAATGAAGAGATATAGTAAAAATATGAACCATCGTAGAAGAAAGCTTTTAAATATATTTAGCCTAACATATTTAGCAGTTCTTTTTTTGCCTTATAATTTATTATACTCAGCAGCCAAAAAAATTATTAATCCAAATCTTACCAAAGAGCAAAAAAAAATTATGCTTAATGAAGCAACAGAAAGACCTTTCTCAAGCCCTTTAAACAATGAAACAAGGAAAGGTTTTTTTCACTGTGCAAATTGTGGTGCAAAACTTTTTGCTTCAAACGCAAAATTTGATAGTGGAACTGGCTGGCCTTCCTTTACAGAATCATTACCAGGTGCTTTTAAAACAAAAATAGATTATTCTTTTGGAGTGAAGAGAGTAGAGTATCATTGTGCTAAATGTGGTGTTCATCATGGACATGTTTTTGATGATGGATCAACATCGACTCAAAAAAGGTTTTGTAGTAATGGTTTGTGTTTAATCTTTAAGCCTGCAATCTAGTGACAGTAATGAAAAAATTTTTTTAAAAAATAGTTTCAATCTTATTTCGAGAGTCCTTTATCAGTATTCATTAAAGAAGTGTTACTAAATTCTTAGACAGTAACAGTATTTTTTTTATAAAAGTCAGATATTTCAAGGAAATTACGACCTATCTACAACCTAATTTTTTATGATAGGATATTGATGTTGTTGAATAATACTTAAAATATAATAATGGCAAGAAAACTAGTTACAAAACTTTCTAATAGACCGTGTTTTACACTAACTGAAAAAGACACTTTTAAGACAGCAAGTGAAAAACTTAAAAAACACAATGTTGGCGTTATGCCAGTATTAAATGAAAAAAATAAAAGTGTAATTGGAATTATTTCTGAACGAGATCTTGCTAGATATATCTGTAATGATGAATTTAAAAACAGTTTACCTGTCAGCAAAATAATGACTAAAAATATAATGTCCTGTGATCTAAACACTTCAGTAACAGAATTGATGGAAATGATTTCTAATCACAAGATTAGACACATACTTATAATAGAAAAAAAAAAACTGTTAGGTATCGTCTCTATTGGCGATGTAGTAAACCATATCATTGATCAGTATAAAGACGAAAATCAACAGTTAAGAGATTTTATAAATCAATAAAAATACCTCTAAATATCAAAAATCTAAATTTATGTTACAAGTAAAAATAATTGCGTACTTATAAATTTTTATTATTTCACTTAAGCCAATCTACACCTTTTTTTCCCGTATAATATTTCACAGATATCATTTGGGTTAATTTTTCTTATTTAATATGACAGAAGAAAGTAGAAAATTATGGAAATTTTATACTGTGATTAAAAAAGTTTTTAAACTCATCAACTCCAAAAAAAATAAATCTCTTAATGGCAAAAGAGGTATCATCACAGGTATAGGACCTAAATCTACCCCCCAAGGAAGAAAAAGAGTTGAGCATCTTAAAAAAATAGGGAAAAAAAAGAGAGAAGAAAGCTAATCTATTTTAAAGTTAAAGTTGTTACTATTTTTTTAAAAAATTTTTATTAAAAGCACAATGTTCTGTACTTAGTAAAAATTAATTTGGTATTGTGAATTATTTTCTGCTTTCTAAATTTAGCTATTAATGCTTGGGTGTAAAAAAACAAACCTAATGACACTCTATGCCATATTTTTTAAGCCTCCAATAATTATAGGGCCATGGAGTTACAAAACCTACAATTAACATAATAGGCACCACCCAATACGTGAGTTGTGCTCCACCTGTTAAAAAATAGTCTGTTAAATTCATCGATATTTCCATACTTAGCATTGAAATAAAACTCATTCCACAAGCTGTTTTTAATGCACCAGTAAAGTTTAAATTTTGTCTAATTAAAACCACAGTCTCGAGCATAATGCTTGTTAGCAAACCATTAATAATAGCTAAAATCATTATTCCAGTAACAGAAAAAGGTATTTGGGTTAGTTGAAAAAATAGTATTGTTCCAAAATCTCCAATTGAGCAACCAACAACGCACCACATAGTATTTTTAGCACTTTTTTTCCATGTGTGCTTGCAGTTCCAATTAAAAGTATCTGTTATCATCAATATTATCTTCTCTGGAGTATTATTTTTACTAAATAAAGAGGTGTACCCAAAAACCACAACGTTATTAATTTTTCTAATATATTTAATGACAAATATAAAGTACCCAAAAATCCCTCCCAAAATGAAAATTTAACTGCCCATTCTAAAAACTCTATTGAAATAATTAAAAATATAAATGTAATAAGTCCACAGAAAGCAATTGATTGAATTTCATTAATATATTTCTTCATTTATATCTAATTTCTCAAAAATAACTTTTCCCACCTTTTAAGTAGGCACATTTTTCACAGGTAGAAACAATTTCGGGCGGACGTTCTAGGTCAAGCACTTCTTTCATTTCAGATAATTTACTCTCTATCCAAGAAGTATTTACTCTATATGGAATAAGAGTAGTTTTAAAATCCATTTTATTTTCAAAACTATTATTAGTTTTTTCACCATTACAGACGTAAAAATAAGATGTGTCAGAAACATCAAAATTCATTTTTCTTAAAATATGAACGTAGATATCCATCTGTAACTTATAACCTAAGTGCCAATCACTATTTAAGTAAGATTTTATTGTTACGGGATAACTTGTAGATTGAGCTTTGTAATCTACTACAATTAATTTCCTCTCCCTTAAATCAAACCAAATATCATCTACACCTCCATGTATTATCAAATTTGTTTTTTTATCTAAGTACGAAATTCCACCCTTTAAAGAGTTTCTCCATATATTTAAATCTTTATGTTGAAATGGAACAAAATTTAAATTGTGCCTAATCATCATAGGGTGAGGCTTTTGATCTTTTCTGTACTGATCAAATTCTTTTTTTAAAAGTTCATCTACAGCGCTATTTAGTGCCCAGCCTGGCATAGAAGGCTCTTTTAAACCCACAACTCGATCTAAGTAGAAACATCTTTTGCAGGTTAGAAAATTACTTAATTTAGATCTACTTATTTTAAATGGGGACTCTGATTTTTTGTCGTAAAATGAACTTTTTCTTACTCTAAATGAGGTGGCCTCTTTCATTTTTTATATTTTATTTAATCTTTTCATTACTTCACTTTTATCGAGAGATAAAATTACATCGTATAAGCCAGGGCCAAATCTCGATCCTGTTAATCCTATTCGCAAAGGTTGACCCACTCCTTTAAAATTAGTCTTATGTTTTTCAATTAAGGATTTAATTAATGTCTCTAAAGTTTCTTTATTTAATGAAATAAGTTTTTCAAATTTAATTATGAAGTCTTTTATTATCAATTTAGATTGATCGTCTAGTAGCTTTTGATCTTCGTTACCAATTTTTATTTCATTATTTATTATATACTGAGAATTATTAAAGATATCTTCTAGTGTTTTTGCTTTATTTTTTAAAAACCCTATACATTTTATAAGGATAGCATCTTTGGAAGTCTCAAAAGGTTTTTTATATTTTGAGACGTATTCTTTAAGTAATTTAAACAAATCTTTTTCATCGATTGATTTAATATAAGTTTCATTCATTGAAAGTATTCTGGACATATCTAATTTTGATGGCGATTTACCAACACCATTTAGGTCAAATAGATCTATACTTTCTTGCATAGTAAATATTTCCTTATCCTTATGAGACCAACCAAGTCTTAGAAGGTAATTTCTTAATGCATCAGGCATAATCCCTATTTTTTTATAGTCTTCTAATGTCGAGGCATTATCTCTTTTTGATAATTTTTTACCTTTATCACTGTGAATTAAAGGTATGTGAGCAAAGTTTGGAACTTCCCACCCCATAGCTTCATAAATTTGTTTTTGTTTAAAAGTGTTGATCATATGATCATCACCTCTAATAATATGAGTAACTTTCATTTCATGATCATCTACAGTTGCTGACAACTGGTAAGTAGGGGTGTTATCTTTTCTCAAAATTATAAAATCTTCTATTGTTGAATGTGAAATATTTTTATCTCCTTGTACTAGATCTTTGATTAAAGCTGATCCTGAGATTTTACTTTTAAACCTTAAAACAGCAGGTTTGTCTTTATTACTTTTTAGATCTCTACACTTACGATTGTAAACAAAAGGTAAACTCTTTTTTTTAGCTAAAACTTTTTGTTCTTCAAGTTCTTCAGCTGAACAATAACAATAATAAGCAAAACCTTTTTGAATCAACTCGTTTGCCACAGTTCTATGTTTGTCTATATTTTTAGATTGGATATACTCTTCACCATCATGTTCAATACCTAGCCAAGATAATGAACTTATTATTTGATGCTTAAATTCATCTTTTGATCTTTCTTTATCTGTATCTTCAATTCGTAAAAAATATGATCCATTGTTTTTTTTAGCTAATAGCCAGTTAAATAAAGCTGTTCTAACACCGCCAATATGAAGTGGCCCAGTAGGAGAGGGCGCAAACCTACAAACAAAACTCATGTGATCTAATTAGACTATTTTAGTGAAAGTTTCTATACAAAGAAACTAGTTTACCTTGAATTTTTATTCTAGCAGCAGCATATATTTTAGTTTCGTAGTTTTTGTTTGCTGCCTCAAGTGCAATCGTATTACCTTTTTTTCTAATTCTTTTTAATGTAGCTTCTTGATCGTCAATTAGAACTACCGCGATCTGTCCACTTTCAATATTACTTGTTTTTTTTACAATTACAGTATCACCGTCATTGATGCCAGCTTCGACCATAGAGTCACCTTTAACTTTAAGCCCATAATGTTCACCGTTGTTTTGTAAATTTTCTGGCAAAGCAACTCTATCAACTTCTTGTTGTATAGCTTCAATTGGTGTTCCTGCTGCAATACTACCTAATATTGAAATTTCACCAGCTGTACTTGGTGTTTTATCTAAGCCACCCTTAATTACACTTGGGGTAAATGAATTGAAGATGTCATTAGCACTAGCATTTTCAGGCAATTTAATAACCTCAAGAGCTCTTGCTTTGTGAGCTAATCTTCTAACAAACCCTCTCTCTTCTAAAGCAGAAATTAATCGATGAATTCCTGATTTCGACTTGAGGTTGAGAGAATTTTTCATCTCTTCATAAGAAGGGGATATTCCCGTAGATCTAATCTTCTTGTTTATATAAAGAAGCAAATTTTTTTGTTTTTTTGTAAGCATAAGAACAAACCTTGTACATGTATGTTCTATAAAAGTTCTCTTTATATATCAATCGCTAATTAAGCCCTATTTTAAAGGTTAATTGACAATAATTCTTGCATTAATTTACTTGGTTCACTGCTAGAGAGAAGTGATTCACCAATCAAGAAATTTGTGATGCCAGTTTTATCGTAAATATATTGAGCGTCTTTTTTGTTTTTAATTCCACTTTCAGAAATCAAAGGGTTTTTATGAGAGGTTAATATTTTTTTTATTTTAACCGAGTTATCCAAAGAAATATTTAAAGTTTTAAGATCCCTGTTGTTAATACCTATTATCGCCTCACTATATTTTAATGCACGCTCGGCTTCGCTTTCATCATGAACCTCCACAATAACACTTAATTTATTTTTTAAAGTTTCATCATAAATCTCATCTGCTTGTTTTTCAGACAAAGCAGATAATATTATTAAAACACAATCGCAGCCAAAACTTTTTGAATAAGCCACTTGATAAGGATCGATAAAAAAATCTTTAGCTAAGACAGGTAATTTAATTTTTTTTTTTATTTTATTTATATAATTTAAATTTCCTAAAAAAAATTTTTCCTCAGTCAAAACTGATAGGCAAGTAGCATTGTTATCAGAATATAAATTAGCAATTTTAACTGGATTAAAATCTTTAATTATAATGCCAGCAGAAGGACTAGCTTTTTTAATCTCTGCTATTAAAGAAACTTGATTGTCTTTTTCTCGATTAATCAAAGTTTTTTTAAAATCTAAAAAATTATCTATAGATTTTATTTTATTATCGATAGAAGTTAATGAAATTTTTTCTTTTACGAATTTAAGATCTATTTTTTTTTGTGCAATAATTTTCTCTAAAATATTTTTCATTAAATAACCTGAATTTTTTTTAAATGATCAAAAACTTTACCAGATTTCAAATATTGCTTAGCATACTCAAAAGCTATCTTAAAATTCTTTTCTTTGCTTGAAACAATTAAACCTGCAGCAGTATTTAAAGCAACAGAATCAGAAAATTCATTATCTGTACCTTTATATATATCAATTATTTTTTGAGCATTGTATTCAGCATTTTTACCTTTCAAATTTTCTATATTTTTGTTTGTAATATTTAAGTCAGCAGGGTCAATAATAAAATTTTTAATACTTCCGTTGTTGAGTTCAATAATTTTAGTTTTTGCAAAAGGTGATATTTCATCCATTCCATCTTCACTGTGAACAATGAATGCATTTTCAACTTCATTTTCCTTTAAAGCTTCTGCAAACGGCATCATCCATTTTTCATTAAAAACTCCTACAACTTGTTTTTTAACTTGTGCGGGGCTGCTTAAAGGCCCTATAAGATTAAAGATAGTTTTTTTTGCTATTTTTTTTCTAGCGCCAGCTACGTATTTCATAGCTTGATGGTAATTAGGAGCAAACATGAAAGCAAAATTAACTTTTTTAATAGATTGTTCTGCTTCTTCAGGACTTAGATTAATTTTGATTTTTAACGCTTCCAGAACATCAGCTGATCCACAATTTGATGAAACTGCTCTATTTCCATGTTTGGCAACTTTAACCCCTACACTTGCTAGAACAATAGCTGCTGCCGTAGAAATATTTAAGGAATTTTGGCCGTCACCACCAGTTCCACATGTATCTATTGTGTTTATTGGCACTTTGAGGATTGTAGCTTTTGATCTCATCACAAAAATTCCACCAGCTAGTTCATTTTTAGTCTCAACTTTTTTTGATAGAGCTTCTAGAATCTTTATAATGCGTATTTCATTATATTTTCCATCCATTATATTTAAAAAAAGAATTTTACTTTCTTCAAAAGAGAGGTTTTCACCATCTTCTAATTTTTTTATAAAATCTGTCATTGATCCTAACTTTTTATAAAGTTTTTAATTATTTGCATACCTACTTTTGTATTTATGCTTTCAGGATGGAACTGCACTCCGTGTATGTCATATTGTTTGTGCATAACTCCCATTATGGTTTTATCTTTAGTTTCAGCAATAACATTCAAACAATTAGGTAAATTTTTTCTATTTATAATAAGGCTATGATATCTCGTCGCTTCAAATGGTCCTTTAATTCCCTTGAATATACCGATTTTTTTAAAATATATTTTACTCATTTTTCCATGCATTAATTTTTTTGCTCTTTTAATTTCACCACCAAATACCTGTCCAATTATTTGATGACCCAAACAAACGCCCAAAATAGGTAAATCTTTATAAAAATGCTTTACAATTTTAAGGCAATTCCCAGCTTGAGACGGATTACCTGGACCTGGAGATATAACAATTTTTTTGTATTTTTTTTTAATAATATCTTTCAAGGTAACTTTATCATTTCGCACTACATCAACTTTACATTTTAATTTTGAGACATAATGAAACAAATTATAAGTAAAACTATCGTAATTATCTATAAGTAGAACTTTCATTTAATCAACGGCAGCCATTAATGCTTTAGCTTTATTTACTGTTTCTTGATATTCTTTTTCGGGCACACTGTCGGCAACAATTCCAGCGCCAGATTGAACATAAAATTTATTTTTTTTTATAAGAGCCGTTCTTAGAGCAATACAAGTATCAAATTCTTTGTTAGGGCTAAAATATCCTATCCCGCCTGCGTAAAGTTTTCGTTTGTTTTTTTCCAGCTCATCTATAATTTCCATCGCTCTTATTTTTGGTGCACCACTGACAGTACCAGCTGGGAAACCAGATAACAAAGTTTCAAATACTGAATTTTTCTTATCAAATTGACCAATAACGTTTGAAACAATATGCATTACGTGTGAATATTTTTCTACAGTAAAACTCTCTGTTACTTTGACAGTATTAACTTTTGATACTTTGCCAACATCATTTCTACCAAGATCAAGAAGCATCAGATGTTCTGCTAATTCTTTTTTATCTTTTAATAAATCTTTCTTATATTTTTCGTCTTGAACTTTTGTAGACCCTCGGGGTCTAGTGCCTGCTATTGGCCTAATAGTAATTTGATTATTTCTTAATCTAACTAAAATTTCAGGGCTACTACCTATTATTTTAAAATCACTAAAGTTAAAATAAAACATGAATGGAGATGGGTTTGATACTCTCAAGTAATTGTAAATTTCAAGCGGTGTCTTATTAATTTTTCTTTCAAATCTTTGACTTAACACAACTTGAAAAACATCCCCTTTAGAAATGTATTCTTTAGCTTTTTTGACAGAAACTTTAAATTGTTTTTTTGAAATATTGCTCTTAATTTTATTTATATTTTTACTATAAGTAAACTTTATTGGTAATTTTATATTGCTATAATCTTTATAAGTCTCAAATTTTTTTTTTATTTGTTGATATTTTTCGAAATAGTTATTTATTTTTGTTTCTGCGTAAATATTTTTAATAAAAAATATTTTTTTTTTTAAATTATCGTAGATGACAAGGTTTTCAGGCCTTATCATTCTTACATCAGGAATTTTAAGATCATCAATGCAATGATCCGGTATATTCTCTATATACCTAATAATATCATAAGAAAAATACCCAACAAGCATTGAAGACATTGAAGGAATGCCACGTGGTACCTTAGTATTAAACTCATTAATTAGTTTATTTAAAAAAATTAAAGGTTTTTCATTTATAGTTCTTTTTTTTCCTTCAAACTTCTCTGTAATAGTACTTTTATTAATATCCCATATTTTATCAGGATTTAATCCTATTATTGTATATCGCCCTCTAATTTTTCCTTTTTCAACGGACTCAAAAATAAAACTATTTTTTTCAACTAGTAAAAAATTGAACATATTCTCAACCTGTTTGTAGTCAGTACATTTCTTGACCGCATAAATTAGCTGGTCTTTATTTGATTTATGCTTTTTTTTAAAAGAACTAAAACTAATATTTAGTTTCATTAGAGAGTATTTTTAATACGGCTTAATACTTTTTCATTTATCTTTACATTGTATTTACTATTAATCGTCTGATCAAAAGCACTATAAATTTGGTTTGCTAAGTTAAACTTAGCTTTTTTTTTATATTGCTCATAATCTTTCATATTCTTGTCGAAAGGTAGTTTTTTAGTTTTCTTTGCTAAAATGATATAATTTTTAGTTAAAAAACTATCTGTAATTAATTGAAAACCACCATCATTAACTTTAAAAATTTCTCTAATCATGCCTGAATTAAAAATAGTTTTATTCTTAATACCTTTTATTGTCATTTTTTTAATTTCAAGATTATTGTCATCGCTAAACTTTTGAAACTGTTCTTTATTAAATATTCCTTTAGACATATCTTTCACTATTTTTTTATTACTTTCAATAATATGTTTAGTTTTTAATTGCGAAACGATAGCTTCTTTAATTATTTTATCCTCTAAAGTTCTAGCTATCTTATCTAGATTTAAAATTTCACTTAAATAATATTTGTTATTAATATTTATTAACTCAGGTTTATTTAAAGTATTAGAGTTGAATATTTTTTCAAAAAGATCATCGTTAATTTTAGCTATATCTTTGCCTGCTTTATTTTTTTTCAATCTATTTGTTTCACTCACAACTATTAAAGATAAATTAAACTCCTTAACAACATTACTTATTTTACCACCATCTAGAATTATATTTTCAATCTCATCAATTTTTTTAAAGTAAGTTTCATTATATTCTTTTTGACCGGTCAAATTATTTGGAAGAAGTTCTACATAATTGATTTTTTTAAATTCTTGCGTAAATATTTTTTTATTTGACTCATAGGTTTTTACAATTTCTGCTTCCGATATTGAATGATTTTTATACAAACTGTCTAATTCTAAATATTCAATTGTTTTTATTTGATTTTCACTTGCATATTCTTCTTCAATCATAAATTCTGGTAAATTAACCCCTTCAGACAAAAAAGTTAATAATTGTCTTTTTTTTTCTTGTTCTGCAATATTTTGTTCAAACACAGGAGCACTAACTCCACTTTCTAACAAAAATTTTTCATATTTTATTCTTGAAAATATATTATTTTCTTTAAAAGCATCATCTGTTGTTATAATTTTTTTTAGAGATTGATTGTTTAAACTCACACCTTGATCAATTATTTCAAGTGCAATAATTCTTTTCCCGATATAATCAGATAAAATTTTATCTAATAAATCTGTTTTAGCTATGTTGTTTCTCTGTTTTTCACTAAGGTTAAGTCTATTTACGTATTCGACAAAGTTTTGAGCACTTACTTTTTCAGAATCTATCGTAACCACAACATTTTGATTTCCTGTTCTAAAAACGTCACCCATACCCCAAAAAAGGAATGGCAGTATGATAATAGCTATTAAAATTTTAGCTAGGATAGATGTTGTTGTTTTTTTTATTGATGTAAGCATTGTTTTAATTTAATAGAACGCTTTATATTTAACACACCTATAGATTAAAACTTTAAATATGGCAAATAACATAAGGTATTTTATTGGAAACTGGAAAATGTTTGGCACTCCTAAATCTATTAATATTCTTGATAAAATAAATAAATTTGTCAAATTTGATAATAAATTTAACAAAAAATACAAAATTATTATTACACCACCCCATACTTTAGTACAAAGTTATGCTAAATTTTTTTTTAACAAAAAAATTTCTATCGGAGCTCAGAATTGTCATCACAAAGATAATTTTGGAGCTTACACAGGTGCCATTAGTCCACTAATGATTAAAAGTGTTGGAGCTCAATACATTATAGTTGGACATTCAGACAATCGTTCAGAAGGAGATACAAATCCAATGCTCAAAAGCAAAGTAGAAAACTCGTTAAACAACAAATTAAAAGTAGTTTTCTGCATAGGTGAAAATAAGGAAGATAAATTAAACAATAGAACTTTTGAGGTGTTAGAAAATCAAATAAAACAAGTTATAGAAAAAAAATTTAATATCAAAGATATAATTATTGCTTACGAACCAATTTGGTCAATTGGTACCGGACAAATCCCTGAAGCACACGATTTGCTTAAGACAACAATATTTATAAAAAAAGTACTAAAAAATATTTTCAAGAAAAAAATTTCACCAGCGGTTTTATATGGCGGTTCTGTTGATGGAAAAAATATTAGTCAGTTCAAAAAACTAAATGAAATCGACGGTTTCTTAATTGGCGGTGCATCAAAGTTAAACAAAAATTTTATTGATATAATAAAAAATTACTATAGATAGATCTTATGGAAAGTATTTTACTTACAATAAACATCATTTTAGCTATTTTGTTGGTTATTGTGATTTTACTACAAAGATCTGAAGGTGGAGCTTTAGGCCTTGGTGTTTCACAAGATAATTTCACATCTTCAAGATCAGCAGGAGACTTTCTTACTAAGTTTACTTCAATACTAGCTGTTTTTTTTATCATAACTAGCGTTGCTTTGGTTTCGATTTCACGTTTTGAAATAAGGGAAGTTCAATCTGTGATCGATTTAGAAAAAGAAAAAAATGAAAATAAAAATCTTCCACAAATTCCTAAAAATCAAAAATAATCTTTGTTTTTAAAATAAAAGTCGCTATAATATTTTTCCATGGCGCGATATATATTCGTAACTGGCGGCGTGGTTTCATCACTAGGCAAAGGTTTAACTTCAGCATCACTAGCTTCATTGCTTCAATTAAGAGGCTACAAGGTAAAAATAAGAAAATTAGATCCCTATTTAAATGTTGATCCAGGAACCATGAATCCTTTTGAACATGGTGAAGTTTTTGTGACAGATGACGGAGCAGAAACGGATTTAGATCTTGGTCATTACGAAAGATTCACTGATAGACCTGCCACAAAAGAAGATAACATTACTACTGGCCAAATTTATAAAGATATTATTGAAAAAGAGAGAAGAGGAGAATACTTGGGAAGTACAGTTCAAATTATTCCTCACGTAACAAATCATATAAAAAAATTTATTTCTAACAAAGTTTCTAAAGAAGATTTTGTAATATGTGAAATAGGTGGCACAGTTGGAGACATAGAAAGTTTGCCATTTTTAGAAGCAATTAGACAGTTTTCTAACGAAGAAGGAAAAAACAAAAGTTTATTTATTCATCTTACTTTAGTTCCCTACATATATGCTTCTGGAGAACTAAAAACAAAACCAACTCAACATTCTGTTAAGGAGCTTAGAAGCATAGGTATTCAACCTGATATTATAATTTGTAGATCAGAAAAAAATATTCCTAAAGATGAAAAAAGAAAAATTTCTTTATTTTGTAATGTGGAACCAGAACATGTAATTCAATCAATCGATGTTAAATCTATTTATGAAGTGCCAATTAAATATAACGAAGAAAAATTAGATATAAAAATTCTTAATATTTTTGGTTTAAAAGAAAAAAGCAAAGCAAACTTAAAAACATGGAAAGATATTGTCACCAAAATAAACACAAAAAGAAAAAAGATTTCTATTGCTATTGTAGGTAAATATGTTGACCTTAAAGATGCATATAAATCTTTAGACGAAGCTCTGATTCATGGTTCCCTGAACAACAATGTAGATCTAGATACACAATGGATAGATTCAACTAAAATAAATAAAAAAAACGTAGCCAAAGTTTTGAAAAATTATAGTGCTATACTTATACCAGGAGGTTTTGGCTCAAGAGGCACTGAAGGAAAAATTGAAGCTATATCTTACGCAAGAAAATATAAAGTTCCTTTCTTTGGAATCTGTTTTGGAATGCAAATGGCAATTATAGAATCTGCAAGAAATATTTTAGGTATTAAGAAAGCAACTTCTAGTGAATTTGGCAAAGGCGGTATACATGTAGTTGGTCTGATGCACGAATGGATTAAAGAAAAGGGCATTCAAAAAGGAAGTATAAAAAACTTAGGAGGCACCATGAGACTGGGTTCATATAAAGCTAAATTAAAAAAAAATTCTTTAATAAGTAAAATATATAAATCTAACCTGATTCAAGAAAGACATAGACATAGATATGAGGTTAATAGAAATTTAAAATCTAAATTAGAAAAAAAAGGCTTAATTTTCTCAGGACTTTCACCAGATGGTTCCTTGCCTGAGATAATTGAACTTGAAAATCATCCGTGGTTTATAGGTGTTCAATTTCATCCAGAATTTAAGTCTAGACCTTTTGCACCACATCCACTATTCTCATCTTTTATTAAAGCTGCAAAAAACAACTCAGAAAATAAAAATGATTAATCACAAAGTAAAGTGTGCCAATTTTGAAATAGCTAACAATCAACCCTTCACTTTAATAGCAGGACCATGTCAGCTGGAAAGTGAGCAACATGCTTTAGATGTTTCAAAAGAGTTAAAGCAAATAACAACAGATTTGAAAATTAATTTAATTTATAAAACTTCCTTTGATAAAGCTAACAGAACAAGCCTTGGTGGAAAACGAGGAATTGGTTTAGAAAAATCACTTTCTATATTCGATAAAATTCGCAAAGAAGTAGGTGTGCCAGTGTTAACTGACGTACATACAGCTGAACAATGTTCGATACTTGCAAATCATGTAGACGTGCTGCAGATACCAGCTTTTTTATGTAGACAAACTGATTTACTAATTGCTGCGGCAAAAACTGGAAAAATAATTAATGTTAAGAAAGGTCAATTTTTAGCTCCATGGGACATGGAAAATGTAATAAAAAAACTAGAAGAGTCTGGAAATAAAAATATTTTATTAACTGAGCGTGGCGCAAGTTTTGGATACAATACACTCGTTTCAGATATGCGTGCTTTACCTATTATGGCTAAGTTTGGTTATCCAATTGTTTTTGACGCAACACACTCAGTACAACAACCAGGTGGTATGGGAGAAAAAAGTGGAGGACAGAGAGAATTTGTACCTTATTTATCTCGAGCTGCAATTGCAGTTGGCGTAGGAGCAGTTTTTATGGAGACACACGAAGATCCTGACAATGCTCCATCAGACGGTCCTAATATGGTTCCATTGAATGAAATAAAATCTCTTTTAAAACAATTAGTTTCAATTGATTCTTTGATCAAAAATTAATAAATGGCAAAGATTGTAAAGATAATAGGCAGACAAGTCTTTGATAGTAGGGGCAATCCAACAGTCGAAGCAGAAGTTTTCTTAAATAACAAAACTAAAGCATCGGCCATTGTTCCTTCAGGAGCATCAACCGGAGCATTTGAGGCTCATGAATTAAGAGATGGAAATAAAAATTACTTTTTAGGAAAAAGTGTCTTAAATGCCGTGAAGAATATAAATACAATTATTAATAAAAATTTAAAAAATATAGATTCAGGTAAACAAAAAAAAATAGATCAAATTTTACTAGATCTAGATGGAACGGAAAATAAAATAAAACTAGGCGCAAATGCCTTACTTGCTGTATCTTTGGCGGTTTCTAAGGTAGAGGCAATTTCAAAAAAAAAAGAACTATATCAGCACTTAGGAAAAAAATTTTTATTACCCAAGCCATTAATGAACATTATTAATGGGGGGGCACATGCAGATAACAACTTAAGAATTCAAGAATTTATGATAAGACCAGACTCTGCAAAAAATTTTATGGACGCTATCGAAAAAGGTTTCTTAGTTATACAAAACCTAAAAAAAATTATTCAATCAAAAAATTTATCAACCAATGTAGGAGATGAAGGTGGATTTGCACCCTTAATCAACTCCAACGAAGAAGCGCTTGATTTGATTGTTGATTCTATTGAAAAATCTAAATTAAAACCGGGTGTCGATATTAATATTTGTCTAGACGTTGCTGCCAATGAATTAATTAACAAAGAGGGTGAATATTCATTAAATTCAGCCGAGTTTATTTCTGTAGATGAAAGTATCACTTATTATAAAAATTTAGCTTCTAAGTATCCCATCAAGTCAATTGAAGATCCTTTCGCTGAAGATGACTGGAACGCCTGGTCAAGACTTACAAAAGAAATTGGTAAAAATGTTCAAATTGTTGGAGATGATTTATTCGTAACTAATGTTAAGAGATTAAAAAAAGGAATTAAAGAAAAATCTGCTAATTCAATCTTAATTAAAGTTAACCAAATTGGAACTTTAACCGAAACTTTAGATGTGATCGAACTTGCTAAAAAAAATAATTTTAGCACTATTATTTCTCACAGATCTGGTGATACAGAGGATACTTTTATTGCAGATTTAGCTGTTGCTACCCAATCAACCCAAATTAAAACAGGATCATTAGCTAGGTCTGAAAGAGTAGCTAAATACAATAGGTTGTTAAGAATTGAAGAACAGCTTGGCAAATCTTCTAAAATCGCTAAAATTAAGATATGAAACTTTTTAATATTTTTAAATTAAAAAAAATTTTTTTCTTTCAGATTTTTTTAACACTTTATATCGGCATCAATCTAATAGGTGGAGAAAGAGGGTTAATTTCATATTTTGAGAAAAATTCCTATGAAAAAATGCTTTCTACAAAAAATTCAAAACTAAAAAACAAATTAGAAAAAATCGAACATAAAAATAAATTATTATCTACAAATCTTGACTTTGATTACTTAGAAACTTTATACCGCACAAAGCTAAAATTTGGAAAAAAAAATGAAATTTTAATCAAGCTTAAACAATGAAACCAAGACACCCAGAAAAAATAAAAAATATAATTAGTCCACTAAAAAAAAAACCAGATTGGATTAGATCTAAAATTACAGATAGTCAAATATTTTTTAAAACCAAGGAAATAGTAAATAAGAATAAGTTAAATACTGTTTGCCAAGAAGCAAACTGTCCGAATATAACTGAATGCTGGAGCAAGAAACACGCAACTTTTATGATTATGGGGGATACATGTACAAGAGGATGTGCCTTTTGTGACGTTAAAACAGGCAAACCCTCATCATTAGATCCAATGGAGCCCTTTAAAATATCTATAGCAGTAAAAGAATTACAATTAAAACACGTGGTAATAACTTCTGTGGACAGAGATGATCTTGAAGATGGAGGAGCAAATCATTTTAGAGAAGTTATAGCTGAAGTTAAAAAAATTAATACAGAAACTACTGTTGAGGTCTTAACGCCTGATTTTTTAAAAAAAGAGAATGCATACGAAAAAGTTTTAGAAGCAAGTCCTGATGTTTTTAATCACAATATAGAAACTGTCCCAAGCTTGTATTTGAAAGTTAGACCTGGTTCTCGTTACTTTACTTCAGTCGAGTTGCTTAAATTAGTAAAAAAAAAAAAACCAAGTATTTTTACAAAATCTGGAATTATGGTTGGTTTAGGTGAAAAAAAAAATGAAATACTTCAAGTAATGGATGATTTACGAATGGCAGAGGTAGATTTTTTAACTATTGGCCAGTATTTACAACCTTCTACCAAGCATTTTCCGCTTGATCGATACGTTCACCCAGACGAATTCAAAGAATTAAAAAACATTGCAATATCCAAAGGTTTTTTACTAGTTTCTTCAACACCCTTAACAAGATCTTCTTATCATGCAGATGCAGATTTCAAAATATTAAAAGAAAAAAGAGAAAAATTTTTAGAATGTCAACAGCTTCAATAAAAAAAATTATATCTTGTAATAAAAAAAATTTAATTAGTATGATTTTAGACATTGAACAATACCCTAATTTTATACCGTGGTGTCTTGAAGGAAAAATTCATGAAAAGAAAGAATCAGAAGATTTTGTCGAAATAAAAGCTGATCTTAAAGTGGGTAAAAAATTTTTAAATGAGACTTACACTAGCTTTGTTTTGTATTCAAAAAAAAAAAATTTAATCACTGTTACAAACATCGAGGGACCATTAAAATATCTTAAAAATGAGTGGGTATTCAAAGAAATAAACAAAAAAACACAACTAGAATTTTATATAGATTTTGAACTCAAAAATAGTTTTTTGAACATAATAATAAAAAATTCTTTCAATTTTGGATTAAACAAAATTACTGATGCTTTTGAGCAAAGAGCTCTAGAACTTTTTAAATAAAATTTTCAATTAATTCTAAGGATTTTTTTACAGCATCTCTTCTAATTTTATCTCTTTTTTTGCTCTTGAATAAAAATTTCTTAATTACAGTTTTTTTTTGTTTTTTAATACCTATGTAGACTAGCCCTACAGGCTTTACTTTTGACCCACCTTTGGGCCCAGCAATACCTGTGATTGATATGCTTAATTTATTTTTTGTAATTTTTGATAAATTATTAACTAAATAACTACAGCATTCCTTACTCACAGATCCATATTTTTTAATTATTTTTAATGGAACTTTTAGATATTTAATTTTTGAATAGTTTGAATAGACAATAATTCCAAATTTAAAAACTTTTGAAGCACCATTTACACTTGTGATGGTTTGAGCAAGCATTCCCCCTGTGCAAGATTCTGCAACAGATAAAGTTATTTTTCTACTTTTAAGCAACTTTACTATTTGTTCAGCTTTTTTATACATAATTTATAGAAAAATAGACAATCAACAGTATTATGATTGAATAAATTCCAGCAACAACATCATCTAATACTATGCCAAGACCATTTTTTATTTGCTTGTCAATTTTGTTAATAGGGTAAGGTTTCCATATGTCGAAAATTCTAAACAAAATAAATGAAATCACAGTAAATAAAATAAAATGGCTTGAATTGTTTTTTTCAATAATGCTATAAATAGTTAAAACTGGAATAGATTGACCTATAAATTCATCTATGACTATTTCTTTTGCATCTATCTCCGAAAATGATGTTCCAAATTTATCTATAGAATAAACAGAAAATATAAATATTAAAACTATGAACAGGATTAAAAAAAAAATATTTACTTCTATGGTGTAAAACAAAATATACATCAAGCAAGTTACAAAAGACGCAACAGTACCAGGCGCAAACTTTGAGTTACCTATACCGATCATTGTAAGTATAGATATGTTTATTTTTTTAATCATATTTTATTACTGAAACAATAACTTCGGCAGCTATAGCTTTTTCTTGACCTATAACCCCTAATTTTTCGGTTGTTTTTGCTTTGATATTTACATTAGTTGCGGCTGTTTCACATAACATAGAAATATTATTAGTAATTTTATTTTTAAATTTTTTAAGCTTAGGAGTTTGAGTTATGATATTTATATCAATATTATTAATTTCATAATTCATCAATTTTATTTGGTTGATAACTTTTTTTATGAGAAGTGTAGAACTTATGTTTTTAAATTTCTTATTTTGATCAGAAAACTTTTCTCCTATATCACCCATTTGGCATGCTCCAAGCACTCCATCAATTATTGCGTGAAGAACTGGGTCTCCATCAGAATGTCCTAAAGTACCAAAAGGAGAAGGAATTTTAACTCCACCTAAAAAAAGCTTTCTACCTTTTACCAATCTATGTACATCAAAACCAATTCCAAATTTTAAATTCGATTTATACAAATTTTTAAGTAATTTTAAATCTTCTATATCAGTAATTTTAAAGTTACTTTTTTCACCATCTATAAAATTATTTTGATTGATATTTTCTATTAACGATAAATCGTCATCAACGTATTTATTTTTATTTTTTTTATGAAGATTTAAAATATTTTTAAAATCAAAACACTGTGGTGTTTGAGTTAAAAAAAAATTTTTTTTTTTTAAATTTAAGAATTTATTTTTTTTATATTTTTCTTTCAATGCATCCTGCAATTTTAATCTAGGTATAACTGTTTTGTTTTTTTTTGATTTAATTAAAATTTTCTTTATTAAGTTTTTTGAAAAATTAGGTCTCGCAGCATCATGAATTAAAACTTTGTCAATTTTTTTTTGTTTTTCCAAGTAACTTAAACCACGGAAGGTGGATTCTTGTCTAGTTTTTCCTCCGTTAATTATTTTTATATTTTTGAGATTAATTTTTTCTAAAAACTTTAAATGTTTTTTATTGTATACAATTATTATTTGTTCAAATTCTTTAAATTGTTTAATTTTATTAATTGATAGTTCTATAAGCGTTTTCCCTGCTATTTTATGATATTGCTTAGGCAGATTCGAATTAAGTCGATTACTGTTTCCACCGGCGAGTAAAATAAAAGAAAATCTCATTGAGTTAAACTATATTATGTTTATATAAAATACTGATATTTTTTTATGTTTAATAAATTAAAAAATTTTAAGTTAGTTTTGCTACTTTCTATTGTTTGTATTGGATTGAGTATACTTACTTTTTTAGCCTTTATTAATCCAAAACTTCTGACTTTTATAAATATTGATTTACAAATTTTATTAGTTTTCGACGTAATTTTGCTTGTAGTTTTTTTAGCTATAGTATTTAAAAAAAGTTCAAACTTATACTTCCTGACAAAAAATAAAAAAATAGGCACACAAACGAGACGTCGTTATATATTTTTATTTACTTTATTAACTTTTATTCCATCTTTTCTTATAGCGCTATTTTCATTGTTAATTTTTAATTATGGTCTCCAAAACTTTTTTAGCACACAAATAACAAAAGCAATAAATAGTTCCTACGAGGTCGCGGGAAAATATTTAGAACAAAACAAAAAAACAGTCGAGTCTGACATTTTTTTAATGAGCGTTGGGTTAAATAGAGCTTCTTCTTTGTATTACTCTTCTCTAGAAAGATTTAAAAATATAGCAAGATCAGAGAAAATATTAAGAAGAATAGATGACATTTATTTAATTGACAGTTCTGGTAATATTATATTTTCTGATACTGATGATTTTACAAATTTTATAGAACCATCAGAAACAGAAATCAATAAAGCTCTTGAGGGTGTCCCAGTGTTAATTACAAATAATCTTGAGAACAAAACTTCAGCAATGATGAAATTAAATAGTTTAATTGATACTTATTTATATGTATCGAGGAATGTTGATCCTGAAATAATAAAATACTTAAATGAAACAAAACAAGCTGTTAATTTTTATTACACTGTTGAAAATAAAAAATTAGGTATAAAAATAACTTTTGCAATAATTTATATTTTAGTTGTAGGTTTGTTATTGTTTATTTCGACAATAATAGCCATTTCTTTTGCAGACAGACTTACAAAACCAATAATCAATTTGATTACAGCCTCTGAAGATATAAGCCAAGGAATTTTAGATAGTACGGTTCCAGAGTCAGAAGTTGATGAAGAATTTAAAATGTTAAATAAAAATTTTAACAATATGATACAAAGATTAAAAAAACAACAATCTAAACTTTTGATAGCTGAACGCTATTCTGCTTGGGAAGATATAGCAAGAAAACTTGCTCATGAAATTAAAAACCCTCTAACGCCCATACAGTTATCAATTGATAGGCTGCAAGAAAAATTTTATAATAAAATTTTAGAGGGAAAAGATGAATTTAAAAACTATCTATCTACAATCAATAGACAAATTAAAGATATTGAAAATTTAGTTAACGAATTTTCAAGTTTTGCGAGAATGCCGACCCCTATTTTTAAAAAGATAGAAGTAAATTCTATAATTAAAAGAGCTGTAAATTTTTACAAAATGTCCTCTAAGAATGAAATTAAATTAAACTCAATCAAAAATAAAACTTTTATTAATTGTGATGAAGAACAGATTTATAGAGTTTTTATAAATCTGATAAAAAATTCCGAAGATTCAATTCTTGAAAAAAAAGCAAAAGATAAGCTTTTTAAAGGTAAAATCAGTGTAGAAATTATAGTTAATAATGGATATATAAACATATCGTTGGTTGATAATGGCGTTGGCATCAATGATACTTCAAAAATAATGACACCATATTTTACAACAAAAAAAGAAGGTACAGGTCTAGGTCTACCTATAGTCAGTAAAATCATTACTGAACATAAAGGCGAGCTAACAATTTTGAATAATTTACCCGGTGTAAAAGTTTTAATCAAACTCCCCAAGATTAATTAAATGAAAACAGAAATTTTAGTAATAGATGATAATTCTGACATACGTTTTTTAATTTGCAATATTCTAGAAGAAAATGGTTATCTAGTAAGATCTGCTGCAAATTATGATCAAGCTTTTAAAGAAATAAAAAACAAGTTACCAAATTTAGCTATCGTAGACATTAAGTTAGATAAAAGTGATAAAGATGGCATCGAAATATTAAAATTATTAATAGAAATGAAAAGAAACATTGCTGTTATTATGATCTCAGGACACGCCAATGTTCAATTGGCAGTAGAAGCAATTAGACTAGGTGCTTATGAATTTGTGGAAAAACCTTTTTCTTCTAGTAAATTATTGAATTATGTTAAACGAGCAATCGAACTTACAAACATTAAAAAAGAAAAAAACAATGTTGAAAATAAATTATTTCACTCATTTGATCTTATTGGAAAAAGTGTAGAAATCTTAAATATTAAAAAAACTATAGAAAAATTAGCAGCAGTTGAAAGTAGAGTTTTAATCACAGGTCAAACAGGGACAGGAAAAGAACTTGTGGCTAGAAAAATTCATAAAAATTCTGTTAGACACGAGCGTCCTTTTGTAGTTTTAAATGCAGCCTTACTTCAAGAAAAAAATTACGAAAAACTACTTTTTGGCGAAGAATATAAAAATAATACTATTGATTATGGTATTCTAGAACAAGCTAATCATGGTACTTTATTGTTAGATGAAGTTTCTGAAATACCAGTTATAATACAGTCAAATATTTTAAGAATACTGATTGATCAAAAATTTAAAAGAGTTAATGGAAGTGAAGATGTACGTGTAAATATTCGCATTATTTCTTCCACCTCAAAAGATATAAGAAAATTAATTGAGGAAAATAAATTTAGAGAAGATTTTTACCATAGATTAAATGTTGTGCCAATTTATTTACCTCCGTTACAATCAAGAACAGGAGACATTCCTTTATTAATAAAATATTTTAAAAATAAAATTGCAGAAATTAATGGTGTAAAAGAAGCTGAAATAAACGAGAACAATGACTTACTATACAGTTATAATTGGCCAGGCAATATTAGAGAATTAAGAAACTTAATTGAGAGAGTAACTATTCTTTCTATGAATGAAAATAAAAAAGATACAAATCAGATACTTACAGATGTTTTAAAAGGAAATCCAAAATCTTTAGACGATAATAATATGCTAAATAATACCTTGGGGCATTCTCTTAAAGAAGCTAGAGAACAGTTTGAAATCAACTATTTAGTCATGCAATTGAAGAAAAATAAAGGAAATATATCTAAAACAGCAAATTTTGTAGGTATGGAGAGATCAGCTCTTCATAGAAAATTAAAATCATTAGGTATAAAAGATCTCAATTAATCATGAATATAATTATATGTGGAGCTGGTAAAGTTGGTTTTTCAATAAGCAAACAGCTATCAACTCAAGGTCATTCAGTTACTGTTGTTGATCAATCGTCAGAAGACATTAAAAAAATAAACGAAACGCAGGACGTTAAAGGAGTAGTAGGACGAGCAACCTTTCCATCAGTTCTTGAAAATGCAGGAGCCGCTAATACTGATATGATTATAGCGGTTACAAAGAACGATGAAACTAATATGATAATTTGCCAACTTGCTCACAGTCTGTTTAATATCAATAAAAAAATTGCAAGAATTAGATCTAAAGAATTTTTAGAAGGTAGATGGAGTAAGCTTTATAATAAATCTAATTTACCAATAGATGTAATTATTTCACCAGAAGCAGAAGTGGCTAAATCTCTTTTTAGAAAACTAGAAGCTCCAGGAGCGCTTGATAGCGTACCGTTTGCAGAAGATAAAATTAAAGTTTTAGAAATTTTAGTTAAAAAGGACTGTCCTATTATTAATTTATCATTAAAAAATTTAACCGAAAAATTTCCTGAATTTAAATCTAATATTGTTGGGGCTGTAAGAGAAAGTAAGTTTATTTTTTTAAAAAAAACTGACCAATTACTAGAAGGTGATAAAGCTTATGTAGTTGTTAGTGCTGATCAAATAACACAAATTTTGAAAGCATTTGGCCACGAAGAAAAAACTGCAAAAAAAATACTTATCGTTGGTGGTGGAAATATAGGATTAAACTTAGCTAAATTCTTAGAAACTAGCTTTGAGGGCGCACGTGTAAAAATAATAGAAAAAAATAAAGAAAGAGCAGAACTTATTGCGGCTGAACTAAGTTCCTCAATTGTAATATGTGGAGATGCCCTTGATGAAGAAATTTTAAAAGAAGCAAATATTGAGGAAATGGAAACAATTCTAGCTCTTACTAACGACGATGAAGATAATATTATGGTTTGTGTGTTAGCTGAAAAATATTCCCCCGCAAAACGTACTATTGCTATAGTAAATAAATCTAATTACAGCTTGTTGCAGAAATCATTAAATATCGATGACCTTGTAGATCCACGTATGACCACAGTATCAAGAATAATGGAACATGTTCACAAAGGAACGATTGAGACAGTCTATTCAGTATTAGATGGAGAGTATGAATTTATTGAAGCAGAAATTTTAGAAAAATCTGAGCTACTTAATAAATCTATAAAAAATTCTAATTTACCCCAACATATTAGAATAGGAGCTATTCTAAGAGCGGAAAAAGTAATCATACCAAGTTCAGGTTTTATATTTGAAAAAGATGATCTTGTTGTTTTTCTTGCAAAAAGAGAGCTTTTAAAAGAAGTTGAAAGCATATTTAGAATTAGCTCCATTTAAAAATGAATTTTAAAGGTATATCTTACTACATAGGTTTATCTTGTTGGCCTATTGCCATACTATCATTTGTAAACATTCTTTACTCTTCTTATTTCGATCATTATTTAAATTTAGATTCTTATCTATTAACATTATTTATCTCATTATTTTTTGCTTTTTCTTTTTATTTAACTAGCAAAAATGCAGAAAAAAATATTCAGTTCCATGAACAATTATTTTTGATTTTTATTGTTTATTTTTTTATTTCTTTGCTAATTTCTATTCCTTATTATTTTAGTTATTACCAAATATCTTTTATTGATTCTTTTTTTGAGGCGGCATCAGGTTTAACAACAACTGGATTTACAGTTTTTAAAAATGTTAAATTTTTAGATCCAACATTGCTTATTTGGAGGTCAACATCTCACTGGATTGGAGGGTTATTTTTTTTAATTTTTTTAATACTTATTTTTTCAAATTTTAAGAATGATTATAAATTAACATATCTTGTTTACAACCCAGACAAAGCTACAAATCTCTTTAAAGATAAAAAAAAAATTATTGTGAAAGTGTTTTTTCTTTATTTTTTTTTAACAGCTTTAATTTTTATTTTATTTAATTTTTCAGGTATTAGACTTTTTAATAGTTTAAATTTAGCAATGTCAGTTAGTTCTGCCGGTGCTTTTTTACCAACAAATGAACTATCTGATATTATCAGGTTTACCTCACAAAAAATTATATTAACTCTTGCTTTAATTTTTTCAGCCTTAAATATTTATTTTTTTTATAGTCTTTTTTCTAACCTTAACAATATTAAAAAACATTACGAAGATATTTTAATTTTGTGTGGCATCTTTTTATTTAGCTTAATACTTTTTTTTTCAATAGAGAAAACTACTTTTTTAAATATTTTTTTTAGTGTTGTGAGCAGTGTTAGTAATTCAGGCATATCTTTTTATGAATCTCCAAAAAACTTTTTTTTACTTTTTTTATTTTTAACTATAATTGGCGGATCTTTAATTTCAAATTCAGGTGGAATTAAATTTATTCGTATATATATTCTTGTTAAATCTACAATTATTGAACTCTTTAAACTCGTCACACCAAACATTGTATTTGATCGGAGAATTCTAAGAACTGAAAATAAAATTAATAATGAGAATTTAAATTCTTCTTTTTTAATCTTTATTTGTTTTTTTATAAGTATCTTTATTTTATCTAGTATTTTAGCTACTGACGGACTAAATTTTGAAAATTCTTTTAAACTTTCTATTTTAACCATTACAAATACTGTAAATTCCAGCCTCTATGGTTTGGATGACGTTAATTTTTCAGATTTATTAACATCGTCTAAATTATCTATAATTTTATTTATGGTTCTAGGAAAAATTGAGTTAATATCACTTTTCTTAATTATCAAAAAAGCTATCAGAAAGAATTAATTTATGTCTAAGATCGTTGTAATTGGTGCGGGTGCAATGGGTACAGCTTTTGCTTTCCCATGTTTAGATAATAACCATGATATTAATATCGTAGGAACACATCTTGAGAATGATTTTATTGAAACAATGTTTAAAAACAAAAGACTTCACCCAGGTCTTAATGTAAATATTCCGGAATCTATTAACTTAATTAAATTTAAAAATTTTGACACAATTCTAACCTCTGGTGTAGACCTGATAGTTTTGGGTATTAGCTCAAAAGGTATCGAGTGGGTTTCAGAACAACTTCATCGTGTTTATAAAGATAAAAAACTTCCTAATTTACTTATGCTCACAAAGGGTTTGAGTATTCATGAAAATAACTACGAATTATTGGTTGATAAACTAGAAAGACTACTTTCTTCGAAGGGCATTAAAGAAGTAAATATATCTGCGATTGGTGGTCCGTGTCTAGCAACAGGTTTAGCAAATAGAGTTCATAGCAGTGTAGTGATTGCAAATAAAGATATTACGGTAGCAAAAAAAATTGCTGCTTTATTAAACACCAGCTATTACCACACTTCTTTTTCCGATGATTTAAATGGAGTTGAAGTTTCTGCTGCAATAAAAAATATTTTCTCAATGGCAGTGGGAGCAGCCAGAGGTCTTTGTAGTGATAATATTTCTGACGATATCAGAGAGAAAAATTATCTAAATACAGCCTCTGCATTGATTAAGCAATCTGTTCAAGAAATGGAAATTTTTGTTGAATATTTAAAAGGAAAAAAAGAAACTGTAAAAGGTCTAGCTGGTCTTGGAGATTTATATGTTAGTTCAGGCGGAGGAAGAAATAGTAAAATGGGTTCTTATATTGGTGAAGGGATGATTTTTTCAGAAGCCAAAAAAACAAAAATGAAAAAAGTTACAGTTGAGGGAGCCGACCTTGCCATTGAGATTGGTAAAAAAGTCAACCAAGATTTTGATAAAAAAAAACTACCTTTAATGCTAGGTATGATTAACGCTATTATGGATGACAAAAAATTAGAATTAGACTGGCAACATTTCAATTAATAATGAAAAAAGATAAAAATTTTATTATCTCAATCGACCAAGGAACTACATCAAGCAGAGCCATACTTTTCAATCTTAAAGGACAACCAGTTTATTCATCACAAAAAGAATTTACGCAATACTTCCCCAAAAGTGGATGGGTAGAGCATGATCCGGAAGAGATTTGGTCAACAACTAAAAAAACTTTAAATGACGTTATAAAAAAAAGTAAAAAAATTAGAGGAAATATTTTAACTATTGGAATTACCAATCAACGAGAAACAACTATTTTATGGAATAAAAAAACAGGTAAAGCAGTCTACAATGCTATTGTTTGGCAGGATCGCAGACAAGAAGAATTTTGTAAAAAACTTAGAAAACAAAACAAAGAAACTCTTATCTTTAATAAAACTGGTCTTATAATAGATTCGTATTTTTCAGGCATGAAAATAAAATGGATTTTAGACAATGTTCCGTTGGCTAAAAAATTAATGAAAAAGAAGCAGTTACTTTTTGGAACAATCGATAGCTTTTTAATTTGGAGGTTAACAAGAGGAAAAGTTCATGCAACTGATGCAACCAATGCAAGTCGGACAATGATTTACAATATTACCAACAATAAATGGGATGATACTATCCTTAAAATTCTTAAAATCGATAAAAACATTTTACCTATTGTTAAAGATTGTGCCGATGATTACGGGTCAACACACTCATCAATTACTGGAAAACCAATTTCTATTAGTAGTGTAGTGGGTGATCAACAGTCTGCTTCTATTGGTCAATGTTGTTTCGAGCCAGGATCATTAAAGAGTACATACGGCACTGGTGCTTTTATTCTTCTAAACACTGGATCAAAAATTATTTATTCCAAAAATAGATTGCTTACTACTATAGCTTATCGCATTAAAGGTAAAACTACTTACGCAATGGAAGGATCAATCTTCATTGCAGGAGCTGGCGTTCAATGGTTGAGAGATAAACTAAATTTTTTCAAAAAAGCATCAGAAACTGAAAGTATTGTTAAGTCCTTAGAAGACAATAAAGGGGTATATTTGGTCCCTGCGTTTACTGGATTAGGAGCTCCCTATTGGGATGCAAACGCTAGAGGTGTTTTAAGTGGTCTTACGAGAGACACAGGCCGTAAAGAAATTATTAGAGCAACTATTGAGTCAGTTGCGTACCAAACATATGATTTATTTGAAGCAATGAAACATGATGGACTAAGGCCAAAACTTGTTAAAGTAGACGGAGGAATGGTAATGAATAATTGGTTTTCACAATTTTTATCTGATGTAGTAGACATAAGAGTTTTAAGACCAAAAGTCCAAGAAACTACCGCTTTAGGTGCTGCTTTTATGGCCGGACTTCAAATAGGTGTTTATAAATCTTTAAAAGACATTTCTAAAAATTGGCATTTAGATAAAAATTTTACTCCTAAAATAAGTACAAAAAAAAGAAATTATTTAGTTAAAGGCTGGTCTGAAGCAATAAAAAAAACTCTGACTAAAGCAATCTGAGATTGTATTATTTAAATTTTTACCCCCATTAATTACATGTAAATGAGCTTTACATAAAGTTCATTTTGAGTTTAAATCCATTCAATCAAGACAAGTAAATCAATAATTAACTCAACAAAGGAAATAAATGTTTAATAAATTAAAAACAATTCTTGCTGTTGCCGTTACTTACTCACTAGTATTTTCATCAGCATACTCTGATGCAATTACTGACTTAGCTAAAGGTGAATTTAGTCTTTCAACTATTTCTGAAAAGGAAAGAATTAAAGAACTAAAATGGTTCAAAGGTGCTGCGAAGCCATTCAAAGGAATGTCTATCAAAGTAGTTTCTGAAGGAATACCAACTCACGTTTATGAGTCAAAAGTTCTTACAAAGGCTTTTGAAGATGTAACTGGCATTAAAGTAACACACCAAATTATCGGTGAAGGTGACGTAGTAATGGCCGTGCAAACACAAATGCAAACTAACGTTAGTATTTATGACGCATATGTTAATGACTCAGATTTGATTGGTACACATGCGCGTATGCAACAAGCTGTTAACCTAACTGATTGGATGAAAGGTGAGGGTAAAGATGTTACTTCACCAACTTTAGATCTTGAAGATTTTATAGGACTACAATTTACAACTGGTCCAGATGGAAATCTATATCAATTACCAGACCAACAATTTGCTAACCTTTATTGGTTTAGAAAAGATTGGTTTGATAGACCTGAAATCAAAAAAGCATTTAAAGAAAAACACGGTTATGATCTAGGTGTACCAGTTAACTGGTCTGCTTATGAAGATATCGCTGCTTTCTTTTCAAACGATGTTAAAGAAATTGACGGAGTTAGAATATACGGTCATATGGATTATGGTAAAAGAGCTCCTGACTTAGGTTGGAGAATGACTGACGCTTGGTTATCAATGGCTGGCGGCGGAAGTAAAGGATTACCTAATGGAGTACCAGTAGATGAGTGGGGAATAAGAATGGAAAAAGGTTCTTGTAACCCTGTTGGAGCTTCTGTAACAAGAGGTGGAGCTACTAATGCACCTGCTGCTGTTT